>Ga0335075_10001631_pt1 | contig 36741 bp, 33 predicted proteins | sample Lox_Sample_24_FD_206723 | JGI IMG/M metagenome (GOLD analysis project Ga0335075, IMG submission 206723) | Soil microbial communities from Loxahatchee National Wildlife Refuge, Florida, United States - Lox_Sample_2.4 | ecosystem: Environmental > Terrestrial > Soil > Wetlands | place: USA... | reverse complement strand
GACTAGTTGTCCCTATTGGTGCTCTTTACACACCTCTTAAGGAGAAGCCCGACACTCCCCTTCTCCAATTTGAGCCTGTAATATGTAAAGCACCTTGTAGAGCTGTTCTTAATCCATTCTGGTGAAAACCCCCCCGGGCATCTGTGCAAAGTGCAAGCTTGCTGACCTTCACCAGCCAAGTGGACGTTAGGGCCCGGTTATGGATATGTCCTTTCTGCCTGTCACGAAATGCTCTTCCGCCGCATTATAAAGATATCACCGCAAATGCGATACCGCCTGAGCTACATCCGTCAAATACCACCATCGAGTACCGATTGTCCCGGCCCGCCCCAAGTCCACCCATATTCCTTTATGTCGTGGATACTTGCCAGGAAGAGGACAGCTTGTCCGCGCTCAAGGATTCGCTCGTGATGAGTTTGAGCCTTCTCCCAGAAAATGCTTTAGTGGGCTTGATTACTTTCGGAACCATGGTAGGTTCTCCGCTATTTTACTGCTTAAACCCGTAACTCACCCTGTCTCAGGCGCAAGTTCATGAAATTGGCTACACCGAGTGCGCGAAGTCTTACGTATTTAGAGGCAGTAAAGATTACTCAGCCAAGCAGGTTCAAGAGATGCTTGGCTTATTAGCTCCAGGCTTAAGACCAGGGATGCAACAACCGCAACTTGGCCGACCTATGCCTCCAATGGGATCAGCAGCTCGGTTCTTGTTGCCAGTACAGCAATGTGAATTTCAGCTCACAAAAGCTCTCGAGCAGCTGCAAAAAGATCCCTGGCCTGTAGCAAGCGATAGGCGGAATTTGAGATGTACCGGGGTGGCACTGAGTGTGGCTGTAGGTTTAATGGAATCGTCTTTCCAAAATGCTGGCGGTCGTATTATGTTGTTTGCTGGTGGACCCGCCACGGAGGGTCCGGGTCTTGTCGTTGGGCCGGAGCTGAGAGAGCCCATTCGATCTCATCATGATATTGACCGTGATAATATCAAGTATTACAAGAAAGCTTTAAAGGTATTATCCAGCGCTAGTTTCTCGGGTGTGCGGCTTACATTTTTTAGTTCTACGATAATCTTGCGAAGCGCACTGCTCACAATGGCCATATCATTGACATATTTGCGGGCTGTCTAGACCAGGTTGGACTTCTCGAGATGAAAGGCCTTTCGAATTCTACTGGTGGACATATGATACTAACAGATAGCTTCACGTCTTCGATGTTCAAGCAATCATTTGTTCGTGTCTTCGAGAAAGATGGTGACGATAACCTCCTAATGGGTTTCAATGCATCTTTAGAAGTCTTGACGACCAAGGAGTTGAAAGTTACTGGCCTAATTGGGCACGCCGTATCCATGAACAAAAAGTCCACATCAGTCGGCGAAACGGAATGCGGCATTGGCAATACATGTTCATGGAAGATGTGCAGCATCGATCCGAATGCGAGCTACGGTATCTACTTCGAGATAGCAAGCCAAGGCGGTCCAGCACAACACCAACAAACACCTCAGAAGGGAATGTTGCAATTCTTGACATACTATCAACACTCTTCGGGCCAATTTCATCTGCGTGTAACCACGGTGGCGAGAAACCTTAGTGGCCCGGCTGGTGATCCTGCCATAGCACAGTCTTTCGATCAGGAGGCAGCAGCCGTTCTAATGTCTCGAATTGCTGTCTTCAAGGCGGAGGTAGATGATGGTCCGGATGTCTTAAGATGGGTTGACAGGATGCTGATCCGACTATGCTCACGGTTCGCGGATTACCGGAAGGATGATCCCTCATCCTTCCGCTTGGAGAAAAACTTCACCTTATACCCACAGTTTATGTTCCATTTGCGAAGGAGTCAGTTTTTACAGGTTTTCAATAACTCTCCGGACGAAACTGCCTTTTACAGGCACGTTCTTAACCATGAAGACGTCAGCAATTCTCTCATCATGATACAACCTACCCTAGACTCGTATACTTTTGATCAGGATGGAAGTCAGCCCGTTCTTCTTGACTCTACTTCGATTCAGCCGACTCACATCCTTCTCCTCGACACGTTCTTCCACATTTTGATCTTTCATGGCGAAACAATGGCGGAATGGCGAAAGGCTGGTTATCAGGATCAGGAGGGTTACGAGAACTTTGCAGCGCTGTTGGAACAGCCAAAAGAAGATGCAAGGGTATGCAAATCATTACTTCCAAAAACCTATAATCTAACCACGTTTAGGAACTTATTACCGATCGATTCCCGCTTCCGCGTTTCATCGTATGCGATGCTGGGGGTTCACAAGCACGATTTCTACTTTCGAAGCTAAACCCATCGACCACTCATACAACAGGTGCCTATGGTGGCGTCGGAGCTCAGACCGCTCAGACAATTTTCACTGATGATGTCTCGTTGCAGACCTTTATGGACCACTTAATGAAGTGAGCACACCTCTCTCAGATTATAGCCCATAAGACTAATTATTCTCGCACAGACTTGCAGTGAGCGGAACCAATTAAGAGCTGTACCTTGTAGTAATTAAATATTCCCACAAGATGGATCCGCGAGTAGTCCATGATGACCAGTACATGTCGTGCAGGAGATGAATAGACACGCGCGTGCTCTGCAGCTATTTACTTTCACCCAGTTATGTTTGATTTAGACTGTTTCTGGTTAGGATTAAGTTTGTTGTCAGATATCACACCGTGACGCGCTTCTGAATTAGTAAGCCGTCGCCATGGACTCTGAAAGCCTTTCTTTTCCTCTCTTGTTCCTTCCTTAACGCTAGCTTTCAACATTACTTGATGACAGCCTCATTCTGACGGTCAATGAGGCTGTTTTCGCGCTGAGCGGATATTGATTTTACCCGTTGCTGGGCGCCTGACTTTGAGGAGTCGTCACGACTTTCATTGACAATTTGGGAATCAGCTGAGGTTACATGCGATGTTCATTCATGATTTTGATAAAACTTATGCTAACATATATATATAACTTAGCAAAAGCTTGACAACTGATATCCGCTCCCAAGGGCTATGGCTTGTTATAAATTAATCGATAGTGGCCTAATAATGTATAGAGTTGGGCATGTCTTGAGAGTGTCTGCAGCACGGCGTGTGTCTCATCAGGGAACATTTCCATATCTGGGACACCGTGCTTGGTTCTTTAGCATAACTATCGCCCTAGCTATATTTATAATATGGAATCACCGTAGCTGCCAAATGCACACGTCACGTGATGGAAGTCATCGCCAGGCTACAAGCGATTTTGACCAGTTTAGATTGCTTTACAAAAGTCCTCTAAAAAGTTAAAGGATAAAAAGCTAGACAAGGTTTTAGGATTAATATTCCTCAAACTAAGAGAATTTACATAATTGTTCCATTTAGGTATATCACCTAGATGCCTTTTGCGCCTATCCATGTTACTCGTAAACTACTTCCTGAATCAGTGAGGCCCATTGCCAGGCTTCTTCTTCTGCTCAGCGCAGACCACATTCAACGTGGTAGCATGGCCATTTGCTGGGCTTCTTTTTCTCATATTTTGCGCTCACCTTTTATGAGCTGCCGGGCTTTTCTGCTCTATGTACTACAAATGAATCGGAAGGTATGGATTTCGACCGAAGCGAGTTGGTTTTTCATAAGCTCGGCAAGCAGGGATTGACTTTCTTGCAAGACAAGAAACCCCAAAAGGACAGGAATACGAAGATCGACGTGGAGGATGGCATCTGCGAAAGGACAGACGGGTAGGGCAGTCTATCTTGATGTCTCAGGAGCTCCTACTGACATGTGTTGCCAGTTGACCTCGCAAGCTTGTCAACCCAGCAGCTAAGCCAGGTCAAGAAACAACTCGATGATGAGCTCGAACACCTGACCAACTCGTTCTCTCAGCTACGAGCGGCGCAAGCTAAATTCCGCGAATGTTTGAAGTCGATAGCTGGAGGAGTGAATTCGAAGGTCGACAGTGAGTTACCCCCCTTGCACCTTGTGCTTTCGGGCACTGAGAATGTTGGAATAGAAAAGCCGATTCTTGTGCCTTTGACAAGCTCTCTGTATGTGCCGGGCACTCTCGCAGATACGGATAATGTAATTGTAGATGTGGGCACGGGGTTTTATGTTGAGAAGGTAGGCTAAGATATTCAGGCTTAGACGTTCGCTCCCTGACAAGAGCTATGGTAGAGCACTGGAGACGCTGCCAAATTCTATGAGAGTAAGATGGAGGAATTAGGGACGAGCCTGAAAGACCTCGAGGCTATTTTGCAGGGCAAGTCGAACAATCTACGTGTTGTCGAGGATGGTACGTGTGCCATTCCCTTTGAAGGTTTCAGAGAAACTAGACTGATTAGTTATCATTTCAGTGTTGCGACAAAAGGTTCTTAGCAGTAACAGTACAACTTGACACACGGATAAGACCACTTTATCAGAAAGAATATGCATAATCCAAGTTGAGTGATATTTGCATCAAATACTGTCTAAAGCTGTCTTCGACAAGCTCAAATGGTATATATATCGGTCTCACAATATCTAGCATATCTCGACGTCTTTGTCTAGAAACCTAAACTTACGCTCATATCCTAGAACACGTCTTGGGACGATTCGTTCGTTAACATACTTGGATATGTCGTGGACGTCTTTAGGTGTCGTGGTCTTCGTACTCAGTTGTCGTAGCACATTAATTCCTCCTAAGACTGGCTGGATTGGCTAGGATCAAGCCAAAAGAAAGCGATCTCAGGCAATGATGAGCTGCGTCGACCCCTGTTAGGAAGGACATGTGAAGCGGCGATGATCTTACCTCTATGAGCCTGTCAGTCAAAGTAATGCATTGCTTGTCTTGATCATTCGCTGCATGGAACGTTGAAGAGCGCCATAGTCCGCTAAATCCAATATCTTCAAGGACCTCCTCCAACAGTCGTGCGGTATCGACGGTTCCAAAGAGTTTAGGATTTGAAGTTAACGTTCGTAGTAGCTTATGGGCCGAATCAAGCGTTACCGCGTTCTGGCACGACAAAAGAACATCGTCTAGAATACTGAAAAGAGGATCACACCTAGCAAATACGTGTCAGCAACTAAGTATTGGACCTAGAAAGAACTGGAGTCCAAGCAAGACTTTTCAGGCTTACAAATGAAGTATGACTGTTGGTCTTTTTATGGCCACCCTGTTCAACCAGAGCAGTCCTCGATTCTGTACAGTATCCTCAAGATAACTGAAACCCACGAGGCCAATGGCAGCATTCAAAAGTAGCTCCTTATCTCTAATGGCGTCCAGGTCTATCATTGCCAGGATATCCTCAGGATAGCTGACTCCCTGAAAGTGGCTCCCACTAGATCGCACTCCTGCGAGCCACAAGGTGGCCTTTGCCTCCTCTGGCGTGAGTGCTCGTGACATCACCAATCCGAGATACGGTAGATAGCTTAGATCGTCTGGAAACCTTCTACCTTCAAGTGCGCTAGAACTTGCAATCTCCAGAAAGGTGGACAACGTTCTGAGAGTCGTACCTTTTGTGACAGTATCTGTCAGACCCTTGACAAGAGACGCACAAACGGCAAAGTGGAAGTTCTCGGCATTAAAATGAACACCATAACTTTCATCTAGCTGAGAGGCCGGATCTTCCACAGGTAATCTGCCCTGCAAGAGAACCTGGACCATGCGGCCGTTCTTTAATTCTCCAGATGTGTTGATGTTGATTAGAACGGCTTCGAGGAAAGATGTGGCGCAGTTGAATAGATCGAGTGGCACAAGTCTCACCAGCGACATTGCCAGCCAGAAGAGTTGGAGACCATAGCGTGATGCCGTAGGTAGCTTTTCCATCATCTTAGTCAATGACGTGACAATGGCCACTAGCATTTCATTGTCGTTGTCTCCTACAAAGCGACTGATACTATTTCTTAGTGCAACAAGCACTTGATATAACAAATCATCATCTACGTCTTCGCGAGCTAAACAGCCCATGACTGTAAACGCTCGGGGTTGTATAGCAGGATTGCTCTGAAAAGCTGTGCTCGCTACCAGACTCATCCATCGGGAACGCCAGACATTTGATAAATCTGTCGAAGGTGCGGCAATAGTACTGACCTCAGACAAAAGCGTTGCCAAAGCCTCTGTTGAGATTAAAGCAGAACCCACATTATCTTGCGCTGCTGGCACAAATATTCTGTCCCTTGCGATTCCCATCGAGGTATGATGCGGCTCGTTTCGAGTTGCAGAAAGTGAACCCAGTATGGTTCTAATTCGTGCGATTTCGACCTCTTCCAGGGGAAAGTTAGTGCAGAGGGCATGAATGGTGTTAATCAACAATTGATGGATAGTGGATCTGACATCTGGTGAGCCAGTATTGGAAAGCATTGTGACAATATGAAATAGTTCCGGCAGATACAGCTGCGATTGGACTCCACTGTCGAATGACATTGAGAGACATAGTCGAAGCAATAGACAAATCTCATCCCAGACCGCATTGTCCGGCAAGTATCTGGTGGGCCTTAGTGAAGTACGATTGAGAGCTTTACGAAGTCTAGATATTATCTTGCCACGGACGGTTACTGTTTTGAGGGAAATTACTATCGAGCCAAGCATATCAGTCCGCTTGTGGTCAATACCAAATCCTATGGCGGCTTTGATGAGTTCCTCAATGAGAATTTCAGTGTGAACTTCGTCATGGCAGATTGCTGGCCAGATACTCTGCTCAAGCGTTATACCGAGCGAAACATCAGAGGTTGCGACGTCGATGAGCTTCCGGAATATGCCTGCAACCTTCTCCTTTGCCTTCTCACCGTCAATCTCAGTTGCTAAGACGTGTGTCCTCAATCCCGGTAGCCAAGGGGCCATGTACGCCAAACTTAGAGACCTTTGGTGAAATGGAAAGCTCTCCCAACCAACGAAGAACTCATTCAAGAAATCTGCTGTAAGCTGTGGCTCAGACAATGCCAGCTGTTTGCTAACGTCTACAATAAAGCTTGATGGATTTGATGGAACCGATAGTTCTACAGGTTGTTAGCGAACTGCGCTCTATATTAGGTATATTAAGCAGTTTAAGCCATACCTTTAGCTGTCATGAACTTGGCATTGACCGCGAATTTGAACGTCTGACAGAGTGCGGACAAAAGATTATATGAAGCTAGTCGAAGCGGCTGATCAACGCTTGCCATGTTAGTAAGTGCAATGTTGAGCAAAGTGCCTGGAACATCTTGTGGTCGAATGAGTCTCTCGAAAGGCGCTGGCATCTTCAAATCTTTCCCATACTTCGTTTTGGCACCTCGGATGGCTTGAAGAATATCGGCCTTTTTGGGGCTGGTGAAGTACATCACAATCTTGCCACTCTCCGTCCGTAAGCCAAAGGCCGAGTCATCCTCGGTCTGTATAGACGTAGGTGCCTCATCCACTTCGGATAGACGAAAGATATCATTGACTGTTGCGTGGAGCCTTAGTCCTGGAACAACCTCTTGTTTTTTGATGGTCGTAACCTGAACGAACTGACTTCCTACTTTCACTACGACATCAATCTTTCCTTTTGTTTTTGATAACCTGGTGATAGGCTGGAACACAAATCGGGTGTCAGTAACGAGACTAATGGTTTCCTTGGGCAAGTGAAGTTGGCTTAGGTGGAAGTGAGATTGGAGATCTGGAAGACTGCCGATCAAATGATAATCGACACTTTTGGGATGAAATGCGCTATTTTCGTTCTTGGCGGACAAACGCAATATTCGACGAAAACATTTGCTGCAGAGTATTCAGTAAATGATCAGAGTCTGTGCGAGATTTCTTACCGGAAAGTGCTATTCATGTTGTATACATACACACGTGATAAGTGCTTTGTTAGCTCTGATGGAGTTAGGAGATCTAATTTCTTGAAGAGTGCATCTTGTGGCTCGTTCTGGCCGTTGTAGCATGTAGCATCAACAAGTATCCCGAATGGCCGATGCCACATGCGGCTGGCGATCTAAATATAGAGATCAGATGCTGTAGTTAATCTAAATATCTGGCAAGTTAGTCACGGGGCTTTCTTACTTTAAGATAACAATATAGCAAGAGATCGTAGTCCGCTGCTTCCGTATCAATGTTTCGAAGTATGATGCAAATGATAGATAAGCCATCCTTGAAAGCCCATTAGTACATACCAAATATTCTGATTGCGTAACAAACCTTGCTCTCGCCACCATCGTACACAGCTCGAGTAGAAATTATGGACTCAGCACTACGGCCGGCATTACGTAGCATGAAGTGCTGGAAATGAGAGTATGATGGTGGAGAGTTTGCCGAAATTAAGGGCCGATTCCAAGAGATATCCATTGGTGGGGGGCCAAGATTCATTATCAGATTTCGCAAAGCCTCAAGAATTGGAAGGCGTCCTTGGCTAGTGTCTAGTGGAGAATGCATCACCCCACTCCTTTCTCGAGTCATAAGCTTTTGACGGACATGGTCCCAATGATCGTACAGAAACCTGTGCAGTGCCACACAAGAACCGAAATCAAAGTTCTCAGTCTCCGGTCCGGGATCTGTCGCAGTAGGTGGTACCTATCATTCTGTTACAGCAGCGACCAAAGATATGTAGCAGAACTTACCGAAATCTCTCGTAGAAAGGTTGTCACTCGGTAGATGTTTTGCGTTAGAAAGTCGTTGAGAGGAAACATGTATGACTCTTTAGCTCCGAAAAGCACATTATTGGCAAGATTCTGCACGATCTTGGCAATAAGTAGAAGGCCACGACGCATTTCTTTGGAAGGCGTTGTTGTAATGAGACCTTCTGCGTCAGGCGCCACAATTGCTGGGCAGAAGAATCGCAGGAAGATGAATGCTCCTACAGCGGTAAACTTGGCTTCTGGGAAGCGGGTCATAACCGAAGTGGAAATCTTTATAGACAGAAGTTAGACAAATCGCAGATGGTTAAGGTAGATCAAAACTCACAATACTGCAGATCTTCCTGAATGATATAGGAATATGAGAAGCCGAATTACAAATATCGTCAATGAAGACCTTCGTGACTACTCGAAGTTGAAGAGCATTTTTCTGCAACTCCTCGGGGGAACTCGTGCGGGCCGGATCTAGCTCTAGGTCGAGATCTTGAGCAGTGACTATCAAGCGCTCGAGAACCTTCTGCAGCGTCATTTTCAAGTACGATGATCCTTTCCACTTTGCAAACACCGAAAGCATTTTTGTTGTGACGCAATTTCTGCGGAGCAGTTCTGCTTCGTTTTCTATGAATAAAATTATTACTCTAGCTTGTCAAGCATCGCACTTTAGTGACATACCGGTTTCGTCAACTTCGTGCCCTATCAAAGCCTGAAGCAAAACAAAGCCCAAGCCCCTTGAATCAAATATATTGAGAAGCGAGATAGTCAGCTCATCAACTTCTGAGCTCGGGCATGCATCGCAAAGAGCAATAGTCACGTTCATATCATTCACAAGAAGCTACGGCGACTGGTGTCAGCGGGTCTTGAACGAAGCACCACACACATACATACCTCAACAAGCTTATCATATCTTTCGTTGACCGCAACATCTGACAGATTATTGAATTCAGTTCCTTGTGCTAGGAGATTGCATAGAACTTTTACGAACGCGGTTCGTATCTCCAAGTCTTCGTGATATCCAATGCTTAGTGAGTGCTTTAAACCGACGTCGATATTGGCACTGAGGAGGTTTGATAAAGCGACTATGGCCATATCGGGCATTGACAACATTTCGTCCCGGTTGGCCAAGGTCGATGGAACATCAGTTCGTGCTGGGTCCACAGTCTCGAGGCTCAAGAGGGAAAGGAACCTGTTAAAATACATATGGAACATTTGTGATTTTAGGTCGCTGGTGTCCGCATCACTTTGCCCCTCTGCTGGCTGAAGTGGAAGTCGATAAGTCAGGTCTGTAAGGACTTTTAAGGAGGCCCTATCTAGGTCTTTCTGGAGACGAACCAATTCGTCACCACGTGAAATGCCGGAAGAAGTATTGTTCTCAAACCCTGATGAACCTGGTCGAGCGATCCAGCCGAACATGATCTCTAACAATTGATTCCGTATTCGAACGTCATGTCTGAGGTTCAATAACTCCTTTTTCCGTGTAACGACCTCGCACAACTGGCATACTTTGATCTTTATTCTCAGGGTGTTCCCTCCCTCAGTCATACTGTTGAGATATTTAGCAAAGTTCAAGGTCAGTGCTCCAATATCGATGGGTAGGGCAGCGCCTATTTCTGCGGGACTGCCTAGCCTCTCGACAATTGTCTTGAGTAATGCAGCAGATTGTTCCGCAAAATTGAACCTAGTGTCCAAAAATCGTGGAGTAGAATCATGTACCTCATCAAAGAGAGCATCCAGTTCCGATTCAAGTGTTTTGAATAGAGGAAAGTATAGCGCAGACGATATCTCGCTCGAGAGGACTTCTCTTGTGGCTTCTCGAATTCGAATGTGGTCGCACGCCAATAGCTTTATACTTTGCATCATGTACTGCTCTAATAAAGTCTCGTCATGATTGTCTTGTGAGGGTCTGTCTATCCATTTGAGGCCTGCCAGTCCAGATTCATCGACCAAAGAAGCTTGCTCAGAAAGGCAAGAACCAGCAAGAGCAGCAAGGAAACCAGAGTAGTTGCGCCATTCTACTACAGATCTTTCGTCAAGAATATCCGTCGATCGAGCTGAGGACAGTCCCTTGGAAAGTTCGAACCACTTCGTAAAAACTACTTCCCAGGCACTTAGAATACCAGCGCTAGGGTATTTGATTTGTCTCAAAAGCGACCGTACACGCTTTTGAAAAGCTACCAGCCCAGTAAAACGGAACTTTCGTGAAGAAAGATCCTGATATACCTCAAGATTCCTTAGTAATGGTGGCGACGATTTCGACGACTCAAAGTTTAATTCGGTCAAGCGACTCTCCTCGCATAGAAGTGCTATGCAAGATGTTACTAGCTGACAAGTCTCAATTTCCGCGGAGCATAAGGAGACAAGAAACGCAGTTTCAAGTTTTTCGAAAGCCGTAATACGCTCTGGCATGTCCTCATGTGGATCCGAGGCTTCCTGTTTAGGTAATATAGTTAGTTTACCAATGTTACCAAATATCGAGAGTGACAAACCTTGAAAGATTTTAATAAAGTAATTCGCGACTCCAGATAGCCACGAATGAAGCTCAGTATTGAACTTCCCTGATCTCCCAGCGTGAGAACCTTACCTGCCACAGAGATAAGAATAATAGACCTGAGTAGTATGATATAAGTGACTATACTGCCAAAGATTAGACACGCTTGGCTACTTACGAGGACCTCCAGAATTTCGCACGGAAGTTATGTGCGCCAGAATCAAGACTTCTGCGCAACAGAAAGACTGACCCATCTGACATTAGTTTCCGCGCAATAATGCTTGTCAAGTATCTAATTCGCTCATCATCGGTTTCTAGGCATGCGACAAGGGATGCAAGAACGTCCTCGAAAAAGTTGTCATATTCAACAGTGTCAGTTGGAGTGCCCTCAAAAAGAGTCAATGGCACTAGATTCAGGAGAATAAGTATTTTATAAGTCAAGTCTGTTGATGGTAAAACTTCCGCAGCCTTGAGCATCGTGTATTGATCACCAACACGTAATCCTTCGCTGTCATGAGAAAGTCCCTTGACGCGTCAATAAGACTCGTAGCCCTTGGAGTGGCTTCACCTACCTTCAAATGAGATCTAATGAGAGTAGAAGCTTTTGAAAAGAGCGGTTGATAGTTCTCGACGTTTGCCTGTCTCGCGAAGTAGCAGCATGCTGAAATATAAGCAACCTTGAAGTCTTGCGGCGCATTGGCTGAGAGGCAGAAGGGGGCTAGATTTTGATGGCTCGTCTCGAAGTTGAGGTATGTAAGACTAACGAATGCGGCCGTCATAAGATTATCGCCAAATACCGTGGAGTCAATCCCTGGGGCAAATTTCCGGAAAACTGCTTCCCGCACTTCATCCTGCACGTCCAGCGCATAACTAAGGAGGGCCGCATCACTGTCGAGTTTGAAATGCCTTGCAACTCTAAGGAGAGAAATGAGACAGTAAGCAGCTGTTGGATTTCTGTTACGCAAAGCTTTTCGAAGACTCTCCAGGAACGCAATCTTTTTGATCATGCTGCTACTCTTGGCATCGCGCATGTTACTGGCCACTTGGAAGACGTCCGGCAGGAGAAAGAGAAGGGCATTTTGGAACGGATATAGGGCTGCTTTCCACTTCCCGCTATCAACCATTGTGTTGGTCATGTCAAACAGAGTATCGGCACCACCATCCAACCTCTTATGCTCAACATGTAACTGTACAAATTCCTCAGGATTCTGGTCCAACCATCTAGTGATCAATAGTGGCACCACAATTGCCAAAGTGTGCTGGAAGGGCTTCCGAAGATGTAAAAAACTCCCATAAATTTCCTGTATAACCTGGCCTAGCTTTCGCCTATCAACGCAAAGGCATGCAACAAGCTGGAGAGTGACGAGAGCTATTCTGTCCTCATCAGCCACGATTCCAGTCTGGGAACCAAGGCCCTGAGACGGATGCGTAGACCGGATTCCTCTCAAGGTGGCCTTCAGATGCTCCAAAACATAACCCCAGTTAGATGCGGAGATGAACTCCAGGACTGCTCTTGAGAATACCTCGATGTCCTCTGATTTCTCTTCGAGAAGCTTCGCAGCGTTTTTGGCCCCTACATGGCCGCTGCCTGAGCTTGAGCTATCCGAGAATGTATTGGGATATATATGAGAAGAAATAGATGCCACATTATCCAGAATGGTCGAGGCTGGCAGGGTATAAGCCTCTGTAATCGGGTTAATAAACTGCTTTACCGCTTCTAACATCCTCCCGACAAGCGTATCGTCCAGAGGTCTCGGTAAAGTAGAAATATGCTGACGATTATATCGAAGACCCTCGATTCCCCGAGTGTTTGTATCCTTGTTATCTAGTGACGGGGCTCGTTTCGTCGCTCGCTCAGAATTAGAGCTTGGAGAACTAGAATCACGTTCATCATCGACACTGGTTCCACTTTCCGCGAAATCAACATTTTGCCAATGTGCGGAACAGCAATCTGCAAGGAGTTGGAGGATGTATAGTTCGGAGTAGAGTACATGCGGAGGATGGGCAGTAATCACTTTGTAGGGTCGCGACAGCTCCTCCAATAGTACCAACAAAGCGTCCGCGACGGCATCAATCGAGGTATTACTGATGTTGAGGAGTGTTGCCTTGGTCAGAGCCACCAATTCGTCATGGTAGAGATCTTGAGTATTTGATCCCGTTCGATGGGGAAGCTATTGGGCAGCCGATTAACAAAGCTACGAACCTATGTGGCTATAACCTACTCTTGTAGCCAATCTATCCACCAGTGAGGCCACTAGATTGGCGTCCCCGTTCATCATCATGAGAAGCGTCGCAGCTCACAAGCTGTAAGTTGTTGGATTTGGGGCAGATTTGTGGGGTTTCATCGCGGGCGCTCGAATATACTAGTTATCTGCACAAGAATGCGTGCACAGGAGATCTTGAAAGAGATATGGGCATGGCGTGAGCTCTGTAAGTCGGAACACGACGTGATAGTAGATATCAATATGGTGATCAGGAGCACTTAGAGCTTCAATTGACGTTTAGTCGAGGTTGATGGATTTCGATTCTCACGCTAAATTGAAATGCTGGATGACCTGCATTAGCGAACTTCCCCTGGTCTCAAGAGCAGCCACAGCGGTGTCACACAAGCAAATAAACTAGAAATTAGACACGGTCATATAAGTAATTATAATACACTATATTATTCACAACCAATAAGGACCACTCAACCACCACTATATTCAGAGTCATGCAAACAAGTTTTCGAATTCATGAATTCCTTAATATCGACCGTGGCCGGGAGGTCCATAATTAGGACGTCCATTGCTATTATTTCTGTGATCGTAGGCTGTATCATATCCGAATTGCGGCATCGGAGGTTGATGCTGACTTCCATAGGTCGGGGGGCGAGACTGCGCCTGATAGGACTGAGCATGGGGATAGGCACCATATGACCCTGGTGGAGGTGGAGGGGGGCCACTTGCGAATCCTGCGACTCCGGGTGGAGGTGGCTGCCAGCTTGATACCTGTGGTGGTGGTGCATAGTTATTGTTGTTGTACTCGTTATAGCCGCCATATGACTTCTGGCTCTGATTTTGTGGTCTGGAGAGAGAGTTTGATCCTGCGTAATTGAACGAGTCACGACCTCGAGACCCACTATTTCCACGAAACGGCACACCGCCATGGCTACGGCCCGAACGCGCAGCGCGTGACCTTGTCTCTTCTCTGTCATTTTGATCAAGCGCTTGAGATGGCAATTTGACACCACGGAGGAGCATTGACTTATGAATATGGCTAGAGCGAGGCATTTCGTAGTATACGCTATTTATATGTTAGTTCACTTGATAAGGAAATTCGGGATGCTCTATTCACTAACGTAATAGATCTGTCTTCATCAAGATCTTGCAGGTTACCGGTTTCCAGTGGGGATATCAACGGCCCATGGGGCAGATATGTCTCATCCTTCTCAACTTTTCCTGCTAAGCCCTCACTTACTCTAGGGTCAAGCTTGTATTTCGGCGAGCCTTGTTTTTTAGAGTAGAAGCTGGTAGCAATATTATCGTAGAGGGACTGGTTTGCTTCTGAGACAAGCAGGACATCTTTGCCTACAATATTGCGAGCTGCTTCCTCCGGCGGTAGCAGGGGATACAACTTCTCCATTGCATTGAGGAGTCGTTTGGAGTCGATCCATGGTAGCAGTGCCACGCCTTGCCACGCGAATTTCTTCCCATTTAAGTCAATAGGAAATTCCTCAGGATAGAAATCAATGATCTCACTGTCCTCGTCTGTCATCAGGGAATGGAAAATTTCAGGTATAGCATGCTTGGAAGCAGCAGGTAGGACACCCATGAGCTGCTCGAAGGGCTTGAAAATCCTGCCCTTCTCAAAAGTGATTTTCATGTTGGCAAGATCAACAAAATCTGCGGCAAATGGCGCATAGTGGTAAGGGTAATACCAATCCCATGATGGACATCCTTGAAAATAATAGAGTAATACCCAGGCCAATCCCTCAACATATGCTTTGCCGACTTTGTGTCGAAATTCTATATCCCGGGGATCAGCATGAAATTTTTGTTCATAGTAACGATCAGCATAACCCTCATCCCACAACCGTACTGTGTCAACAAGAACTTCTTCTGATGGGGTACCGGGTGTTGCGGGATCCGGAGTACTGCGGCCCGGCGTGCTAATCTCATCATCATCAAGCAGCTCAGCCTTTCTTTTTCCAAGAGCAGATGCAGGCAGCTCGGTCGGTGGTGCCTCGGTCACAGTCTTTATGTCAACTACATCGGACGATTTCATTGCCGGGGTTACATTTTCACTGTTTGATCCCTTCGGGTTGAGAAGTTGACTCTTCAACGCGGCAGCAGCACTCTTGTTAGCCATATTGGCCTTTTGAATAACACCACGGTTGACAACCATATCGTGCGTCATGGATCGTGCTTCCTTAGTAATACTTGTTGTCATATTACCCGGAACAAACAGTGGAAAGCCGATAGGTCCATTATTAGGATTGATGGATTTGCCAGAGGATCTCCCGTGAGCAGTAGGGGAGTCTTGGCTGCCGTTATTGCGATTATTGTTACCCTGCTCCTGTAACTTCCTTCTCTTTGCACCTGCATCGCGTCTTTCCTCGGTCTGCCTTCGTCGACGGAAAATAGCATCTTCCTGCTTGGCCAGTCCGTCGAGGATGAATTGTGCTCTTTCCAGATCAACGTGTCCATCCTTCGTGAGGTAACCGCCCATATATGGTATGTTGTCTCGCCAAATAGCTATTAGAGTGTCGATACCGTCCTCTCGGATCTCGAGACTAGGAAGATGAGGAAGGAAATCATTACCACAGAAAAAGCACATAAAGACCCAATCATCGATCGCCCTTTCTAGGTCAAACCTGAAGGGTTGAATTGGGACGTATAGCTCAGCTTCTAGATACTCCCGAAGGATAGATACGTGGAGCCAGATGAAGGGCTTCAATGGGTGAACCTTGTCCTTCTCGTCGAACTCTCCATCTTTCTCCTTCGCCTGTCCACGGCACTCTCTGGCATCGTGGCCCTTTTGACCGCATATTCGGCACATTCGACCTTGAGAATCTTGAAAGAACACATCCTCGCGGAGGACACGGAAATGTGGCTCGTGAGTCGCTAAGCCAAGCATGATTAGATCGGCATCGAGGCCGTAGATAACATGCCTCGTGTTCGGATCATGTTCTGGGGATGACCGCTGTGACCTGATGAATTCCATAATTTTATGCTCTCCTTCTCCTGGAACTGTAGCGTCCGATATTATTACTTTAACCTTCGCCCATGCCGGATCGGTGTTAAGCTTATAGGCAGTCCAGTACCTTAGGCTCATAGCAAGGATGTCCATAAACGGCGTTCCAGGAGTAATCGCGTTGTGGTCCCACGTTTTCTTATTCATAGCCTCTGAAGTTGACTCGTCCACCTTACCTCCGGACTGGGACTTAAGCATTTTCAATAGCTCCGCCTTATCTGCGTCCTTCTCCTTAGCTTCTTGTGCAGAGCGAAAACGCCGAGAACGTTGTTGATTCATCTTTGCTCTAGGAGCGACACCATCTGCAAGGGTGTCAGTGATATTCCAGAGTTCCAAAGTCAAATGTGGACATACCAACAGCGATCATCAGCAGCTTTCGTGGCCGGACCATGTTGAAAACACGCTCGGTATATTTGAAGATTTCGGACATCATCTCTTCCTCATCTTTAGGGGGAGGTTTGTCTTCAGGGTGTGAACACGGGTGAACAATGCCGTTCATATCGAGATAAAGGTTGTCAAACTCTTCCTCATTTGGATTTGGACCTGTAGCATCTACCGGAACTATCACGCCTTCGATTTCCTGAGGCTGCTCCTCTATGACCGGAGACACAATTTTCGGGTACTTCTTGGAGAGCCATCTGAAGAGAGCTGTGGATATGTCAGTGTGAATCTATGACTCCTGTCATTCCGAGGGTTCTCTTACCAGGGACACCCATTTTGCTTAAGACCTAGGGTGCCGATGAGGTAGTCCTTTATGAACGGAAATCGTTAACAGGCGCGGGAAACCACTTCCAATACTAAATTACTTTGCAGAGATTGAGGACAGCCTAAGTCCAGCCGAGTCCGGCGGACTTCCAACGGAGCACCAATGCAACAAAGATAGGGAAGGGAGAACCGTGTCTGTAAGGTGACGCATGAGTGTCTCTTGGTGTGTCAGGTAACATATCAAATGTCCTTGCGGTGGAGCGTAGCGTTTGGAAATATCGTGGAGGACAAGGCTAAGGTGTTGCCTTGGAGGTTAGGCGAATCCAGTTAAGCGTGCTTTTCGAAAACACGTTAAAGTTTAGTTGCATCAATTGTAGCATTGAATTAACTTGGACTACAACACATCATTTCAATTTCCAGTCGAAGCATTAGTAACTCCAACATTCTTCCGCCAAGAAAATACTGGCATAGTATCCATCCGGCTTACACTTATCAAAACTATGCAGAGGGATTTTATGGAGTGATACTGAAGATGTGGTGCCCTTAAGACCGAGACTTTTGTACTCAATGGCCATCACAAAGAGATCATATAAGAGCAATGTTTGGCCTAGCACAGAGCCCAGCCAAGCAGACAGCGACAGAGACGATCAATATTTTAAGCGGTAGACTGCAGAGCGCGACCCTTCTCGAGGATCGGAGAAATGCAGTTCTTGGCTTGCGAAGCTTTTCGCGACAATATCCCGCGTCAGTAGCGTCAGGAGCTCTCCGCGGATTAATTGGGAGTCTAGGTCAAGATGGCGAGGATGTTGATACGGTTAAGATTGTGCTCGAGACCCTACTCATGCTCTTTAACCCCGATGAGAATAGTCCGGAGGCTTCGGAAGAGATCGCACTCTGGCTAGCGGATGAGTTCACACAGCGGCAGGAAAACATTAGCATTCTACTAGATCTGTTGGACAGCAATGATTTCTACTCTCGACTATACTCCTTGCAACTGCTTGCGGCGATTCTGTCCTCTCGAACCGAACGAACAGAAGAGTGCATTTTTACCGCACCCTTGGGAATATCGAGACTAGTAGCAACTCTGGATGACAAACGAGAGGCCATAAGAAATGAAGGACTTTCACTCCTTACGTATCTTACTCCCAATTCTTCTGAACTGCAAAAGCTTGTAGCGTTCGAAAATGCATTCGATCGCATATTCGCCATAATTAAGCTCGAAGGTTCATTATCGAATGGTGATAGGGTTGTGGAGGATTGCTTGATACTCCTTGCAAACCTTCTTCGCATGAACGTGTCCAATCAGGCATACTTCAGGGAAACGGGCTGCGTCCAGAAGCTTGCACGGTTGATCAAAGATGCTCTTATAGATGATGATGTTGACGATGGGGTGGCGGAATGGGCTCAATTGCAGCGTAACAGAAATATCTATGCACTTCTCGCCGTTCTGAGACTTTTCCTTGTTGGAGGTAGTGTAGGAACCCAGGCGAATCAAGCATCGTTTTGGCAGCATGGAGTTCTGAGCCAGGTCTTACAGCTGGCCTTTAGCCACTCAACTGAAATGAAAATTAAAGCAGAGGTCTGCCCGCATGTTTTCTCTGCGTTGTAGCGATGAACGTTTCAGCTAACGGTCTAATTTAGGCCCTGGAAACATGTGCAGATCTCATCCGTGGAAATAAAAGCCTTCAGGAAGGCTTTGCGCAGTTGCAGGTCCCCTCAGTTATAGACGAACCATTACCTGAAGCACATGGAACGGGCCAGCAAAATGGAGGTGTAAAAGTTTACGTTATTGATGGTCTACTTGACCTTACCTTGAGCGTATCTTCGTTGCAGGCTTTTGATGCACGACTTGCCGCTTGTGAGTGTATAAAAGCGTACTTTTACAACCACCCTGCAATCAGACTACGCTTTCTTCGCCGTGCGATTGGTGGTCATACGTCTGGTGCAGATGAAACCGCCAATGTCTTAACAGCTCTGCTGAGGCCTGCCGACGGTAACGATTTCAGTGAGCCTTATCGGTATTGGCTTGCGGCGGTCCTTCTATTCCATCTGATTTTTGATGACGCAGAAGCTAAGAGCCTTGCGATGAACGTTACGGAAGGTGACGCATCCAGTGGCGAGGAAGTAGTTACTTGCATCCAAAGCATTGCTGCAAATCTCATTACGGGATTCCAGCAAGGAAGGGACGATAGAGTGCTTGTGGCATACCTTATGCTCTTATGCGGATGGCTGTTCGAAGATCCCGATGCCGTAAATGATTTTCTTGGTGAAGGAAGCAATGTGCAGAGCTTGGTGCAAGCTGTATTGCAAGGAGATCGAGCGAGCATCATTGTTCAAGGATTGTGTGCAATGTTGCTAGGCATCGTATATGAATTCTCTACTAAGGATTCGCCAATACCACGAGCAACACTTCATCCCATTCTCGCCTCACGTATGGGCCGAGATCAATACATTGATCGCCTCACCAAACTTAGGCGACACCCCCTACTTCGTGACTTCGAGGTCCTTCCACAAAAACTTGGATCAGTCTCTGCAGGCGGACTCCCAGAGGTTTTTTTTGATAAGACCTTTGTCGATTTTGTCAAGGACAATTTTAGCCGTCTACTTCGTGCCATTGATCGAGATCCAGGTATAGAAATACCTGTTATTGCCAATGGCGTACAGAAAGGAATATCTAGGGAGATGGTGGATTCTCTTCGTTCACAACTCGAGGAAAAGGACAAAGCTTTGCAAAAAGCGCAATCAGACCTCCTATCCTTGGAGCGACAGTTAGGCCAAGAGCGGGCAGACAGTCGAAGGACGAAAGAGACAGCACTACTAGATGCGGCCCGGATCAAGACCGTAAATGAGGCATTGCAACGCCATCATGAAGATGATGTCAAGTGAGCATTTCGTAACGAGTCTGGCTTAATTTGATGTTGTCCCTGACTCTGGCAGTAAACTGCGGCAAGACCATAGCGTTGCAATTCAGGACTTGCAGAGACAATTGGAGTATTTGCAACGTGACGCAGAGGCTAATGCTACTCGGGTGCGAAGCCGAACGGACGCCGAGATTGCAGATCTTAAGACCAAGATAGCCGGCTTGGAGGTTGATTTGGAAAAGGTATAGTCGTCCGCTCTCTTGTCAGCAAAATTTTCTGACCACATAAAGGCGAATAAAAATCATTTGCAAGATCTCAAGACCGCACATTATGAATATTCGACCGAGTTGAGTGCTTTAAACGCGCGTTTGAAGCGTGCCGAAGACCGAGCAGAGGATGCTGAAACAGGACTTAGGGCTGCTCAGCAAAAGGCGATTAAGGTGAGCGATCACTTTTGCTCCGTTCTAGTGACGCTTCTTTGTCCAATGTATAGCGACTAAACATGCTTGTGGTATAGAGTGAAGTACTATTAAGTGAAAAGGAGGAGCAAAGAATGGCCGTCCAAAGTGAACTAGACGATCTCCTCATGGTGTTGGGAGATTTAGAGGAAAAGGCATCGAAATACAAGGTAATGACCACGTGAAATCTCTACTCTCGACATCTTGTTCTTCTGATATTGCCGCCACATATCGGAGCAATTGCTAACCTTACTCAGAAACGACTCAAAGCTCTTGGCGAAGTGGTATCGGACGGTGAGGATGGCAATGAAAATGACGGTGATGATGTATCAAATGATGATGTGAATTGAGTGGTCGCTCAGACTGATAGAGAATTGGTATTTTGTGCAATATACATCCAAAAGCGAACTCCATAGAGAGAAGAATCCTTGTATGATACCTCTAGTCACATTTAACGTATATCTCTACGTATATTATGTGTAATCATAACTTTTGATGAGACCACTATGTGTACCTGAAAAGGCTGAACAGTAGCTGCGACTTACAGAAGGCTGAAATTCAGCCTTTCTGAGCACGTGATCTAAGCCTTGCCTTGCCCCGCCTAGAGGCGTGCACTTTGTCTGAAACAGACATCTCTCCAGTCGCTATGCAATTGGTTTGAATACTGTGAAAAATCACTGCTTGAGGCATTTGGGCTTCAGATCAAGGTCAGCGCCGTGGCGTTAACGACCATTGTTAGCCTTCCTGTACCAAATTTTGTGATTCACCATCGCTTGTGACTCAAGAACGTTTCTGGCGTTTTCGTGCTTGTAGACCGCCTACTACAAAACTCCTCTCAAAATCTCACACTGCAGATTGAACTCGTCTGTATCTGCCATTCGAGTTTGCCACACAGTCTCTGCGCAACGTGAACTGTTCTCTGAAGCTGCAGGGCACTTCGTTGAGTATCCTCAGCCTGCAAAGTCAATATGTCCATTGATTTCCCTAAGGAGGAGGAGGAGGTGCTCAAGCGATGGCAGAAAATCAAAGCTTTCGAGAGACAGGTCAGGAGAACGTATAATACCTTATGATACATGAATACTAATAAATGCAGGTGGAGCTTTCTAAGGGCTGGAAACTTTACACATTCTATGATGGACCACCGTTTGCAACAGGACTACCACATTACGGGCATCTACTAGCGTCAACTATCAAGGATATCATCCCACGGTACTGGTCTATGAAAGGATACCATGTCGAGAGACGTTTTGGATGGGATACGCACGGTTTGCCTATCGAACATGAGATAGACAAGAAATTCGGAATCTCTGGCAGGGATGCCGTTATGAAGATGGGGCTAAAAAAGTACAATGAAGAGTGCAGGGCAATTGTCATGCGTTATTCCACAGAATGGAGGAAGACTATCGATCGTTTGGGAAGATGGATAGATTTCGACAATGACTACAAGGTACTTCTTCGTTCTGCACTCTCACTTTTGGGAAACATGGGTTGACAGGTCCGCTTAGACTATGGATCCAACATTCATGGAATCTAATTGGTGGGTTTTCAAGCAAATCTACGACAAAAAGGCGGTATATCAAGGCTACAAGGTGATGCCATACTCCACAGCACTTACCACAGCGCTCAGCAATTTCGAAGCGAATCAAAACTACCAAGATATCCAAGACCCAGCCATTGTTGTTTCATTCCCTCTTATTGAAGATCCACAGACCAACTTGCTTGCCTGGACAACAACACCATGGACCCTGCCATCTCATACAGGTTTGGCAGCGCATCCTGACTTTGAATACATCAAGATTCATGATGAGCTATCTGGCAATAATTACATTCTGCTGGAAAAACTTCTCGGAACACTGTACAAGGATCCAAAAAAGGCCAAATTCAAGGTACTTGAGAAGATCAAGGGCAAAGACATGCTCGGTTGGAAATATGAACCATTGTTCGACTATTTCTATGATGAATTTAAGGACTATGGATTTCGAGTGTTCAATGCCAGATACGTCACTGATGACAGTGGTGTTGGCATAGTGCATCAAGCGCCTGCCTTTGGTGAAGAGGATTACAACGTTGCTATGGAATCTGGTGTCATCAGTGAAAGTCGTGGCCCGCCGAACCCAGTCGATGATCGAGGCATTTTTACTTCAAAGGTTCGCGATTTCGAGGGGCAGCACGTCAAAGCTGCTGATAAAGCAATCATAAAGTATTTGAAGAATGCTGGGCGACTCGTGGTTGAATCTCAAATCAAGCATAGCTACCCAATGTGCCCTCGATCAGACACCCCACTGATATATCGTGCTGTGCCATCCTGGTTTATTCGTATTCCGGAGATAGTACCCCAGATGCTTCAAAACATCGAAGGTTCTCACTGGGTGCCTTCTTTCGTGAAGGAAAAGCGATTCGCAAGCTGGATTGCCAATGCCCGTGACTGGAATGTTTCAAGAAATCGGTACTGGGGCACTCCTATCCCCATCTGGGCAAGTGCAGATTTGGAGGAAAGAGTATGCGTTGGGAGTGTGGAGGAGCTCAGGCAGCTAAGTGGATACAAAGGCGACTTGTCGGACATTCACCGGGATAAGATTGACCATATCACAATTCCGAGTAAAATGGGCAAGGGTCAGTTGCGTCGCATCGAGGAAGTCTTCGACTGCTGGTTTGAGTCGGGGAGCATGCCATATGCTAGCCAGCACTACCCCTTCGAGAACAAGGACAAATTTGATGCGTCTTTTCCTGGGGACTTCATTGCAGAAGGACTAGATCAGACCAGAGGATGGTTCTACACATTGCTTGTTTTGGGAACGCACCTTTTTGGCAAGTCACCATTTCAAAACTGCGTCGTAAACGGCATTGTTTTGGCTGAGGACGGCAAGAAAATGTCGAAGAGACTCAAGAACTACCCAGATCCGGAAATACTTATGTCCAAATATGGTTCAGACGCGCTGCGGCTATACTTAATTAATTCACCTGTCGTTCGAGCAGAACCTTTGCGATTTAAAGAGGCTGGAGTGAAGGAAGTCGTGGCTAAAGTACTCCTGCCATTATGGAACAGCTATAAGTTCTTCGAGGGCCAAGTCGCTTTGCTAAAGAAGATCGAAGGAGTTGAATTCGTATTTGATCCAGCCTCCGAGGCCACGAACACTAATGTTATGGATCGTTGGATCCTTGCAAGTTGCCAAAGTCTGCTCAAGTTTGTGAATGATGAAATGGCCGGTAAGGATCAATCAACACCTTAATTAGAAGATGAACCGCTAATAGAGATGCAGCCTACCGCTTATATACTGTTGTTCCACGATTATTAGATCTGATTGATAACACTACGAACTGGTATATCCGCTTCAATCGCAAACGACTCAAGGGAGAATTTGGTCTGGACGACACCAAGCATGCTTTGAATACTCTCTTCGAAGTTCTATTCACATTGATGAGAGGTCTGGCGCCTTTCACCCCATTCGTCACCGACAAAATTTATCTTCTACTTCTTCCCCATATTCCCAAAGACCTCCAAGGCATAGATGCACGCAGTGTGCACTTTTTACCGTTCCCAGATGTGAGGGAGGAGCTCTTCGATGTCGAAATCGAGCGTCGGGTTGGGAGAATGCAAAGGGTTATTGAGCTGGCCCGGGTTTCTCGAGAACGACGTGCAGTTGGTCTTAAAACTCCATTGAAGACACTGATTGTCATTCACGCCGATCCAGTCTATCTCGAAGATGTGCGATCATTGGAGAGTTATATTACAGAAGAGTTGAATGTTAGAGACCTCGTGTTATCATCTGATGAGGCAAAGTACAATGTTCAGTATAGTGTCTCTGCCGACTGGCCCGTACTCGGAAAGAAGCTCAAAAAGGACGTGCAGAAGGTGAAGAAGGCTCTACCAGGACTGACAAGTGATCAAGTACATCAATTTGTGTTAAAGAAGTCAATGGTTGTGGATGGCATACCCCTTGAGCAGGGAGATCTGCTAGTGAAGCGCGGTTTGAAAGATGATTCTTCAAAAAATTTGGAGACAAACACAGATGACGATGTCCTTACCATCTTAGACGCAGACCTCTATCCCGAGCTAGCGGATGAGGGTCTGGCACGAGAAATCGTTAATCGTGTGCAACGATTACGGAAAAAGGCTGGCCTACAACCCACGGACGATGTAAAGATGGAGTACAAGGTCCTTTCTGATCCGGAGAGTATAGGCCTCGAGAACATCTTCACCAAACAAGCCAAGGCGATCGAAAAAGCATTGAGGCGGCCAGTGGACCATCACAATGTTACCGAGGTGGAAGGTGAGATACCTAATGGAGTTGAAGAAGGACTCATCATGGAAGAAGAACAAGAGATACAGAAAGCAACCTTCATGCTCAGACTTGTAAGGCTCTGATGCTGCACCACATGGTATGTTTGGACTGCAGGTCCGTCCTAAAATCAGTCTAGATTCATGTAACGAGAAAAGCTCCATAGATTTTGCAAGATGCTTCTTTTGAGCAATATTTGCTTGATGCCGTTCGCCATCCTTTCTAGCAAATGGACAATTTGCAATTCAAGAATTTTTTAGACGTTCTAAGTCTTCTTTGACGCTGCCTATAGAGCGGGTGTAAGCTTACGCCCTAAACAGGTGATTCTGTAACAGCATTTTCTCACCAGAAAACATTTTTTCAACTGTAAGAACTCCTTCAAGCATTTATCCTTATGAATATGGTTGAAGTCCGCCACGATACATTTGCCGTAGACTGAGGCCTGGGAAGATGTCAATGGCTGAGTCTCTTGGGAACAAGCGCTCTTGCTATGTACCTCAGTGGAACACTGCCCAGCAGCTTTGGCAAACTTTTCAATTGGTCTTACCCTTGGGGGCATCTTGAAATCTTTGTTGAAAAGTAAAGAAGTGGTGACCTCGAGAATTGTTTTGGGAATGTCAGCTAAGCTACATCTGGACTAGTCTTCAGGTGTGCTCTTCGGCCCGAAATAACTCGAAGGCGCGTCGAGGAACCGACACGAACATCGGAGAGTTCACAACAACGCGCGGTATGTATGATGTATGAGGATGTTTATGTTGTTAATCCCCTATCGCCTGCATATCAAGACTCTTTTGCTGTCTCAGCATAAAACATGAGACCACATTTGTATCCAGTCTGGCAACCCCGCTGATTTTATATGCATTCTCAAAGGAGTAGCCGATGCCTCCATTGTTACCCCAGGACAGTGATAATATCCTTATTAAGAGTCCAGAACCTTATTATACCAATGAAGGTAAAAGTTGCGATGCCCAACGAGTTTTCATTGAAGATCATTGACCTTTGCAGATGTTGCCATCCTACATGATATCGTCCTGCATGCGCAAGAACTCCTTCCCAGTCTACCGGAGCGGGAGAGACTTCCTACGAATGCGCTCTTTCATGCCTACTATAGCATCCTTCCAAGTATTGGGATCGACGCTGATCATGATAGTCGCTATGCCCGCGTTTTATTCAAGATTGGAGGCACGCGGAGCGATGGATCGTTGTACGAGAAGTTTGAAGCGGTGCTAGCGCGGATGGGCATCGCAATCCAATTTGACCCAGACAATAACAGTGAGGGCGAAGGCAGTACGACAGATGCGGGCTTCGACCAAGGCTCTGATCCGCAACTCCATCCCGACTCTACTCCGGCAGCCGCTGATAATGAACGCGATCGTTACAAGGCCAAATCAGATATTCAAGCACTGGATCCCAGACATCAGCATCAAGGGGGAGAGAACTGGCGACGAAGGGTCTCCTCTTCAGCATCAACAGCACATTCCGAAAATGTCGTTCACCGCCTCAACACTCCACCTAGTTTACCCCACACGACCGCCCAAAATTTTAAACAAAATCTTCTGCATACGCAATCCCATGATGGCGAACAGGAGGATGAGAAAGATTATGGCCTCAGAGCCTGGTTGAATGACAGCCTTGGCAAATATCCCCGAAGAACAAGATCAGCATCAACGCATGGTAGTATACGCGTGAGGCGAAGATCCCCACCTGTTCCAGAGCATAATCTAACGGCGACATCTACGTCATATCCAGCATTGGGCGATTTCATTACAGTAGGCGCGGATCAGCAAAAGGCTTCAGATCTTGAGCGCATAAATCAACCAAAGGCCTTCGCGCCAACATCAGAGGATTTAACAAACACCAATGTCGTCCGCATTAAGAAGTTGCATATGGAGAACATGACTCGCCAGATCTTATTTAGATGGAATCAGAAGGCTATGCAATTGCAGGAGGATAACAGCAATTTGGAAATCCTTGCTAAGCACCAGGACCGACGAGTTCTACTTCGACAAGCTTTTGACTCATGGCGTGACGAGATAAGAAAGCAACAACAAATTGCTGGGACAGAACGATTCTTCCGGCATTTAGAGAGGAGAGCCGGTCGGGCAAGAGATCTCTTCTTAATGGCAAAATCATTAACCCATTGGGCGTATAGCGCTTCCAAGGAGATCCAACGGACATCAGTAGCTCGAAGGCATATATTGAGGACGCGATATTTTAGCGCTTGGCGTGATACGACTGCTGTCAACGAGCTTAAAGTTCGCCGCCAGATTCTTCAGAAATTTTTTTCCGTTTGGCAAAAGCAGCATGCAACAGTGTCAGTAGATAAGGAGAAATCTGTCTTGCATTTTACGGACAATCTTGTTCAAAGGATCTTTTGGGCATGGTTCTGGGCGTTTTGCGAACGAAGAGCGCCTGTCTGGCGGTCTGATAGGCTACTAGGGAGGCAGATGGTATTATGGGTTAGAGTAACCAATGAACGGAAGGAAGAGGACAGCGCCGCTGTTGATTACTACTATTGCAATATCGGGCGAAAGACCTACTTTGCCTGGTCAACGAAGGCCCACAAACATGCCGCGCAAATACGTCAAGCCCACGAATACAGGACAATTTCTTTATGCCGAAAGGCCCTCAGAGTATGGCGGCATGGATCGGCTCTACTCCCCAGGCTGCAATGCCTGTGCCGAAAGGTAGGATTACGGCTTAAACGGGATTCGTTGAAGCTGTGGGTTCTGCGAGCGAGACAAGAAAGCCACGCTAGGGCGATCGATCGGTCGAAGATCATGAGGGAGGCTTGGATAACTTGGAACGACAAGCTGCGGTGTCAGGCTTTGCAATTGAAGATCAGTAATCGTCTCGTGCTTCAAGGACTCTACAAATGGGTTCTTAGCGAAAGGTTCATTCTGGCCCGACGCCTAATGGAACACCGGATGATGCACACTTCCATGCAAAAATTAGCTGAAGCTTTGCAGAGCTTGACTGCGAAGAATTCCAAAGATGTCTATTTGGCTGAGCAAACGTTTGTTCACAAGTTGAGTAGCAGTTTGATTCGAAATTGGCGGAACCGTCTGCAAAATCACCTCCAGTTTCAACATGTGGCTCTAAATTTCAACTCACCTGTAATGCTAAGTAATTCCTTAGCCAGATGGTCCAGCCAAAATCAGCGGATCCGACAGTTACATACATGGGCTCATGATGGCGAGTTTTACTTTCTAGCAAGCAAGACAATCAGGTCGTGGAAAGATGCCGCAGAAAAGGCCAAAAAAGAGAAAAGACGCCTTGCCTACACGCACTTCCGTCGCAGATATAAAATAAGTCTGGCAAGAAGAATGTTTTCAAGATGGCAACACGAAACGAATTCAATTGCCCAGTCTGATCGGTTAGCAATTGAGTTCCATCATAATAAGTCTGTGGTACTTTGCATGGAAGCTTTCGACAGCTGGAGAGCGCGCATCGAGGAGGTTACAGAACTGGATTTGTTGCGGGAACGGTCGCTGTTTGGAAAGCATTTTAACAAGTTGAAGTTGAGTTTGATTAGTCGTCGTGGCTTGGAGATGGAGGCCACGACCTTCTTCGAGGACCATGCAGTAACCTTATGCATGAAGAGATGGAGTCGAGTGTACCTACAGCTTAGAGCTAGGCAACACTTGGTTTTCGAGCTTCGCGAGAAACATCTCAAAAAGACCAGCAGAAGAATGCTTGCGCACTGGCTACAAAGAACATCACAAAGGCAACGCCTGACTGATACTCGTAACCGTGAGATGAGCAATTTTCGCTCTTTGGAAGGGGCGGAATCATGGATTGGGTCTGCTGATGATCCGAATGTTGATGGCTGGGCGGATGGAGTTGATGATGTTACATCCTCCACACCTATGCCCGGATATCTAAGTACTCCCTCGAGGAAGATGCCCAGAGCCAAAGCAACGATAAGATTTCCCTCAACCACACCGAGCGCTCCTTTGTCGACCCCCATCGAAAGGCAGCTTAGGGCGCAATATTCCGGGGGACCGTTACCGTCCTTCCGGAGGCGCATAGGAAGAAGTCTGCTTGGCAGGGAAGGAACGTCATTAGATTTAGGAGAGGAATCTAGGATAACTACTAAAGAAGAGGCTACTGAATGATAGGGGTTGTTCGCTCTTTCGGCACGCTTTGGCGCAATCGGTGAATAGGTAAGGGCGTTTCAAGATACCCGGGGGGCTGTTCTAAGGACTTTGGCGCAATGATCTTTGGGAGTTTGAAGAGTATAGAAAATTTTGGTTATCGCCGTGATATAAAGATCCATTATTGTCCATACCAATTTGCTTGAAGCTGCGTCTTGTGAAGATTAGGTTCGAGGACCGAGGCACGGCCTACAAATCCGGCAATAATGCCAGGCTCTATTTCACGGGAAGCTTGATGACTGATTCATGCTTATGTAGGATTCTCTACGTATGTTTAGATTTTATGCTCTGCTGTACTGTACATCGTTTATAGATGTGGTACATGAATGCTCGCCATAAGCAAGCTTACTATACTCAACACACCCTCACCCAATATAAGCCCGCTGGCTAAAACTATGATAGGGGTTTCTTCTTGGCCCCGAAAAGATCGCCAGTACCAACTCAAAACTCCTCCAATTGCCCTAGCCAAAGTGAATGATGGGACGTTGTACATTCCTACACTCTCTTGTTAGCATCTTCAATCGTATCCTTAACTGACTCTACCCACCAACAGCAACAGCTATACCGCCGGGAATGTAAGGATGCCACGTTTTTCCAGTTCCCGAAATCCTGAGGCCAGTGGTTGCTGAGAAGACAATTGCAGCACCAAGGGCCCATTGCCATGCCATTGGAGGCAACCCCTTGCCAGTAACCAACCTTGCCGTAAATATCCATACGTAACCAGTTGGCACTTGGAATAGATCTCCTGGCACGTCATAAACGCTAGTATAGAGCCTGTATATCAGCGCGGAGACAACTGCACCTACAGTACTGCCAATAATTTGACCCCAGAATTGAGCATTTGGGGCAGCACCTAGCAGATGTCCTGTCTTCAAATCTTGCATCAGGTCGCCTGCTTGAAGTGCGCCAGCCTCTGACACTGCACCCGCTACAAGATTGATGATCACTGAGTTCTTATTTGACTGTGGAATTATTAAGGCGAAAAAAAGCTGGGCGAGCTTGCTAATACCGGAGACTGGGTTTAGATCTGTTTCGCCGAGTGCTCGTACGCCCATGATGGACAAAACCAAGGCCATCAAGACTGCCACAACAATGGCATAGAAGGGGACGGAAGCACCGAAAGTGGCGCTGATGCTTATAATGCAGAATATGACGGAGGCCAGTAGACCTATCCATACGACGCGATCACTGACAAGATGTTCTGGGGGTGCGTCGACGTCTGGCAGGTCTTTCCTCTCCCCATTCGACGATCCCTGCAATGCCAAAGGGTGAACAATGTCTGCAGTAGAGGCAGAAGTGAAATTTGTAGGCTCCCTCCCATGAATCCGCGTATAGCCACCGGCTGACCACAATATTCCAGTCTGCATCAGACCTCTCCAATCACCCTTCGTTATCCCTCGACCTGTTCTTTCGAAATACGGCCGACCGTAAACCACCAGAGATTGCCATGTTAGGTATCCAAGACTGATCACCGAGTCTGCAAGCATAATGGCTAAAGACACCCAAACAATCCACCCCTTGCTGCCAGACTCCCAGCTGCTCACTGGCCCAGGAGCCCAACCTTTGCTTTTTGCAAGCGGCGAGAGAATTCCCCATCCAACGATAGCACCAAGCAGCATGTGCAGGGTCGTTGCTGGACCCATGATGATGCCCTGGCCAACATACGCCAGAGAGGGATTCAGGGTCCATAACCAATTCTCAGCAAGGCCCATACCAAAAACGGGCAAGTTGCGAAGGATGGGAAAGAAATAACTGCTCGACGTGTACACACCCGATACTGCAAATGAGATAACCAGGAGTTGGACCTTCGCCTTCCAACTACTACTCTGCTGCGCGGCTTCAAGATCTTCCAGAGCTTGCTGCTGAAGATCCGCCTGGGCCTGTGGTAGTGAAGACTGGTTCGAGGATGGCGTTGAAGGCTCATCAGAGTTCAGTTCTTGCATGCCACCAATAGACTTTGCAGAGGGGGGTCCCTCCTTGCCATGAAGTACGCCAATCATCAACGCTGTTGCTGTACCAGATGGGAATTTCAGTTTCTCCCGAATGATAACTTGGCGTCGCAGAGGCACAGCAAAGACAACTCCAAAATAACATAATCCCAGAGACCAGAGGATCAATTTCCAGAGACTCAAGAAAAGTGGTCCTTGTTCCTCAGGCTTGAGCATATAGTTGAGCGCAGGCATAACTCCTACGAAGCCGCAACCTAACGGCATTGTGCCCATTGACCCTGCCACGGTCTGAACGAGGACATTCTCCACCTCAGTGAAGGGAAGGTCTAGATGCCTTGATAAGGTCTTGAAAAATGCGAAGCCGATGAGTGAAGCAGGCATGCTCATGCTGCTCACCCAGCCGGTTTGCAGGCCGAAATACATGTTACTAAAGCATATGATGAGACCAACACCAAGGCCAACCAAGATGCCACGGAGCGTAAAGTTCTGGCCTTCGCTCGCATACTGGGCTAGGAAATTCCGAGCCTCGCTGCGGCTTCGCTGGAGACCAGGGACGGTGTCTATGGCATCACTTGGATCGTCACCCTCGCTGTGTGCAATGGTCTGGTAAGCAGGCTCTGAACCCCTGTCGGGCGCCATCGGTATGAGGGCTATGTCGTTTAAAGAAGCAGGTTGCAGGATGTCAGCTTTACCAACACTCTACTGGGAGTTTTTGTGAAAGGAGACTGAGCGCTGCTTCGTCGAATTGAGTATGATAATGGAGAACTATTGTTGACATCGGCTCAACTGTCGGCATCAGCAATTCATGACCTCATGCGGCTACGATCGGCCGCTTCGGCTCCGCTGCAAGCAGCAAAGGTCAGCATGAGACCTGCATTTACATCTGCATTTCTGAATAGACATATTACATTCTTGTTGAAGTTGGTCCATCAGATCATTTAAACAATCAGTCATGGTCATAAGGTATTCATGAACTTGTCTCTGAAGTCCGAGATAAGCCTATTAGCTGTGTTTCAGAAGCTACAACATTGATACAAAGTTTGTAATAACGATATGATTGTACATGTGAATGGGGCCCAAAGCGCCTCGCAATGCATCAAAACACCTTTAGACTTTCAGAACCCGAAATTGTCAAGCAATGAACTAGACTCTGGCTCTTCAAATACACTCTCAGGTGCTTGCCTCTGCCCACTACTATGGAGATCTGTCGGATGGGTATGCACAGGTAGATCTGCTACCACAAGCGAGCTTCTTCGTCGAAGCATTCTTCGCGGATCCACCTCGTCTCCCAAGCCCCCAAACGTAGGGCCTTTTAACAAGAACTCCCAGTTTCGCACTGTAGCATAAAATTTCATCAACAAGCAGAACTCCAGACAGAGCTAGAAAAGGTGCTTTCTCACCGAGATCGAGAGCTAGAAGGTCACAACCCATCCTATCATATAAGCGTGCGCTATGCAAGACAAAGGCCCATTCAACCTTCGGCGTAACCTTCGAGGCACCACGAAGTGTCTGCAGTGTTTTTTGCCGAAGCTGCGAGTATAGTATCACCAACGCTGGGTCGTCCGTTAGGTATAATTTGCTCTGCAAGTCCGGAGACTGTGGCGTTTCTAGTAAAGTATAAACTGGTGACTTGGACCGATTAGTTAAAAGTTCAGTAGGACTTGGGAGTAGGTGCACATACTATTAATGCTCGAACTGCCATGTCCCTTCGATGCAGCATCCAGAATGCCCAGGATGCCAACCAACGGTTACCTTCCTGGGCAGCTAGCGGGAGTACCTTCTCCTCAAGTAGTTCTCTGAGGACTGGGCCACTGTCGCCTTCGTACACACGAGTCACGGCAACAGCCAATTGAAGATCCTTCAACTGACCAAGGCAAACATTCACGGCATCTTTAAGGCGGTCCGCAAGTAAAAAGAAAGCTGCAGCATACTCTGTTGAGAGTCAGTATAGTGATAAACGACTAGGGCAAGACTCTTGACCAAATCGCCGCTTTCCAAGAAGCGCATAGGCATTTTTCAGTGCCACAGTTCTCCATTTTGGGTCCTGGAAGTTGTTTGAAAGAAGTTTGAGCGTGGCAGATTGCTCGCGGTTCCAACTCGCCATACGCCACAATCCCTGGAGAACTGCCTTTTTCTTGAGTGCCAGGTAGTATAGACTGCAGTCCGTGGGATTTTTCATGTCACTCTTTGTGTACTCATTCCGTGCAATTGCCTCGAATTGAGTTCTCTACATAACGGATCAACTAGAAATCAACAATAGAAGCTTAGAGAGTATCTTACCAAAGCAGAGAGATCAGAGATCCACATAAACATTCCACTCTCCCGGGCATTCGCCCATAACATCCTGCTCTGAAATTGATGAGACACCATGTCGGTGAGGATGTCCTGACTATTGCTGTGGTATGCCCAGTTAATTTCCCGCCACGAAATATTCACTTCGTTGACTCGGCCTTTCCTGAGAGCATATTGTCGAAAGAAGAGCATAAATCGAGCTGCATTGTCATCCATGGATCGGCGCTGCTTCTCTACCAGCGCCATGCATTCGATTATATCTGCCAAATGAATCTGATCTTGTCCGGATAATTGGGGAATAGCAAGCTTGGTAAGTTTGTCGACCATGGCAGATGCAATTGTTTCAGTTATGGTTTCCACGTCTTCATCATCCGAAAAGTCGGCAAATGCTGACTTGGATTCCTTTTTTGCTGCCGCGGTAGCCGTGACCTGTAGAGCGTTTTAGCTTATGTTGAGGTCTCATACATGCCTGTACATACATTAGAGTCTACGTAGAATTCTTCAAGTTCCATTCCTAGGAGGTTATCTAGCTGATCAGGATCTTCATACTTCATAGCTTTATGGAGCAATAATATAATACGCTGTGCAAGTGTAGCCTTGCCGGCGAGAATACATTGGCCCAAGAACTGTGGATGGAATACAGGCAAAGGTCCATTTAGTCGTGTAACAACCTCGAAGAGGTCCCACTCTGCATTTTTGCGTTGGGGCAGTCGAAGATTTGTTAGAAGAGATGCGGGGATGTGGAATTTCCTGTCATAGACAAATAATTGATTTCCGGCACCTATGACAAGATCACCCCCACCTAGCCATGTTGAGTCACCGATCGGATGAGGAGTAAGATCGCGGATGCTGATCTCTCGAATCGATGCCCAAGCTGGGCCCTTGTTTAAATAGTCAAAACGCATCTGAGACAATAGCAACACACGATATCCGAAGCCAACAGCAAGAATAGACTGGTCATCAGGGGTCGAGGTCCAGTCCAAATCTTGAATCGAGTCTTGAGTTTTGAAGGCTTTTGAATACTCAAGCTGCGCACCTCTAACATCCCAAATAGTCAATTCAGACCGATTGGAACTCACAAGGGCAGCCTTTCTGATCGAGCTTCCACTGGCTAAGGCAGGATCGACGATGCCAGTCTCCACGGAACATGTTAGTAACCACTCAACCTTCCGGCCCTCTGTATCAACTTTGGCTGTCCAGGAGCTTAAAAGTCCTGAATATGTATAGGAGATGGCCACATCTCGTGCAAAAGTGTCCAGGAATCCAGATATGACAGGGGGTGACCCAGCAGGATCGACTGGTAAAACATATGACAGATCCGCAGCCGTGCCGAGATCGAATACAGAGAACTGCTGGATGTAGCTTTCGCTATGACCGTTAACTTGATTTTTGGAATCGACATTGCTTGGGATCCGAAGTTGCCACACAATTCCTTTCATTTTGGAGCTGATTGTAGCAATGTGAGCAATAGAACCTTGCCGCTCTATCTCGGGTAGAACAAGGACACAAAGAGGCTTTCCGGCGATGGAGTACTGATGGGTTGCAAGCAGCTTACCACGCGATGATCGACAATCCCAAAGAGTCAGACTTGAATGATGAAGAAAGACAACAAAATTCCCTTTGCGTAAGACACAAATTCGATGAATATGCTCTGACGACGTGATCATGCTCTGTCGCAATAAAGAAGACCCATCCTTACTAGCCGCGTGCTTCCAAACAATACTTTCGTTATGATCTGTTCGAGAGACGACAGCCCTACCACTTATATTTCGAATGATCTTCTTTACTGAGCTAGAATGTCCAGTCCATACAGTCTTTGCTATAATGCGATCAGATCTTTGTGAAGGGTCAAACAGGTGAGACAGATTGCTCTCGAAACACTCTATCCAGCCATCAAAATGGTGCAAGAGAATACTGAGATTACCGCCAGTTTGGCTGCAGTAGATGTAGCACTGAACGAAATCGCCCTCATCTGTAGCATCCGATACTAGATTGAACTTCAATCCAGAGACATGCGCAATATTGAAGATACTTGTGGACTTTCGTTCCTTACATCCGACGTTTTCGAAACCCCATGCTGACATATAACCGCATTCGTCAAGAACAACGCATATCTCGGGGGATCTGTTTGCAACCTCAATGAGATGCTCCAGTGCGTGCTCTTGCATAGGCTGTCCGAGATTCGCTTGTTGCACAGCGTACTCGGTAGCCTTGGTAAAATCTCGACCATCAATAATGAAAGCAAAACGAAGCCTCGAATACTCCCGAGAAGCAAGAGACCTGGGTTGAATCGACTCCTTCAGATCCACTTGAGCCCATAGCTGCAGGATTTGAAGACTATGTGGATCCATAGCGGCCCAGATTCTAAGAATATTATCCGCGCAAATAGTGTAGAGTACATTGTCGATTGTCTGATCAAGATGATATGGTCGCCGCCAACGTAGACTTGTTACGGTCTGCTGATGTGGTAGGTAACTAAAATCGAAGCGGACATCATCAGAACCAAAGGAGAGCCGTCTCCACACTTTAACCAGCCGGTCATGCAACCCTGAGGACGCCACATACCCGGAATCGTATGAGATGCACGCTAATTTGACAGGATTGGCAAGTTGCTTTTTCCATATCGTCTCTGTTGAATCTTGAGTAGCGTACAAAGTTAGGTCGGAGCTTCCAACAAGTAACTCCTCGGAAACTCCCCATGATAGTGTCACAATCGTCTGCCCTGGGTTGGCAAGTATTATACTACTTTGTAGCGACCACTATCATACATCAGCCCCTCAGATTTTATCCATACGCACCACCAACACAACGCACCTTCAGAGCATCTTCGCTTTTGCCGTATGGTTTGTAGATACGGACGACGTGACTAGTACAGCTCGCTATCTTCCCATATGCCTCGTCGAACGCAATAGCGTCAAGTGGTGTATCATCGTCGTCATAAATGGTCTGTAGGATTGTATCGTATGATCTAAGTATCACAAAGGCGTTGCCTGTAATGTAAGCCTGAAGTGAACTGTTAGTCTAGTAAAAGATATAGTGCGCTGCTCCAGAACTCACAATGACCTGATTTCCGTCCCAATAACCAGTACAAACTGCTTGCAGCCTCGCCTGGGGCTTCCCTGGCAGTACCGCTCGCATGCTATTTATACGGAAGCATGGCAGACTATCGAATCAGAGACAGCAATGACAGCTAGAGTATGAAGAAGAATCCGCCGCAAATCGTCCAAGGAACAGGCAAGATACAGTCTATGTGATCTGGCAAGCGTTCCTGTACACTTCTACGCCGAGATTAGCTTCGCAGGTCGAGATTGAGGAATATATTTCAGAGTTTGTCGAGCTTGATCATTTAGCTCTACAGATAAGCGAGCTCGAAGTTGTACTCCGACAACCAGGTACCACATGGTAGGCACGTAGGGTACGATATGTCAGTTTATTTTATTTAGTAAGTCATCGATTGTCCTGAAATATACCCTCCAGTCGAAGTTTATCTTTTGGGTAACTGCATTCATTCCATTCCCCTTGAGATGATCGTCTTTTGCCAGTAAGTAACATTATCTCATTTTCCATGACTGTGACTTCAGCACCTGTTCGAGGCCAGAACTCCATGAGAGCGTGACATCTAAGGCTCGGGAATTCTCAATCGGGACAATATATTCCAAATCACCTGCTAATGCCTGTCCTTCTTTGTATGCCAAATCATCTACTGTGCTGTCCACAAAGAAAACACCTTGTCTCCAGTGTGTCTCTTTACCGTAAGGACCAGTTGTAAAAGCGACCTCCTGTCGCTCCTGTTTGGCCCAGTC
>Ga0335075_10001630_pt1 | contig 36752 bp, 30 predicted proteins | sample Lox_Sample_24_FD_206723 | JGI IMG/M metagenome (GOLD analysis project Ga0335075, IMG submission 206723) | Soil microbial communities from Loxahatchee National Wildlife Refuge, Florida, United States - Lox_Sample_2.4 | ecosystem: Environmental > Terrestrial > Soil > Wetlands | place: USA... | reverse complement strand
GGGCCCCCCGGGGGCCCGGCCCCCCCCCCCGGGGGGGGGGGGGCGCCGCCCCCCCGCGGGGGGGCCCGGGGGGGCCCCCCCCCCCCCCATTGCCGGGGGGGTCACCGGGGGGTTGGCCCTCGGGGGCCAGCACAGCCCCTCGGGGGCCAGCACAGCTACTCCTCCTCGACCAGCCGGACTACGCCGTAGTCGTACCCGCGACGGCGGTAAACGACGCTGAACTTGCCGCAATCGCTGTCGTGGAACGCGTAGAAGTCGTGGCCGACGAGCTCCATCTGGAGCAGCGCCTGATCGATCGTCATCGGCCTGGAGGAGTGGAACTTCTCCCGGACCACGAGGGGACCGTCGCCCTCCATCTGGATGGGCACCAGGCCCGAGACGGGCTCATCCGCTTGTTCCGGGCCGGCCGCCCCCGCGTATTCTAGGGCGACCGCCTCCTCCCGGGCGCCTGCCCCGTCGCTCACCGCGGCGCCGTACGCCGTACTAGGCGCGGCGACGGCGGTCAGCACCTCGGCCGATCTGATGGACACGTCAGATCGTCGCCCCTTGCGGCGCTCGCATGCTCTGCGCAGCCGTGCCTCGAGCTTCGCGAACGCGAGGTCGAGCGCTACGTACCGGTCGTCGGCGGCCGCTTCGGCCCGGATCGCGGGACCGCGGGACCGGATGGTGAGTTCCACCCGTTCGCTGCGGTCAGCCTGCCGCGGGTTGCGCTCGGAACAGACTTCGACGTCAATCCGGATCGCCTTGTGATCAAGCTTCTCGAGCCTGGCGAGCTTCGCGGCAGCATGACGGCGAAATCGCTCGGGAACGCTGGTGTGCCTGCCCTTGAAGGTAATGTCCATCTCGATCCCCCTGACGGTTCTATGGACCGGTAGTGGACACTCGCCCGGCCGACCTGGTCTTCGCCCCCACATCCGCCTGCTGAGGGGTTCGCGGCCTCTGTGGCCACTACTGCCCTTCTCCCGGGACGGGGAACTCGGTATTCCCCGGCGAGGCAGGACTTACCTCTAAGCCGCACCGTGATCGGTCGACGAGAAGTCGCCTTACGTGGGCCGTTTCGCCTGCGGCTGGCATCGGCTTGCCGGGTTGAACCCCCCGTCGCCGGAGGACCCAGCCCAGCGCAACCACGGACCCGGGCGAGTGCCATGCATGAACGCTAGCTCGCCTCGGCGCAAATGTCAGGAGGGAGATTGGTAGCAAAGCGTTACATGTACCACGTTTCCCCTGTGATTAACCGGGATAAGCGGGGGCCAGGCCGAAGCCGGACAGGGGCCCCCAGGAGCCGCTGGTGCTGGCGTCGGACAGCAGGCGGCCCCCCTTCGCTCCGGCGATCAGCGCACTGCCATAGCTGGCCGCGATCGACGTGATGCCATCCTGGCTCGATATCCTCGTCAACATACCGCCGTCGACCGGATACTCGGCCAGCGCCGGCTCCGGTGCGGACGGGGCCAGCGTGATGACGTTGTCCGGCCCGTACCAGGTCACCGACTGGAAGCCGCCGCCGTTCGGCGCGGAGACGTAGAACGGCGAGAGCTTGATCTTGACGACGGTCTGCTGTCCGCCGTGTGCGGGCGACTGGGTGACGATCGCCCCGAAGCTCAGCTCCGACGGGGTGATGATGACCGCGACCCGCACGCCGTCCGGGGCGACGCTCAGCGCGGTGTACGGTCCCGGAACCAGACCTCCCGCGGATCCCGCCACCTGGACCTGGACCGGTGCCCACGCCGCCGAACGCGGGCTCGCGTTCGCGCGCAGCATGACGATCCCGCTGCTCCCCGCCGCCCACAGGCTGTCGTTGAGGCCCCAGCTCATGGTCATGTACCCGGTCCCGGTACGCGGCGCGAGCGGGCCGCCGACAGGCCCGGCGTAGACGGTCCCGTTGTTCCGCAGCGCGGCTAGGTAACGGCCATCACGGGACACGGCGATCGCGGAGTACCCGGAGCCGATGCTGGCGACCTTGACCGACGTGCCGACCACGCCGTCCGCGCCGCTGCGGCGCCACAGCACCCCGGCGTCATCCAGGTAGTAGAACTGGCCGCTCGTCCCTGTCGGCACGCTGTAGCCGCCGCTGTCGTGCTGTACCGGGTTATCCGGCTGGTCCGGCGGGCTCCACGGCCTCCCGTCCTGGAGCAGTTCCACGGACTGGACGAGCGGCTGGCCCTGGCTCGAGCCGGACAGCGTGGAGAACAGCTGGGCGGATACCTGCTCAAGCACCTGATTCGAAGCCCGGGTGATGGCACCGCCGAGGTTAACCGCGACGGTATCGCCGTCGAGCATGACGTCGCTCATCAGCTTCGTGCCGGGCGGGAAGGCGGTCTTGGTGGCGCCGTCCGCCAGCCAGTCCCTCGGCTGCGTGATCAGGTCTTGTACCAGGCCTTTCATCAGGTCCGACGGGGTGGTCTGCAGCGGCACGTACACCGGGTCCGGCACCAGGTAGTGACCGGTGGGATCGAAGAAGTACAGGTTCCGTAGCTGGTAGTCCACCTTGAACTCGACGCTGGTGAGCAGCAGCACGTTCGGCGCGCAGGAGATTCGCCACTGCCCGCCGACCTTGACCAGGTCGAAGGTTTGAGACTGTCCTCCGGCGGTCGACGCCCCGGACGGCACCGCGTAGGTGTCGGACCCGGACAGGCTCGCCTGCACGGTCCCGGTCACCGTGACCGTGGCGGCCGTGGGCTGCTTCCGCTTGCCGCTACCGGAGAAGCCGGAGTAGACAGCCGGCCTCACGCTCGGCCCGTCATCGTCGTACACCGTCGCCGACCAGGTCGGGTTCCAGTCGCAGCCGTTCCGCGTGGTGGTGAGGTACTCCCGTGCCGTCCGCTGCTGGTCGGCGAAGCTGGCGCTCGCGGTGAGGAACCCCTGGACGATCTCGGACGGTGTCCATCCCGCTCCCGGCGGCTCCGGGATTATCTGCAGATAGCGCTGGCTTTGCGCATCCGCCCCCTGGGTGACCGGGTAGGACTGCAGCGGCCCGCCGCTCGGCATCGAGACGCACCCGGCCAGGCAGGCCACGAGCAGCAGACCACCCGCGGCATACCGGAAGCGGCGCAAGCGGCTAGCCACGGGCACCTCCCGTGAGGTTGGCCTCCAGGGCGCTGGTGATCACCTCGGCCTCGTCCGGCCCGAGCGGCAGCGGCGATCCCGCCAGCTGGTGTCCTGCCGCCCGCGGCACGGTCAGCCGGAAGACCGACCCGCGGCCCTTCTCTCCCCAGGCTTGCAGCCACCCGCCGTGCAGGCGGGCATCCTCGAGGGCGATGGCCAGCCCCAGGCCGGTACCACCTGTCGTTCGGGCTCGTGCTGGGTCCGCGCGCCAGAACCGCTCGAAAACCAGCTGCTCTTCCCCCGGTCCCAGCCCCACGCCATGATCGCGTACGGCCACGGCGACCGTGTCCCTGTCGGCGGCCACGGTCACCACCACGTCCTTGCCCTCACCGTGCTCCACCGCGTTCACCAGCAGGTTGCGCAGGATGCGCTCGACCCGCCGCCGGTCCACCTCGGCGACGCACGGCTCGGCGGGCAACCGGAACTCGATGCGGCAGCCGCGCCGTTCGGCGAGTTGCTGCGCGTCGTCCGCGCTGCTCCGCGCGATGTTGCACATGTCCGCGGGCTCGGCGTCCAGCGTGGCGACGTTGGCGTCGTGCCTGCTGATCTCGAGCAGGTCCGACAGCAGCACCTCGAAACGTTCCGTCTGGCTCTGCAGCAGTTCGGCGGAGCGCGCGGCGGCGGCGTCGAGTTGCTCGCGCGACTCGAACAGGATCTCGGCGGCCATCCGGATCGTGGTCATCGGGGTGCGAAGCTCGTGCGAGACGTCGGAGACGAACTGCCGCTGCGCCTTGGACAGCTCCTCGAGTTCCCACAGCTTCTCTTGCAGGCTGTCGGCCATGTCGTTGAAGGAGGTGGCCAGGGTGCCGAGGTCGTCCGCGCCGCCGACCGCCATCCGCTCGTCCAGCCGCCCGGCGGAAAGCCGCTGTGCCGCATTCGCCGCGTGCCGCACCGGGAGCACCACCCACCGGGTGACCAGGGAGGCGATGGCGGCGAGCAGGGCGACGAGCGCGATCCCCGCGCCGATCAGCGTCTTCTGGACGAGTTGCAGCGTCTGCTGCTCCTGATTGAGCGGAAACACGAAGTAGAGCTGGTACCAGTCGCCCAGCGGGGTACCGACCGCGATCGCGGACTGGCTCGGTCCGCCGGGGGTGAACGTCAACGCCGTGTTCACGTTGTAGATCAGGCTCTCGTCCTTGCCCTGCTGTTGCGCTGTCTGCTCGGCCTGCACGTCGCTGATCAGCGTGGGGGGAAGCGTCGTGGCGGCATCCACGCTGTCGCCGAGCCCTGGCGTGTACACGTTCTTCCTGACGGCGGAGTTGAGCCCGACCACGACGTAATAGTTGGTGGTGCCGGTGCCGGTCTGCTGCAAGCTGGCCGCGGCGCTGTACATGAACTGCTCGGCGGCGGTTTCGTTGGTGGGCTCCGTCGTCAGGCCGGGCAACGACCGCGCGATGTTCAGGCCGGCCAGCGCCTGGGTCCGCGCCGAGTTCACCGCGTTCTGCGTCAGGCCGTCCGCGATCTGCTCGGTGAGGAAGAAACCGAGCACCGCGACCACCAAGGCGGAGATGACCAGCGTGGTGCCGATCACCCGTAGCTGCAGGCTGCGGTGCCAGCGCTGGAGCACCTTGGCGATGACCCAGTGCTCCCAGCGCAGCGCGGCGCGGATGCCGATCGTGAGCCGGTGCGGCAGCCACCTGACAAGCCAGCGCACCAGCCTGTTCCGGCGAAGCGCCATCTCCCAGGCTTCGCGCACATCTGGCTGCGGAGCTGGTGGCGCATCGAGGTTCACCGCTGACCGCTCCATGCCGGAATCAGCCGGGTCCGGCCTTGTAGCCAACCCCGCGAACGGTGACGACGATCTCCGGGTGCTCGGGATCCTTCTCTATCTTGGCCCGCAGCCGCTGCACGTGCACGTTCACCAGCCGGGTGTCCGCGGCGTGGCGGTATCCCCACACCTGCTCAAGCAGCACCTCGCGGGTGAAGACCTGCCGTGGCTTGCGGGCGAGCGCGACCAGCAGGTCGAACTCGAGCGGCGTCAGGCTCAGTGCCTCGCCGCTCCGCTTCACCGAATGGCCGGCCACGTCGATGTTCACGTCGCCGATCTGCAGCATCTCGGGCGCGGGCTCATCCGTCCTGCGCAGCCGAGCCCTGATCCGGGCGACCAGTTCCTTGGACTTGAACGGCTTGAGGATGTAGTCATCCGCCCCCGACTCAAGCCCGAGCACGACGTCTACGGTGTCGGTCTTCGCGGTCAGCATGACGATCGGGACGCCCGACTCGGCCCTGATCTGGCGGCATACGTCGATGCCGTCCGAACCCGGCAACATCAGGTCGAGCAGCACTAGGTCGGGCCGCGTGTCGTGGAAAGCGTCAAGCGCCTTGTCCCCGTCGGCCACAAACGTCGGCTCGAACCCCTCACCGCGGAGCACGATGCCAAGCATCTCCGCGAGCGCTGCGTCGTCATCGACGACTAGCACACGTCCTTTCATGGGCCCCATCGTTCCATGTGTCTGGCTCCGTACGGAGCGGCGGCGACGACAGACAGTGATGTCAGCCGCCCAACCTGCGCCTCGCATGCGCAGGTTACCCCTTTTTACCAGGTCCGCACTACCCGGAAGTCCGAACGCCCAAGACTACACCCCATCACGCTCAGACACCCCCGCACCACCCGAAGCAGACGTCTCTCACCACCAATCCGGCTAGAGTTCAGGATATGGCGGAACAGTCGCTGCACAAGATCATCGAGGAAGGCTGGGCCACGGCCCTTGAGCCGGTCAAGGACCAGATCACCGCGATGGGCGACTTCCTGCGCGCCGAGATCGCCGCGGGCCGAACGTACCTCCCCGCCGGGGACAACGTGCTGCGCGCCTTCAAGCAGCCGTTCACCGCGGTCAGGGTGCTGATCGTCGGCCAGGACCCGTACCCGGCCCCCGGTCACCCGATCGGCCTGAGCTTCTCGGTGGACCCGCGGGTAAGGAGGCTCCCGGGCAGCCTCGTCAACATCTTCCGCGAGTACTCCGACGACCTCGGCTACCCCGCCCCGGCCAGCGGCGACCTCACCCCGTGGGCAGAACGCGGCGTTCTGCTACTCAATAGAGCCCTTACCGTCGAGCCGGGCAAGCCGGGATCGCACCGCGGCAAGGGCTGGGAGGAGATCACCGAGCAGGCGATCCGGGCACTGGCCGCCCGGGAAACGCCGCTGGTCGCGATCCTGTGGGGGCGGGACGCCCGCAACCTCGGCCCGCTGCTTGGTGACGTGCCCCGCATCGAGTCCGCGCACCCGAGCCCCATGTCCGCGCACAACGGATTCTTCGGCACAAAGCCTTTCAGCAGGGCAAACGCCCTCCTCGAACGCCAAGGAGCGGAGCCTGTCGACTGGAAGCTCCCCTGACGTATCCGCCTTCCGGATTAGTCGCTTGGACCGATGCGCATAGGGTCGCTGTGACTTTAGTGTCCTAGACCATGGATACTGTGTGCGTGGCTGGGGCTCAGGGCGACCAGGCGACGGGGCAGGCACACCAGGTCTGGCCCGGACGCCGCGTAGTGGCGGCGTGCTATGGAGCCTTCACGATCTACGCGTGGGCGGTGGCGATCTTCACCGGCCACGCCGATCGCGCCTGGGCGGTGTGGGCCTTCGGTACGTACGCGCTGACCGCGCTGCTGCTCTGGTTCGGCAGGGGCTGGCTGCTCCCGATGGCGGTGGCGATCGGCGGCGCGCTCGTGGCGCCGACGCTGTGGCTGATAACCAGGGAACCGGCGACGGCGGAGGTACAGGTCATCGGCCGCTCCGCGCTGCACCTGCTCAAGTACGGCACGCCGTATCTGTCGGCCGGCCAGCTTTCCGACTGGACCTCCTATAACCCCTACATGCCGGTCATGGAACTGTTCGGGCTGCCCCATTCGGTCGGCCTGAAGGGCTTGCTTGGCGACCCGCGGATCTGGCTTTCCGTGGCGACGATCGTGCTGCTTGCCGCGGCCGCCGCGGTCATGTCACCGCACCGCCTCCGTGACTGCAAGGACTGCCGCGCCCACGTCGCCCGGCTCACGGCAATCATCGCCGCCTCGCCGATCATCGCCTTTCCGCTGGCGCTCGGCCAGACCGATCCGCCGGTGATCGCCCTGCTGTGCCTCGCGCTGGCCTGGGCATACCGCGGCAAGCTGGTACGGGCCGGCCTCGTGCTCGCCGCGGCCTGCGCAATGAAGACCACCGCATGGCCGGCCGTCCCGGTCTTGGCGATCATGGCGTGGGTCAGGTACGCGCCGCTCGCCGCCGCCCGGTTCAGTGTCACCGCGGTAGGCGCCACCGGCCTGCTCGCCCTGCTCGCGGCGCCGGCCGCGATGGCGCAGCCAGACGCCATCGTGCAGAACACGGTGGACTTTCCCCTGGGCCTGACCAAGCATAAGACCCCGGCGGCAAGCCCGCTTCCCGGCCACATGCTGGCCGCGGCCGGCCCGGTCGGGCAATGGGCCGCGATCGCGCTGATGGCCGCGGCCGCCGTCGCGTTCGCCGGGTGGGTGCTGCTGCGCCCGCCGCGCACCGCACAGGCCGTCGCGTGGCGCCTCGCGGTCGGCTACGCGGCGGTGATCATGCTCGCCCCGGCGACACGGTTCGGGTACTTCGCCTACCCGCTGGGGCTGCTCGCCTGGCTGGCCCTGGCAAAATCCCGTTCTTCCGAACGGACAGCGGCACCCGGTCCGGGCCCCCTTCTCATCCCGAACGGCGACCTGGGCGGTTAGCCCCTCACTGGCCAGGTCAGGAACCGAGGCGCCAGGAAGCCAGGTATGCCCGCTGAGCGGGAGTAAGTGTGTCGATGCCGGTGCCGAGCGCGGCGAGCACCAGGCGCGCCGCCTCCGCGTCGATGTCCGGCGGCACCGGGTGGACGTCCGCCGGCAGCTTCTCCGCGTTCCCCGCCAGCCAGGCGAGCGCCAGCGCCTCGATGCCGAACGCTAGGTCCATCACCTCGGGCGGGTGCCCTTCGGCCGCGACCAGGTTGACGACGCGGCCTTCGGCGAGCAGCAGCAGGCGGCGGCCGTCGGGGAGTTCGTAGGCGTCGACGTGCGGGCGGACGTCGACATCCACCGCGACCGCGAGGTCCGCAAGTGCCCGCACGTCGATCTCGACGTCGAAGTGCCCCGCGTTGGCGAGGACGGCACCGTCGCGCATCACCGCCATGTGCTCGGCGCCGATCACCTCGGCCGAGCCGGTGGCGGTGATGAAGACCTCGCCGAGCGGCGCGGCCTCGGCCAGCGTCAGCACGCGGTACCCGCGCAGCACCGCGTCAAGCGCCCGTACCGGGTCTACCTCGGTGATCACCACCCGGGCGCCGAGGCCGCGCGCGCACTCCGCGATCCCGACACCGCAGCTGCCGAATCCCGCCACCACCACGGTCTTCCCGGCCAGCAGGATGCCGCTGGCGCGGAGCAGCCCGTCGATGACGGACTGCCCCGTTCCGCGCGTGTTGTCCATTAGCCGCTTCACCGGGGTGTCGCTCGCCGCGATCACCGGGAAGGCGAGCGCGCCTTCTGCGGCCATGCGCCGGAGCCTGAGCACGCCGGTGGTGGTGCCCTCGCATCCTCCTAGGGGGGTCCGGGGGGGAGACGGGGGGGACGGATAGTCCCCCCCGTGCGCGGGGGGATCCCGGGGGGTCGCCCCCCGGGCCGACAGCAGCAACTCATGCAGCGTGTTCACCAGGTCACCGCCGTCGTCGATGACCAGGTCCGGGCCCTCGCCCATGGCGAGGGCGATGTGCTCGTAGTAGGCACGCCGGTCCACGCCCGCGCGGGCGAACACCGTGATGCCGTGCCGCACCGCGAGCGCGGCGGCGATGTCGTCCTGGGTGGACAACGGATTGGACGCCGCCAGCGCTACGCGTGCTCCACCGGTCCGCAACAGCCGGGCCAGCACCGCCGTCTCCGCCGTCACGTGCAGACAGGCCGCGATGGACATCCCGTCGAACGGCCGCTCCGCCGCGAAACGGCGAGACAGGCTCTCCAGGAGGGGCATCGCTCGCTGCGAATACTCGATACGGCGATCCCCCAACTCCGCGAGCCCGGGGTCGGCGATGCGGGAATCCGGCGCGCTCATCTCAGTACCGGTAGTGGTCCGGCTTGTACGGGCCCTCGACCGGGACGCCGATGTAGTCCGCCTGCCCCTTGCTCAGCGTGGTCAGCCTCACGCCGAGCGCGTCCAGGTGCAGCCGGGCGACCTTCTCGTCCAGATGCTTGGGCAGCGTGTACACGCCGAGCGGGTACTCATCGGTCCTGGTGAACAGCTCGATCTGGGCGATCACCTGGTTGGTGAAGCTGTTGCTCATCACGAAGCTCGGGTGACCGGTGGCGTTGCCCAGGTTCAGCAGGCGGCCCTCGGACAGCACGATGATCGTGTGCCCGTCCGGGAAGGTCCACTCGTCGACCTGCGGCTTGACGTTGACCTTCTTGATCCCATCGATCGCGGCCAGGCCGGCCATGTCGATCTCGTTGTCGAAGTGGCCGATGTTGCCGACGATCGCCTGGTGCTTCATCCGGGACATGTGGTCCGCGGTGATGATGTCCTTGTTGCCGGTGGCGGTGACGAAGATGTCGGCCTTGTCCACCACGTCCTCGAGCGTGGCGACCTCGTAGCCGTCCATCGCCGCCTGCAGCGCGCAGATCGGGTCGATCTCGGTGACGATCACCCGCGCGCCCTGGCCGCGCAGGCTCTCCGTGCAGCCCTTGCCGACGTCGCCATAGCCGCAGACCACCGCGACCTTGCCGCCGATCAGCACGTCCGTAGCACGGTTGATGCCGTCCACCAGGCTGTGCCGACAGCCGTACTTGTTGTCGAACTTCGACTTCGTCACCGAGTCGTTGACGTTGATCGCCGGGAACTTGAGCGTGCCGGCCTTGGCCATCTCGTAGAGGCGGTGCACGCCGGTCGTGGTCTCCTCGGTCACGCCCTTGATCGACGCGGCGGCCTTGGTCCACTTGCCGGGGTGGTCGGCCAGCGAGTCGCGCAGCCGGTCCAGGATGACCCGCCACTCCTCGGGGTCGTTCTCGGCCGGCGAGGGAACGGCACCGGCCGCCTCGTACTCCGCGCCCTTGTGCACGAACAGCGTTGCGTCTCCGCCGTCGTCAAGGATCATGTTCGGGACCTCGCCGCCGGGCCAGGTCAGGGCCTGCTCGGTGCACCACCAGTACTCCTCGAGCGTCTCGCCCTTCCAGGCGAAGACCGGAATGCCCTTGGGCTCGTCGGGGGTGCCGTCCGTGCCGACGGCGACCGCCGCCGCGGCGTGGTCCTGGGTGGAGAAGATGTTGCAGCTCGCCCAGCGGACCCGGGCGCCGAGCGCGGTCAGCGTCTCGATCAGGACCGCGGTCTGGATCGTCATGTGCAGCGAGCCGGTGATCCGTGCCCCGCGCAGCGGCTGCGATTCCGCGTATTCCGCGCGTACCGCCATCAGGCCGGGCATCTCGTGCTCGGCCAGCTGGATCTCCTTCCTGCCGAACGCGGCGAGCGACAGGTCAGCGACCCGGAATGGTTGGGTGCTCATGCCCTAAAACTCCTTCATCGAAGGCCAGCGACTGGTGTCCACGGGGCTCAGCAGGCATCCCTGGACTTAGCTACGCTCACGACGGTACGGGATGCGAGACCGTCCGCGCACGTGCTGCGGGCTGTTTCTTACACCATAATGTTAAGATGGCCAATGTGCGAATCTCGGAAGCCGCCAAGCGCCTCGGCATGTCCCCGCGAATGCTTCGCTACCGCGAGGATCTGGGCCTACTCCCCCCGCTGCGCGACCGGCCCGCCGGACGCGGCCCGGCGCACCGCCAGTTCACCGAGGACGACCTGGCCGCCATCACCGCGGCGCTGCGGCTCGAGCGCCGTTACGACATCACTCCGGCCGCGCTGGCGTTCGGGCTGCGGGTGCTCACCGAGCCTTCGGTACGCGCGGCGGTCGCCGACCTCGGCCGGCGGACCGGACACGTGCCCGCCACTCCGGGCCGGGCGCTGGACTTCGAGAAGGAGCGGGCGCTGCGCGCGCTCGGCGCCCCGCGCGCGCTCAGCGCGCCGCGGACAGGCGGCACGTGACAGCCGACCCAGACGGCGGCAAAGAAGGGCCCCGCGTGCATGAGCACGCGGGGACCCCGGGCCATCAGTAGGCCGGACCGTAATCCGGTCGGAAAACTAGCCCTGATAGCCGTTGAACTGCTGGTTGTAGCAGTTGTTGTTCAGGATGGACGTGGGCTTGCCGTACATGGGCTGGCCGCCCCACGCGGGGTCGGGACCCGGGCCGACGTCGTCCTGCTTCTGGCCGCCGATGATGATTACGATGATGTTGTTGCAGATTTGGATCGTCCGCACCTGCTTTTTGTGCTTAGGGAGCATAGACGGCCTCTGGCCCCAGCCCCCGTTGTTGGACCAGCCCCCGTTGTTGGACCAGCCCCCGCCCCAGGCCACGTTGTTGCCCGGGCCGGCGGACGTCGTGGCAGCACTCGCCATCGGCGCGCCGAACCCGATCACCCCTGCGGTCGCTACTGCTATCGCGAGGGTGTGGCTCTTTCTGAGCATACCTTTCCCTTTCCCCCGTTGACTTCCGCCGTGGAATTCACACGGCGGTGCAGGCAGAGACTTTACTCGGCACAGATCCGATGCTGCTACGCGCCCCCGTACGTAGCAAGAGTTCTTTGCACGCATTTATAACATCATTGCCATGAAAGTAAAGAGTCGCATTTCTAGTGGCCAATCAGCGCGGACCGCAAAGCATCTACACCCATCGCTGATTGCCGCGCAGAATCGGTCAAATAGCGACGACAAGATGGCTCCGACCTGCTACAACCCGGGCAGATTCCCCGAAACCATGAAACCTCCAGGGATCCGCGGAAACCTAGGCGGGCGGCGGGCCGCCGGAGCGGCGGCGGGCGCCGCGGGCGAGGCGGCTGCGGCGGACCACCTGGATCGAGGGGTCAGTGCGGTCCACCAGCGTCGGCCGGTAGATATCCGGTTCCAGGTAGATCGTGTCGGCGATCGGCACCGCCGCCCGCACCCGCTTCTCCGCGGCGTCGATCCCCGCCACCAGGGTGGAAGCCACCAGCGCGCCGGGCACGGCGATCTTCGCCACCACGAGCAGCGACTCCGGGCCGACGTGCGAGGTCCGCAGGTGGATCACCCGGAACTTCTCCGGCCCCTCCTCGATCGCCGCCACGATCGCCTGAGACGCCTCCGCGCTGGCCCCCTCACCGATCAGCAGGCTCTTCATCTCGTAACCCACGACCACCGCGGCGCAGCCGAGCAGCAACCCGATCCCGACCGACCCGGCTCCGTCCCACATGTCGTCGTGGGTCAGCGTGGAAAGCAGCACGCCGAGGAACGCGAAGACCAGCCCGCACAGGGCGGCCAGGTCCTCCATCAGCACCACGGGCAGTTCCGGCGCCTTGGTGGCGTGGATGAACTCCCGCCAGGTCCGCCCGGCGCGCACCTCATTGGCTTCGGCGATCCCGGTGCGGAACGAGAACGCTTCGAGCACCACGGACAGGCCGAGCACGACGAACGCGATTACCGGCGACTCCACGGTGCCGGGCGAGATGATCCTGCGGATGCCGTCGTAGCAGGAGAACAGCGCGCCGACGGTGAACAGCATCACCGCCACGATGAACGCGTAGAAGTACCGCTCCCTGCCGTACCCGAACGGGTGCTCCTCGGTGCGGGCGCGCCTGGACCGGCCACGGCCGATCAGCAGCAGCAACTCGTTGCCGGTGTCGGCGACCGAATGCACGGACTCCGCCAGCAGCGACGCCGACCCGGTCAACAGGAAGGCGAAGAACTTGGCGATGGCGATCCCCAGGTTGACCCCGAGAGCCGCGAAGACAGCGCGCATAACGGACCTAAACGGCTCGTTCCGTGAAGTCGCGCAGGTCGCCGATTGCCGCGCCAGACGACGGATCGATCCCGCAGGCGATCCCCAGGTACGCGGCGGCGTAGTCGATGAGCTGCACCACGCCGGCCAGCCGCCGCAACGGATGCTCTCCTGCCGCGTTCAACTCGGAGACGTCGATCCCGCGCGCGGCGGCCAGTGACGCGGCCGCTTCCCGCATCCGGGTCACCGGAGGATACTCCCCGGCTGGGTCGGCGATAAGCACCAGCCTCGGTATCAGCGCGCCATCGCCCAGGTCAGGTTCAGGCTCCGGCGAGTCGAAGTCGAAGTCCTCGGCCTCGGGGAATTGCGGCGTCGGGACCGGCGCGAACGGCCCGTCGAAAACCGCCACCTGGTCGTGCCCGACGTCGGGCAGCACCCCGGCCAGGGCGGGGTACTTGGCGCTGGCCGCCAGCTGGCTGGCGAAGCGGCGGGCGGCGACCAAGGCGGGCAGCGACCCGCCCCAGATCATCGGCAGCGCCCCTACCAGGTCCAGGGCCAGCGACTTGCCCGGATTGACGAACGACTCACTGGACGGACGGCACTGATGCGCGATCTCCTCCAGCGCCACCGCGGAATCCTCGCACACCGGGGCGTCGATCCGCGCCACGCCGAACCGAGCCGCGATGACCAGCGGCGGAACGGCGAGCGACCACGGCGCGGACCGCGCAAGCCCGTTTACCGTAACCGGAACGTAGGCGCCCCGGGCGCGGACGGCCATCTCCTGCAACGGCGTCCCGGCCGCGCCGACCCCGGCGAAGTCACAGCCGCGGCGCACCGCCTCCGCGGCGAGCGCCAGCGTCTCCTCGCCGGCGCCGGACGCGGACACCGCGATCACCAGGTCCGCGGCGCCCACCCAGCCGGGAAGCTGGTATCCGTGCACGCTCACCACCTGGACCGGCGTCCCGGTGCCGCAGACGGCGGCGAGCACTTCGCCGGCGAAGGCCGAACCGCCAGTGCCCGCCACGATGATCGCGCGCGGTCGGCTATCCGGCCGGAAACCGGACAGGTCGGCCTCCTCGGCCGCCCGCAGCGCGCTGCGGATCTGCGCGGCGGATGAGGCGATCTGCCGCAGCATCCCGCCCGGATCGCCCGCCTCGACGAGCTCCTGGTCGTCAAGCCGCAAGGCTGCCAGCGTCGCCGTCACCCCGCGGTGCGGCGTGTTCACCCCGCGCTGCCCGCCTGACGCGCCTCGTCCACAAGCAGCACGGGGATGTTGTCGCGAACCGGGTAGGCAAGCCCGCAGCCGGTGCATACGAGTTCGCTCGCCGCGTCATCCGCCCGCAGCGCGGAGTGGCACTTGGGGCAGACGAGTATTTCCATTAGCCAGTCGTCAATTTCCATCATTTCTCCGAACGATCCGTGGTTCCTCTTACCAGCCCGAGCACCTCGTCCCGGATCGGGGCCATCTCGGCTTCGCCGCCGGCCTCGACGTTCAGCCGCAGCAACGGTTCAGTGTTAGAGGGCCGGAGGTTGAACCAGGCTTTGCCTGACCCGCCCAAACCGCTCACGGTGAGACCATCGAGCTCGTCGGTGGTCACGCCGGGGCGCCCGGCGAATGCGGCGCGGACCTTCGCCGTCGCGGCGGCCTGGTCGCGCACCTCGCTGTTGATCTCACCGCTCGCCGTGTACCGGGAGAACTCGCTCAGCAGCGCGGACAGCGGGCGGTTGTCGTGGCCGAGGGCGGCGAGCGTGTGCAGTGCGGCGAGCATGCCGGAGTCGGCGAACCAGAAGTCACGGAAGTAGAAGTGCCCGGAGTGCTCGCCGCCGAAAATCGCGTTCGTCTCCGCCATCTTCGCCTTGATGAACGAGTGGCCGACGCGAGTCCGCACCGGCTTGCCGCCATGCTCGGTGATGATCTCCGGGACGGCGCTGGACGTGATCAGGTTGTGGATGACCGTCGCGCCAGGCTCGTGGGCGAGTTCGCGGGTCGCGATCAGCGCGGTCAGCACGCTCGGGCTGACGATTTCGGCCCGCTCGTCCACGACGAAGCACCGGTCGGCGTCGCCGTCGAAGGCGAGGCCGATGTCGGCTTTGTTGTCTTTGACGGCCTTCTGCAGGTCGCGAAGGTTCTCCGGCTCGATCGGGTTGGCCTCGTGGTTCGGGAAGGTGCCGTCGAGCTCGAAGTAGAGCGGGACCAGCGTGATCGGCAGCCCCTCGAACACCTTGGGCACGGTGTGCCCGGCCATGCCGTTGCCCGCGTCCACCACGACCTTGAGCGGACGGATGCCGGAGATGTCGACCAGCTTCTTGAGGTATTCGGCATAGCCGGGGAGCAGGTCCTTGGCGGTGATGGTCCCCATGCCCCCGCCACCCATGTTCTTGCCGGAATCGCCCACGCCGCCGGCGACCATCTCCTTGATCTCGGCGAGCCCGGTCTCGATGCCGACCGGCTTGGCGCCCGCCTTGCAGAGCTTGATCCCGTTGTACCGGGCCGGGTTGTGGCTCGCGGTGATCATCGCGCCGGGCATGTCAAGGAATCCGCTGGCGTAGTACACCATGTCGGTCGATCCCAGGCCGCCAGCGATCACGTCGGCACCCTGGCTGGCGGCGCCGCGGCCGAGCGCGGCCGCAAGCGGCTCCGAGGACGTGCGCATGTCGTGCAGCGTGACCAGTGACTTCGCCCCGGTCAGCCGGACGAACGCGGCACCGACCGCCTCGGCCACGCTCTCATCAAGCTCATCCGGCACGACCCCCCTGATGTCGTACGCCTTGAAGATCTTGTCCAGGTCACTCACTTCGGCTCCGCTTCCTGATCCCGTCCATATGCCTTCCCCGCACCAACCTATCGGTCACGGCACCATAGCGTTGCCGTGCCCGCCGGGTACGGGTTTCCTCTGGAAACGTCCCGGTCCGGCCCGGCCAGACAGCAGTCACGGCGGCCACTCCCATCGGCAGGGCGGGGGGCGAGAACCTGGCCTATTGTGGTGATATATCCGGAATGTCGGATTGAGGCGGAGTTGGGTCGGAGCGGACTACGCGCAGGTGGCCGCGGCGGCCGACCTCGACGCCCTGGCCTACCGGTTCGGCGACCTCGTTGTAGGGACGCGCGCTGCCCTGGCGCTGGGAGGCCGTCTGGCGCGGACCAGGATGCGGGACGGCGCCGGAGCGGTCCGGGCGGGCGGCCTCGCGGACCACGTTCGCGAGGGCCTCCAAGTCGTCGGCGCGCTCCCGCGCCGGGTCCGGCGGCAGGCGCACCACGTCCCAGCCGCGCGGCGCGACAAGCCGGGCGGCGTGCTTCTCGCACAGGTCATAACAGTGCGGCTCGACGTATGTGGCAAGCGGGCCGAGCACCGCCGTGGAGTCGCGATACACGTACGTGAGCGTGTAGACGGGAGGCTGCTTGCACGCAGTACGTGAGCAGCAACGGGAATTCACCAGCCCACCTCGCTCACCTAATCATTATCGGCCACGATAGCAGCGCGGTCCCCGTCGGCATGCCCGAAGCCCTGCCCGCGTGAGCGCCGCCACACTGCCCGGCCAGTGCCGTCCCCCGGTCCACTGGCACGGAATCATCGACGCCCACATCGGCTGACGGTACTCATCCGCGGGCCGTTACGCCATCACCCGGCCACTGTTCACGATCGTGTCGTTTTGCCCGGCCTGACGGTACCCGCTAGCAGGCTGACGGCGATACGCTCGGTAACTGTGCACAGCGGCGAAAACGGCTCCGCGGCGGGCCGGAAAGTGCGACGACGCGACCGCCACGGCCGGGGCCTGCGGGGCAGACTGGTGCCGCCCGGAGTGCCGTTGTACCGCACCCGGGCGCAGCAGTTCGACGACATGGTCCTGGATGCCGTCGCGCGTCTGGAGCCGCGCTGGGAAACCGAACTGGCGGGCGTCGAGTTCGCCGTTCAGGAGGTCCCCGACGCCGACGAACTCTCCGACGACAGCGGCCCGCTGCCGCTCGCGCGGGCGGTGCCTGGCTCACCCGCTCCCGGGAACAAGGCGCGCCCGGCCACAGCGGCGCGCATCGTCGTGTACCGCCGCCCGCTGATGGCGCGGGCCGAGGACGACGACGAGCTGAGCGACCTCATCTTCGACGTGGTGGTCGAGGAGTTCGCCCGCGTGCTCGGCCTTGATCCGGAGTCGGTCGACCCGGGCTACCGCAACGGCTTCGATTGACCTGGCGCTACGGGAGGACCGCGGCGTAGGAGTCGCGGGTCGGCGGCAGCGTGACCGCGGTCAGCGCGCTCGGCACCGGCAGCACCGAAGCCAGCGGGCCGGACAGCCCGTTGCCGCCCGAGACCACCACGCGGGCGGCGTACAGCGGGCCCGACCCGGCCTGCGGGGTGACCACGATCGCGAACGGCCGGTCATCATCGCCGCGAGCCGGCCGCACCGTTACCGCCACCGTGTGCCCGGCGGGCACGGTGGCGAGCTGCGGGGTGCCCTGGGCAGTCTGCCCCTGCCGTTCCGAAGAAACTACGGTGATGCTCGCCCGGACCGCCCCAGCCGGAGCGGACAGGACCAAGCCCACCGTCTGCCCGCCGCCTGCCGGGTTCCCCGCTACTATGCCCTGCTCGGTCACTGGCGCCGCCGCGGCGGTGACGGAGCCGATGCCGTTTCCGGGAACGAGCACCGCCCCGGTGATCGGAACGCTGGAGCTCAGCTCGATCGCCGACGCCGACGCGCCTAGTGAGCTGAGCGAGAATGAGGACGCCGCCGCGGCCGGGGAATTCACCGGCGACGAGCCGAACGGCAAGAACTTGCCCTGCGCGGTGAGCGCCGTCACCTTCACGTTGGCGTCGCCCGCACCGGGCACCGCGATGAACAACCGGGCCGCGCTGCTCGCCGCGGTGAGCCCGGGAATCACCACCCGGGTCGCCGGGGCCGACGCCTGGGGCAGCCACGCTCCGGTCGAACCGCTCCCCTCCCAAACCGCGGCGGCCACCTGGCCGCTGCTGGTCTGCACGTGCAGGACCAGCGCCGCTGACCCGCGGACCAAGGGGGCGATGTCCTCAAGCATGTACTGGTGCGGCGGGACCGTGATGCCGTCGTTCAGGCCTGACTGCAGGCCCGCGTCCGTGAGGATGGTCACGTCCACGCTCGCGGCCACCGTCCCGGTGTTCATCAGGTACAGCCGGATGGTTGAGGCGCCCGCTCCCTGCCCGGTGCCCACGAACCACATGTCCGAGCCAGGATGCGTGCAGGCGACCGTGCCGAGGCCGCCCGCGGTCGCCTGCTCGGCCTCGAAGCCCGCTGCCATCTGCCCGGTGGCGACGATTTGGGTGCCGCCGAACGAGCCCGCCTGCGGCGCGCTGACGGTCGTCAGCGCGCCAGGCGCCGACGCGGTCACCGGGACGGACTTCGCGCTTGACTTGCTGGCCGCGGTGGTCGCCGCAGGAACCGCGCTGAGCGTGGCCATGGCGGGCTGGGCCGCGCCGCGGGCCGGGCCAGCCGCGGCCCGCGCGCCGGACGGCATCGCGATCATCGCGATGTGCGCCTGGCCGCTGCCGGGCGCCGGGGGCGGGCAGGACCGGTCCACCGCCGTCACCGCGACGGTCCGCGGGACGGCCGTCGGAGCCGCGTGCCCGGAGCCCGGCTGTGTGTGCCACGCGATCACGTACACCACGGCGAGCGCCAGCAGCACCGCGCCGAACAACCCGAGGCGGCGCGTCATGACTCGCCGTTCCTGCCGCCACGCCCGCCAAAGCCGCGCCTGCGGCCCGGACGGCCATGTCGGCCCGCCCGGTGCGAGCGCCGCTCCGCGGATGCCAGTCCCCATTCACCGGTGTCCCGCGACGAGAGCGCCACCGGGCGTGCGGGCTCTTCCGGCAGGGGGCTATCCGGCTCCTCGCCCTTTTCCAATCCGGGTTCCGCGCCCTCCCATGCCGACTCCGCGCCCCGCCAAGGGGCTCGCGCCCGCTCCCAGGGCGGGGCCGGGTCCTCCAGCTCATCCGCATCGGCGAACGCGCCCACGCTGACGCCCGCGCCGACGTCCCCGCCAGCCGCCGCGACGCCGTCCGCAACCGGCACGCCCTCCTCGATGGGCACGCCGTCCGCAACGGGCACGCCACCATCGCCCGGACTGTCCGCCGCGCGGCGGCGTATCGCGCCCAGCCGGGCCGACCCGACCACCCGCCGGCTGACCGCGGCGCGCCTGCTGTGCTGCGCTGCCCGCACGGCAGCCATGGCCTCGGTGTCCTCGGCGGTCTCAGCTCGCTTGCCGGGCAGCGCGAGCACGCAGACGGCAAGCAGCGCGACCAGCTCGATGATCAGGCTCAGGTCACGAGCGGTGTCGTCCCTGCTGATGGCGAGCCGACCGCCGCCCGGCGGCAGGACGAATCCTTGCGCCCAGCCGTCAACCGGGGCGCGGACCGGCGTGAGCGCCTTTCCGTTGAGCGTCGCGGTCCATCCGCCCCACGGATCGGCCAAGACCAGGGTGCCTCCCGCCGTTGGGGCACTGACCTCGCTCACGCCCGATGGCTGCGACGGCAGCGGCGTCACCGTTCCGTCCGGTCCTATCACGCGGACCTGGGCAACCGGGCCCGCCACCTGCCAGAGGTCGTAGGCCGATGACGTGCTGAGCGGCGTCAGCCCGACCGCGGCGTCGAGCTGCTGGGCTAGTACCTGGTTCACCGGGCCGGGCAAGAGCACCCACCGGATGCCGAACTGGCCGAGCATCTGTCCGGGATCGCCGGTGTCCGCGCCGTCCGGCGCGGCGAGGGCGGCGACCTGGCCGCTGAGCGCCTGCTCGGCCGGCGAGTACCCGGCCAGTTCCGGCTCGCCCAGCGTCGGGTCGCTCTGCCGGACGACCGAATAGTCCAGCGAAGCACCGTCCGGCCGCAAGATCAGCGTCCGGTACTCGGGCCCGCCCGCGGACGATGCGGCCACGAACGCGGGCAGCACGGGCGACGACACGACCTGCACCGGGCCGCGCACGCCGCCGCTCACCCAGTACCCGGCCGCGAGAACCGGCACGCTCGCCACGACGGCGAGCCCGAGAGCGGCCTGCGTCCTGTGCGGCCGCGTGGCCAGCCACTCCGCGGCGGGCGCCGCGGCGAGCAGCAGGCCAATCGCCGCGACCGCCAGGGCAGGGCCGGGCCAGCCGCTGGCCGCGGGACCGCCGCCCGCGGGCGTGACGGTCGCCCGGCTGACCACGATCGCGGCGAGGAACCCGGCCGCCGCCACGCACCATCCGGCGGCCACAAGCGCGGTGCGCCGGCCCGGCAGCAGCGTGGCGAGCACGGCCAGGCCGATGCCGGCCGTCACCCACGCCGGGGGCAGTCCCGGACCGCCCGGGCTGAGCAGTAGCAGCGAAGAAGCGGGGAGCCCCGCCGTGGTCAGGCCGCCCGGCTGCAGCCCTGCTTCGGTCAGGAACGCCGAAGGGCCGGCAAGCAGGTGCAGCGACCACGGGAACAAGACAACGAAGGGCGTCGCGGCCACGATGACGGCATTGGCCACAGAGACCCGCCAGAGCCAGCGCCGCGAAGCCAACGCGACCGCCACGAACACGACGCCAAGCACCCAAAGCAGCGGCACGAACGCCGCGGCGAGCGCCACAAGCAGGCCGGTCGCCCAGGCCGCCCGCCGCGCGGGCCGCGGCGGCGCGGTGAGCATCCGTCCGGCGCTCATCGCGATCAGCGGAAGCACCGTGAACGCGAACGCGGTGCCGAGACGGCCGGCCGCGACGGCGCCCATGGCGACGGGCGCCACCGCGTACGCCGCGGCGATCCACACCCGGGCCGCGGTAGCCTCGACCAGCCGGCCGGCCGCCAGGTACGCGGTCACGCCCGCGAGCGGCACGCAGCCGAGCAGCAGAACGTCCACCGCGAGCCAGGCCTGGCCGCCGAGCACGGTGGCCAGCGCCGCGACGACCGCCAGGTAGGGCGGGGCGCTGGCCGTAGAACCCATCCCTGTCGGGTGGAAACCCGCGAGGTATTCATGCCAAAGCGCGGACGCCCCGCCCCAGGCCGGCACGAGCGCGCCGCCGCCGAGCGGACTGGTGCCGAGCAGTCTGCGTTCGGCGACCAGGGCGATCACAAGCAACACGGCGAACAGCTGCACGCCCGGGTTGGCGATGACCCGCCGGATCGCGGACTGCGTGTCGACGAACTGCTCCTCCTCGGGCTCGCCCGAGACGGCGCGGTGCATCCCGCCGGACGCCTGCGGCGGCCCGCTGGACAGCACCCCGGCGATGCTCTCGGCGAGCCTGGACAGCGTGCGCCCGGGCGGGATGAACGTGCGCACGGCCGCGTAGCCTGCCCGGCGGCCGTGGGCACGGCGGCGGCGCGCGCGCCACAGCCGGATCGGGTGCCCGAACAAGCTGGTCACCGCGTACAGCTGCGCCGCGGCGAGGTCCATCTGCTTGGTGAGCAGGAAATAGGCGGCTCGCAGCAGCGACCCGGCGACACAGCCGGTCATGATGCGCAGCATGGCAAGCAGCGGCAGGTTGGCGGCGAGCACGTACAGCGCGTTGCGCCGGTCGAACCTGCGCGGGTGCCTGCCCTCGCGGGTCCGGCGCCGCCTGGCCGAAAGCTCACGGTGGTAGAGCACCGCGTCGGTGACTACCCGCACGCGGTAACCCGCGGCGTGTACCCGCCAGCAGAAGTCAAGGTCGTCGCGGAACAGCTTCAGCCGCGGGTCGAATCCGCCAAGGCGCTCCCAGGCGTCCCGCCGGATCAGCATGCCCGCCGAACCGACTGCGAGCACGGCACGGTTCGCGTCGTGCTGGCCCTGATCGATCTCCCCTGGCTCGATGCCGGTGATGCGCCGGCCCGCCCGGTCGATCGAGATCCCGGCCTCGCGCAGCACGCGGCGGTCCGAACCGTCAAGCACCTTGGGCCCGAGCACCACGACCGAACGGTCCCAGCTCGCCGCCCGCAGCAGCCGCTCGAGCGTCCCAGGGGCCGGCTCGCAGTCGTCGTGCAGCAGCCAGATCCACTCGATCCGCTGCTGACCTGGATGCTGCTGATCGGGATTGGGCCGGACCCCGCGACCGGCGCCACTGTGCCGCACCGCGACCGCGACCGCCTCGCCGTAGCCGGTGTCCCGTTCCATGCCGAACACCGCGTCCTCCCCGATCAGATCGGCGAGTACCGCTCCGCTGCGATCCCGGCTCCCGGTGTCCACGCCCACGATCTGCTCGACCGGGTAGGTCTGGGCGCGTACCGCCTGCACGAGCCCGGGTAGCAGGTGAGCACCGTCATGCGCGACGACGATCGCGGTAACGGTATGCCGGATTTGCGGTGAGGTAGGTGAGGTAGTTGACAAGGCGTCCAAACGCAGCTCGGAAGGTTACGGTTGCCCGGGCGACGGCAACCAAGTCCGGTTAGCCCTCCCCGCGGACACAGCGTGAACAATACATGTCATGGGCATTCACGGCAGGATTACGGACAGATGTCCTGAGCCACGCTCTACCCTGCCTGGCGCTTGATGCGGCGCCGCTCCCGCTCGGACAGGCCGCCCCAGATCCCGAACCGCTCATCGTTCTCCAGCGCATATTCCAGGCACTCAACCCGTACTTCACAGCTCCGGCAGACACGCTTGGCCTCCCGGGTGGAGCCGCCCTTCTCGGGAAAGAACGCCTCCGGATCCGTCTGCGCGCACAGCGCACGGTCCTGCCAGCCTAGGTCATCTACATCTTCCGGACGGACGACGACATGCGCTAGCGGGACGATGACTTCGGTCAAAGCGCATCCTCCCCTCTCAGAGCCCCCCATACTCGCAACCTGCTATCCAAGGCAGCGAGAATCACACCAATGAAATTACACCCGCGTGTCTTGCTTCACGTCAAGCGAGGAAGGTGGTATTGGCCCCTACGTTGCCCCAAGTTGCGAGGTAAGTCCCCCAAAAAAAATCTCGCGCGGCGGCGTTCCCGCGAGAGGCAGCCCATGCTCCCCGCGAGAGGCAGCCCATGCTCCCTGCGAGGGGCAACCCGCGCGCCCGGCACGGCATGCGGACTGCGACACTGTCCGCATGCGGATTACCGTGCTCGCCGGCGGCGTCGGTGCCGCGCGTTTCCTGCGCGGCCTCAAGGCGGCGGCCCCTGGCGCCCAGATCACCGTCATCGGCAACACCGGAGACGACATCACGCTTTTCGGACTTCGGGTCTGCCCGGACCTGGACACGGTCATGTACACCCTCGGCGGCGGCATCAGCGAGGAGCAAGGCTGGGGAAGGGCGGGTGAAACCTTCACCCTGCGCGACGAGCTCGCCGCCTACGGCGCCGGGCCGTCCTGGTTCACGCTCGGCGACAGGGACTTCGCGACGCACATCCTGCGCACCCAACTGCTGGCCGAAGGCAGGCCGCTGTCCGAGGTGACCCGGGTGCTTTGCGAGCGCTGGCGGCCAGGCGTCCGGCTGCTCCCGATGTCAGATGACAAGATCGAGACTCACGTTCTCGTTAACGATGACGCGGAACGGAAAGTGGTGCACTTTCAGGAGTGGTGGGTCCGGATGCACGCGGCGGCCCCCGCGCTGGCCATCACCCCGAGCGGGGCCGAGGGCGCCGTTCCGGCGCCCGGCGTGCTCGAGGCCATCGCCGACGCCGACTTCGTCCTGTTCCCGCCGTCCAACCCGGTGGTGAGCATCGGAACGATCCTGTCGGTGCCCGGCATCAGGGACGCGGCCGCGGCGCGGACCGTCGTCGGGGTGTCGCCGATCATCGGCGGCGCCCCGGTCCGCGGGATGGCGGACGCGTGCCTGGCCGCAATCGGCGTGCAGACCTCAGCAGCCGCCGTGGCGGCGCACTATGGCCCGGACCTGATCGACGGGTGGCTGGTCGACGAGCAGGACAAGGCGGCGGCCGATGACCCGGCGCTGGCCGGCATCGCGGTCCGCGCGCTCCCGCTGTACATGCGGGACCTGCCCGCGACCACGGCGATCGCCCAGGCCGCCATCGACCTCGCTCAGGAGCTGACGCCGTGACCGCACCCGACGCGCCACGCAAGGACCGGGGCGCCGACCAGGCGGTGGCCGCGCCGCACGGCGATCCGCTTATCGGCGCGGTCGGCGCCACGCCCGACCGTTCCTTTCACGTGTTCGGCATTTCCGGGATCCCGGAAATTTCACCCGGCGACGACCTGGCGGCGCTGATCGCCGCGGCCGCGCGGGAGACCGGAGCTGGTCCTGGGCTGCGCGACGGCGACATCCTTGTCGTCACATCGAAGATCGTCAGCAAGGCCGAAGGCCGGGTGGTCACGGCGCCGCGCGGGGACGCGATCGAGGCGGAGACCGCCCGGGTCGTCGCCAGGCGCGGCCCGACCACGATCGTGCAGACGCGGCATGGCTTCGTCCTGGCGGCGGCCGGAGTCGACGCGTCCAACACCGCCCCGGGCACGGTCGTGCTGCTTCCCGAGGACCCGGATGAGTCGGCCCGGCGGCTGCGCAAGACGCTGCGGGCCCGGCTCGGCCTGACCATCGGCGTGGTCATCACCGACACCATGGGCAGGCCGTGGCGGGCGGGGCAGACCGACACCGCGATCGGCGCGGCTGGCGTGCTCCCGATCCGCGATCACCGGGGTGAACCCGACAGTTTCGGGAACACGCTCGAGGTCACTATCGCCGCCGTGGCCGACGAGATCGCCGCCGCGGGTGACCTGGTGAAGGGCAAGGCGCTGCAGCTTCCCGTCGCGGTCGTGCGCGGGCTTTCCGCGCTGGTCACCGACGCCGACGGCCCGGGCGCGCGGGCGCTCATCCGGCCGGCCGACGAGGACATGTTCCGGCTCGGCGCGGCCGACGTGCTGCCCGCCCGCCGGACCATCCGCTCGTTTACCAGCCAACCGGTCGACATGGCCGCGGTACGGCGCGCCGTATCCGCCGCGCTGACCGCGCCCGCGCCGCACCACAGCGAGCCCTGGCGCTTCGTGCTCGTGACCTCGCCCGGCGCCCGAACCGCGCTGCTTGACGCGATGCTCGCGGCATGGGTGGCTGACCTGCGCCGGGACGGCTTCACCGAGGATCAGATCGCCCGCCGCACCAGGCGCGGCCTGCCGCTGCGCGAGGCGCCGCTGATCGTCGTGCCCTGCCTGGAGACCTCGGCGGCGCACGCCTACCCCGACGAGCGCAGGGCCCGCGCCGAGCAGGACATGTTCACGGTCTCGATGGGCGCCGCGGTGCAGAACCTCCTTGTCGCGCTCGCCGTGGAGAACCTCGGCTCGGCCTGGATCTCCTCGGCGCTGTTCTGCCAGGAGGTAGCGGCCACCGCACTGGACCTCCCCGAGGGCTGGCGCCCGATGGGCGCGGTGGCGGTCGGCCACCCGGCCGCCACGCCCCCGTCCCGCCCGCCGCGTGACCCGGAAGCGTTCATCCTCATCCGCTGATCGGCCAGCCGCGCCGACGGCCAGCGGATGAGCCGGGCCGTGAGTCAGAGCGACGAGCAGATGTTGTCGATCGTCGTCCCGTCGCCGCTCAGCGAGCTCGCCTTGTTCTCAAGCACGCTCAACTGGCTGGTGTTACCGTTCTCGACGGCTTGGAGGGCGGACAGCATCGTGCTCATGTCACTGCTCGCCTTACCGACGGCGCTCTGGACCGACTGGTGCGTCGCCTCGGCCTTCGCTGCGTTCAGCTTCGTGATAAGCGTCTGCACGTCGGTGGTGAAGCCCTTGATGTCGGCCCTTTCCTTGGCGGGGTTGTTCGCGTCGGCTGACATCGCGCTGTCGTCCGATGAGATTTTGTTCATCATCGACCGGAAGGCGCCCTCGGCGGAGATGCATCCCGGATCCGCCGCCGTTGAGTTGCCGACGATAGCCACAAGAGAGATCGACGCCGCGCCGACAACGACCGCGACCACGATGGCGACGATCGACAGGACCTTGCCCGCGCCAGCCCGCGCACGGGACTTAACCAGTCCGATGATCGCGAAGATCAGCCCCAGCGGCCACAAGAGAATCGCGAGGATGATGCCCGCCACCGCGAACCCGTTGCCCTGCTTCTGCGGACCGTAGGGCGGCGGGTACTGGCCCCCGGGCCCACCGCCGTATTGACCGCTAGGGTCACCGTACTGGCCTCCTGGGCCGCCATACTGGCCCCCGGCGCCGTACGGCGGCTGGTCATATGGCGGCTGCTGACCGCCATACGGCGGCTGGTCATACGGCGGCTGCTGCCCGTACGGCGGCTGCTGCGGCTGCCCGTATGGCGGCTGCTGCCCGTATGGCGGCTGCTGACCGTACGGCGGCTGCTGACCGTATGGCGGCTGCCCGTATGAGGGTTGCCCAGACGGCGGATACTCCGGGGGCTGTTGTCCGTACGGGGGCTGCGCCATTCATGCCTGCCTTCAGCTAACATTCCAGACTCTTGCAGGCTGAACATACTATGATCATCGATCACAAATCCGATAGATTTATCACAATAGGGCGGCATTCCGGTATCCCGCCCCGCCGGATGGATGGCACATCGATACGGCGCGGTTAGCCGGCCAGGATCGGCAGCCCCTTGCGTACGGAAGCCGCGACGCCGTCGCTGGCAGCGGCCGCGGCCTGACGCTCCGCGGGCACCTCGCCGTAGAGCGTCGTGCGCTGCCGCAACGGCCGCCCGAGGGGCTCCACGATCTTCCGCAGTTCCGAGATCGTCTTGAATGAGCCGTTGTCCGCGCCCGCCATCCTGCTGATGGTCTCCTCCATCAGCGTGCCGCCTAGATCGTTGCAGCCGCCGGCAAGCAGTTCGCGGAGGACCTCGGTGCCGACCTTCACCCAGGAGCACTGGATCGAGTCGATCGCCCCGTGCAGCATGATCCGGGACACCGCGTGCACGGCGCGGTTCTCCCGCCGGGTCACGCCCGGCCGGGCCAGGCCAGCCAGGTAGATCGGCGCGTTCTGGGCGATGAACGGCAGCAGCACGAACTCGGTGAACCCGCCGGTCCGCTCCTGGATGCCGCGGATCACCCGCAGGTGGCCGACCCAGTGCCGCGGGCTGTCGACGTGGCCGAACATCATCGTCGCGCTCGTCGGGATGCCGAGTTCGTGCGCGGTCGTGATCACCTCGATCCAGTCCGAGGCGGGCAACTTGCCCTTGGTAAGCACCCAGCGCACATCGTCATCGAGGATCTCCGCGGCGGTTCCCGGCAGCGAGCCGACTCCGGCCTCGCGGGCACGGATCAGCCACTCGCGCAGCGGCAGCCCGGTCCGGGAAACCCCGTTCATCACCTCCATCGGCGAGAACGCGTGCACGTGCAGGCCGGGGCGGCGGCGCTTCACCTCGGCGGCGATGTCGAAGTAGGCGTCGCCGGGCAGGTCCGGGTGGATCCCGCCCTGCATGCAGACCTCGGTCGCGCCCGCGGCCCAGGCCTCCTCCGCACGCTCGCCGATCTGGTCAAGCGACAGCGTGTACGCGTCGGCGTCGGTCCGGCGCTGCGCGAAGGCGCAGAACCGGCAGCCGGTGTAGCAGACGTTGGTGAAGTTGATGTTCCGGGTGACGACGAACGTCACATCGTCGCCGTTGACCTCGCGGCGCAGCCCGTCGGCGATCCCGGCGAGGGCCTCCAGGTCATCCCCGTCGGCGCCGAGCAGCGCGATCGCCGCCTCGTCGGTCAGCGACGCGGGGTCGCGTTCGGCCTGGCGGAGGGCCGCGGCGACCTCGCCGGGGCGAGCCACCGCGGGGGCCTGCGGCGCGGCGGGCGAAGCCGGGGCCGGTCCAGACACCACCGCCCGTTCCGATAGCGCGCCCCAGTCCCCGTAAACCTCGGCGAAGTCATCGCGGCGGTCATGGGTGCGGCCTACGGTGTCGATCGTGACGTGCAGGTCCGTGCGGCCGGATGCGTCCCCCCAGCCGCCGTCCGGCTCCTGCCAGCCGATGCCGCGGGGCATCGCGCCGTCGGCGGCCAGGCCGGTCCGCGGATCGGCGAGCGCGGCGACGTGCCGGGCCACGCGCGGGTCCAGCCACGGCTCGCGGAGGTACGGCGGGTAGATGGTGAGCCGCTCGCGCAGCGTGTACCCTCCGCTGGCGGTGCGGGCGGCGAGTTCGTCGATCTGCGGCCAGGGACGTTCCGGGTTTACGTGGTCCGGGGTCAGCGGCGAGACCCCGCCCCAGTCGTCGATGCCGGCGTCGAGGATGAGCTGGCAGGAGTCACCGACCAGGTTGGGCGGAGCCTGAATCCGCGCCTTCGGCCCGAGGACGAGCCGGGTCACCGCGATCGTCGCGGCCAGGTCCGCCAGGTCGGCGTCCGGGGTGTCCCGCATCTTCGTGTCCGGCTTGGCGCGGAAGTTCTGCACGATGACTTCCTGGATACCGCCGTACTCGCGGGAGACCTTGCGGATCGCGAAGATCGAGTCGGCGCGCTCGGCGCGGGTCTCGCCGATGCCGATGAGGATGCCGGTGGTGAACGGGACACTGCTCCGCCCGGCGTCCTCAAGAACCCGCAGCCGCACCTTCGGGTCCTTGTCCGGGCTGCCGAAGTGCGGCGCGCCCTTGGTGGTGTAGAGGCGCTCCGCGGTGGTTTCCAGCATCATGCCCATGCTCGGGGCGACCGGCTTGAGCCGCTGGAAGTCCTGCCAGGACAGCACGCCGGGATTCAGGTGCGGCAGCAGGCCGGTCTCCTCGAGCACGCGGATCGCCATCGCGCGGACGTAGGAGAGCGTGTCGTCGTAGCCGTGCGCGTCGAGCCACTCCTTCGCCTGCCGCCACCGGGCTTCGGGGCGGTCGCCGAGGGTGAACAGGGCTTCCTTGCAGCCGAGTTCGGCGCCCTTGCGGGCGATGTCGAGTACCTCGTCGGGGCTCAGGAACGGGCTCTCCAGGCGCCCGGGGACGGTGGCGAACGTGCAGTACCCGCAGCGGTCCCGGCACAGCCTGGTGAGCGGGATGAACACCTTCTTCGAGTAGGTGATGATCCCCGGGCGCCCGGCGGCTTCCAGCCCCGCGTCCCGGGTGCGGCCGGCGTATCTCAGCAGCGTTTTCAGGTCGTCGCCGCGGGCGTGCAGCAGGACGGTCGCCTCGGTCAGGTCAAGCGGCTTGCCGTCCCTGGCGCGGGCCAGTGCCCTGCGCATGGCCGCTTCGGGAATGCCGTCGTTCTCCGCCTGCTCGATGCTGGAAGCGCTCATATTCGAACCCTAAGCTACGCATACCGGCGGCCTGCTCCGGCCTCGGGGTTTCGTGGGGCGGGGTCAGAAGCGCCGGTAGTCGCGGACGGGGAGGCGGGGGCCCCGGCGGGGCGGGCGCAGGCCGCTCAGCTTGACCAGCCTGGTCACCCGGTGCCGGTGCCCCGCGTACGGGGCGAGCAGTTCAAGCATGACCTCGTCGTCGGTGGTGTGGCGGCCGGCGAGGGCCCAGCCGACTGCCTTCGGCAGGTTGTAGTCGCCGACGGACACCGCGTCCGGGTCGCCCGCGGCGCGCTGCCTGGTCTCGGCGGACGTCCACGGGCCGATGCCACCGATCGTACGGAGCTTGCGGTCGGCTTCCGCGTGGCCATCGGCAAGCAGCCGTTCCAGGCTGTCGGCGACGCTGGCGGCGGACTTGATCGTCCGCGCCCTGACTGCCTCCGCGCCGGCCCGGTGCCAGTCCCAGGACGGGATGCGCAGCCACGCGCGGGGTTCAGGGAACACGCGCATGCCGGCCGGCGCCGGGCCCGGCGGCGCGGTGCCGAACCTGGTGAGCAGGATCCTCCACGCCCGGTGCGCCTCGACCGTGGCGACCTTCTGCTCCAGGATCGCCGGCACCAGCGCCTCCATGAGGCGGCCGCTGCGCCCGAGACGCAGGCCCGGGTGCCTGCGGGCCACGTCGCGGAGGACCGGGTGAACACCGGGATCAAATCCCGAAACGTCGTCGTAAAGCCCCAGAGCGGCCGGGAGGGCGTCGAGCAGCCAGTCAGCGCCCGGACCCCAGGCATAGGCGACCACGCGGGTGCACCCGCCGACGGCATCGGCACCCCGCCCTGGCCCGAGTACCCGGATCGTGGCCGGCCCGTCTGGTGTGAGCGAGGTGCGCCACACCGCGCCCGTTTCGTCGATCCTGAACGTCGGGTCGCTTCTCCCCCGGCCGTGCACGGACAGCGTCAGGCGTACGTCCACATCGAACGGAGCTTCCCACTCGCGGACCCGCGCGGCCTCGGCCTTGGCCATAAGGCGGCGGCGGTCAGGCGTCGGGGGAGAAGCGGACCGAGGTGTGTTCCAGGCGTACGCCGGGCCAGACGCGCATGCCACGGGCCAGTTCGTTGCCCGGGGCGACGAACGCGCCGTCCCCGATGACAACGCCGTCGAGCGCCGCGCCGGCCGCGATCGTGGCGCCACGGCCGACGATGCTGTCGCGGACCACGGCACCGGCACCGATCGAGGCCTCGTCGAAGAGCACGCTGCCGTGCACGACCGCGCCGCCTTCGATGGCGGAACCCGTGCCGACCACGGTGCCGCCGGACAGCCGGGCGTCGGATGCCGCCGTCGCACCGAGCATCATCAGCGCCTCGCCGCACGGCCCGGGAATGGCTGGCGACGGCATGCGGCCGAGCACCAGGTCGCACGAGCCGCGCACGAAGGCCTCCGGCGTGCCGACGTCCAGCCAGTACGCGGACTCCGCGTAGCCCATCACGACCTCGTCGTCGGCGATCAGCCCGGGGAACGTCTCCCGCTCCACCGAGACCACTTGCCCGGCCGGTATCCGGTCGATGACCGAGCGCCGGAAGACATAACAGCCGGCGTTGATCCGGTTGGTGACCGGATCGGGCGTCTTCTCAAGGAACGCGGTGACCCGTCCGGCGGGGTCGGTGGGCACGCAGCCGTACCGGCTCGGGTCCTCCACCTCGACCAGGTGCAGGGTCACCGCCGCATCCCTTTTGCGGTGCAGGTCCACCTGGGCGGGAAGGTCGTGCGCGGACAGGATGTCGCCGTTCAGCACGACGATCGGGTCGTCCGGGGCGCTGCGCAGCCGGGATGCCGCGTTGCGGATCCCGCCGCCGGTGCCGAGCGGCTCGGACTCGTAAACGTAGTCGATCGACAGCCCAAGCAGCGAGCCGTCGCCGAAGGCTTCGGTGAACATCTCGGCGCGGTAGGAGGTAGCGAGCACCACGTGCGTGACGCCGGACTCCGCCGCCCGGGCAAGCTGATGGGCTAGGAACGGCACGCCCGCGGTCGGCAGCAAGGGCTTAGGCGCGGACAGCGTGAGCGGGCGCAACCGGGTTCCCTTGCCCCCCACGAGCATGATCGCCTCAAGCGGTTCACGCGGCATAAGTATGTCGCCTTAAGCGGTTGACGTTGTGGACAGATCGCCAGCGGGCCGACGATCTCCCGGGAAGCATCCCGGCGATTCACGCAGCATACTCACACGTCTGGCATTGACCCACACGCACGCGGAATTCGTGCCTGTCGCGTTATTCACAACGGTGAGCTGCCCGCGATACCGGCCGCTTACCCAGCGCCCGGAGCGTTACCCGGCGCGCGGACCTTCCTCCTGCTCGTCGGCCGCCCGCTGGTCCGCCGCGTGCTTGTAGCTGGCCAGGTGCGCTGCCGCTGACGCCGCCCAGGTGAACGCCTGCGCCCGCGCATGCCCGGCCACGCCGAGCGCCGCCCGCTTCTCCGGGTCGTCAAGCAACGCGCGCAACGCGACCTTGATCGAGCCGGCGTCCGGCTCGGTATACGCGACCGCGTCGCCGCCGACTTCGGGAAGCGACGTGCATTGCGTGGTCAGCACCGGCGCGCCGCACGCCATCGCCTCGAGCACCGGCAGCCCGAACCCCTCACCGCGAGACGGGAACGCCGCCACGAGCGCCCCGCCAAGGAAACCGGGAAGTTCGATGAACGGCAGGTAGCCCGGCCGGCACAGCCGCAGGTGCGGCGGGACCGCAGCGACCGCCGCGTCCACCTCCTCGCTCCAGCCACCGCCGCCGCCCAGGACCAGCGCGGGCGGGTCCGCGATGTCGGCGACCGCCCCGGCCCATCCGGTGATCAGGGCGGCGACGTTCTTGCGCGGCTCGAGCGAGCCGAGGAACGCGATATAGGGCTTGCCGTGCAGGCCGAGCCGTTCCGAAACGGACGCGACCTGGCGCGGGTCGGGGCGGTGGAACAGCCTGTGGTCCACCCCGTGGTAGGCGACGTCGATCCGGCTGGCGTCCACGCCGAGCACGCGGACCAACTCGTCCCGCGTGGCGTTGGACGGGACGAGCAGCCGCGTCGCCCGCCTGGTCGCCGTCCGGATCGCCGATTTGAAGGACATCGCGCTGACCGCGCCATGCTGCTCCGGCTCGGTGAAGTACGTGATGTCGTGCACGGTGACCACCGTCGGCCGACCCGGCCGCAGCGGCATCGAATAGTGCGGCATGTGGATGACGTCGGCGTTCACCTGCTGCGCGACGACCGGCAGCCCGCTCTGCTCCCAGGCCAGCCGGGCAAGCCGGTGCCCCAGTGCCGCCGGACCCGCGATGATGCGCGCACCGGGCGCGAGCCGCCCGTACCGCTCCTCGTCTGCCCGCTGGCAGACGACGGCGAGATCTGCCCCGGCCGAACCGAGCGCGCCGATCAGGCCGTCGACGTAGCGGCCGAGCGCGCCCCGGTCGGTCGGCACGTCGGTGGCGTCGACAAGTACCCGAAGTGCCACGATTCCATGCGCTCCCTTCGAAGTCCTGTCAGCTCGAAGCCTACGCGCTGGCCGGACAACGAACGAGCATCACCACGGAACGGCGGCGCTCGGTTACGCGATCGAATCCGTTGCCCGCGTTCCGGACAGACCGGGCCGGCCAGACGCGCCCTAGCACGAGGGAACGGACTTGCCCGCCTTGAGCGCCTCGAGGTCGGATATGGCCCCCTGCAGCGTGCTCACCTTCACCACGCGCAGCCCGGCGGGAACGGCGCCCTGCGTGTCCGCGCAGTTGCCCGCGGGCGCCAGGAAAACGGTCGCGCCCGCGTCCCGCGCGCCCACCATCTTCTGCTGGATGCCGCCGATCGGCTGGACTTGCCCGGACGGGGTGATCTCCCCGGTGCCGGCGATGAACTTGCCGCCGGTCAGGTCCAGCGAGGTGAGCTTGTCGATGATCCCGAGCGCGAACATCATGCCGGCGCTGGGGCCGCCGATGTCGCCGACGCTGATCTTCACCGTGAACGGGAACTTGTACTGCTCCTGGACCATCACGCCGATGATCGGGTGCCCGTCGGATTCCTTGGACCGCACCTGCACCGGCACGGTCTTGCCGCCCCGCAGGACGGTGAGACGCAGCAGCGTCCCCGCGGGACGCGACGTGATCAGCGAGGTCAGGCTCGACTCGCCGGTCACCGGCGTGCCGTCCACCGCGGTAATGATGTCCCCCGCCTTGAGGACGCTGAAAGCAGGGGTGTTCGGCACCGTCTGCACGACCGCGACCTGGGTCTGGTAGGGGATGTGCAGCTCGGTGAACGCGGCCGCCGTGGCGGTCTGCTGCGAGCCGGTCATCTCCTCGGTGTCCTGCTGCTGCGTCTCCTGCGCGCTCTGTCCCGGCGGGTACAACTCGCTTTCAGGCACCACCGCCTCGGACGAGTTCAGCCATGCTTGCAGCGCCTGGTAGATGTTCAGGTTCACGCCCGGGCCGCCCTCCTCGCCCACCGTCACCATGTTGAGGTGGCCGGAGGTCGGGTGCGTCGGGTGCCCGCTGATCGAGATCAGCGGCTGTCCTGAGTAGCTTCCCAGGGTGTTCAGCGTAGGGCCGGGCCCCAGGATGACGTAGGGCACGGGAACAAGGACGCTCACCGCGATCGCGGCCACGGTCGCGATCGCGGCGATGAGCAACGTCAGGGAGCGTCGGGACATGTTCGGAAGATTACGCGGTTTCGGATGTTACGCGCCGCCTACCCACTCGGCTGATCCGTCGGTGAACCGCTGGTGCTTCCAGATCGGCACCGAAGCCTTCAGCTCGTCGATCAGGGCGCGGCACGCGTCGAACGCCCCGGCGCGGTGCCCGCAGGACACTCCGACCACGACCGCGAGGTCGCCGATGGCGAGCTCGCCGGTCCGGTGTACCGCGGCGAGCGCGATCACGTCCTCGTACTTGGCGACGATCTCCCCGGCGATCCGGCGCATCTCCGCTTCCGCCGACGGGTGCGCGCTATAGCCAAGCCCGTCGACGCCGCGTTCGGAATCGTTATCCCTGACCGTGCCGGCAAACAGCGTGATCCCGCCGGCCGCGGGGTCCGCGACCGCCGCCCGGACTTCGTCCACGGACAGCTCGGTGTCCCGGATCGCGATCAGCCTGATTTGGCCCACCCATATACGGTATCGCGCTGCGAAGACGGGAGTCACCACCGCCCGTTCCGCGCTCTGCTTGCCCCGGGGCGGCAATGGCCCACGGCACCACCGCGTTAATCGCGGTTCTTGCGGCGGGCACGGCGGACGATCGCGGCGGTACCGATGACGGCGGCGGTACCGGCGGCGGCGCCCGCGGCGGTGATCGCCGCCTCCTTGCGGGCGATCCGGCGGCCGGCCACCGCGTGCCGGCCGGCGCGGTGCGACAGCAACTCGGCGAGCGCGTCCGCGTTCTGGTGCGCCGGGTGCCAGCCCGCCGCGCGCAGCGCGGCGCAGTCCACCACCCACGGATACACCACGTAGCGCAATTCCGCGGCGGGCGCGGGCGTCACGCCGAGGCGGTGCAGCCGCTGCGCGGTGCCGAACGTCAGGCTGGCGGGCAGCTCGATCGACTTCATCCCGCTCAGCTCCTCGACCTCGGCCTGCTCCAGCCAGCCATCGCAGCCGACCGCGAAGTCGCCGCTGACCTCGCCGGTCGCCGCCAGCTCGAGCGCGGAGGTCAGGTCGTCGGTGTGGCAGAACTGCCAGCGCGGCGCGCAGCCGCGCACCGCCAGCAGCCGTGGCGCCTCGAAGTGCCTGGTCAGCAGCGTGTCCACCGCACCGCCCACCAGTGCCGCCGGGCGGACCACGGTCACCGCCGTGCCCGGGTTGACCCGACGGGACCGCCGGGCGAGTTCCTCGATCTCCAGCATGTCCCCGGCCACGCTCCCGTCGGCGTCCGCGAGCAGCGGCGCGTCTTCCGGCAGCGGCACCGGGTTGTCCGGACGCGCCCCGTACACCATCGCGCTCGTCACAAGCACGACGCGGCCGACGCGCTCGGCGGCGGCGGCGGTCAGCACGGTCTGCGCGCCGCGCACGTTGAACGCCCGGCGCTGTCTCGGGTCGGCCGAAGCCGACGTGTCCACGTCCGCGTGCACCACCACATCCACACCCGCCAGGCGCGCGGCCAGCGTCGGATCGCGGACGTCGGCGACCCGCCAGGTCACCCCGGTGGCGTCGCCGCGGTGGTCGTCGATCGCCACCACCTGGTTAATCTTCGGCGATTCCGCGAGGCGGACCGCGAGCGCTTGCCCGACACCATGCGCGGCACCGGTGACCGCGACGACGGGCAGCGCGGAGGCGGTGCTACGCTCACGGCGAACGCTGCGCTGCTGGCGAACCTGCCGTCTCCCGTTTCTCAAAATCGGCTGCTCCCGAATAGCGTGGCGATTATGACCTTTCTATCCTGCCCGACTACGTGATAGCGGAGGGGGCGCACCATGGCTGACCGTCCTCCCTTCGGCTTCGGCCCGCCCGGACGGCCCGGCGACGACGACCCGGGGTCAGGCGGCGAAGGCGGCCAGGGGCCGCTCGGCCCGTTTGGCCCGCTCGGCGGTCCCGGGGGCGCCGGGCAGTTCGCCGACGCCTTGCGCCAGTTCGCCGACCTGCTGTCTTACAGCGGCGGCCCGGTGAACTGGGAGCTTGCGAAGAACCTCGCCAGGCATACGATCGCGGCCAAGGGCGACCCGAGCGTGCTCGCCAACGAGCGCGCCGCGGTGACCGAGGCGATCAGGCTTGCTGACCTGTGGCTGGATGACGTCACCACCTTTCCCTCCGGCATCAGGAAAATCGAGGCCTGGAGCCAGTCCGAATGGCTGGAGGCGACCTTCCCGGTCTGGTCCAAGCTGTGCGAGCCGATCGCCGTCAAGGGGGTCGACGCGATGGGCTCGATGCTAACGGTCGATCCGTCGCAGCTGGGCGAGGGTATGCCCGAGGAGATGCGGAGCGCGCTGAGCGGGCTCGGCGGCCTGGCCGGGCTGGCCCCGATGTTCCGCCAGCTGGGCGGGGCGCTGATCGGCGGGCAGACCGGCACCGCGATCGGCGAACTGGCCGGAGAGATGGTGAGTTCCACCGATATCGGTATCCCGCTCGGCCCGGAGGGGACCGCGGCGCTGCTGCCGTCCGGGGTGGCGGCGTTCGGCGCTGGCCTGTCGGTGGACCCGAACGAGGTGCGGCTGTTCCTCGCGCTGCGCGAGGCGGCGCACCACCGGCTGTTCGGGCACGTGCCGTGGCTGCGGCAGCACCTGTTCGGCGCGGTCGAGGCCTACGCCAGCGGCATCAACGTCGACATGGGGCGCCTGCGCGAAGCGATGCCCGAGATCGACATCAACAACCCGGAGGCGCTGCGCGAGGCGCTCGCTGGCGAGGCGCTGTTCCGGCCCGAGGACACGCCGCAGCAGAAGGCGGCGCTGGCCAGGCTGGAGACCGCGCTGGCGCTGGTGGAGGGGTGGGTGGCCACCGTCGTCTCGGCGGCCGCGAGTACCCGCCTGACGCACGCGGACGCGCTCGCGGAGGCTATCCGCCGGCGTCGGGCTACCGGAGGTCCCTCGGAACGGACGTTCGCGACTCTCGTCGGTCTCGAGCTTCGGCCGCGGATGCTGCGCGAGGCGGCGGTGCTCTGGGAGGGGCTCACCACCGCCCGCGGGGTGGAAGGCCGTGACGCGCTCTGGGCCCACCCGGACCTGCTGCCGACCGCGGAGGACCTGGAGGACCCGGAAGCGTTCCTGCGCGGGCAGGCGGAACTGGACATTTCCGACCTGGAGGAAGGCGAAGGCGGCCCTGGCGACTCCGGCGACGCTTCCCCGCCGGACGAGCCGCCCTCGCCGGAGTAGTCTCCACCGCCGGAGTAACCAGGCATGCCACCGGAAT
>Ga0335075_10001629_pt1 | contig 36754 bp, 26 predicted proteins | sample Lox_Sample_24_FD_206723 | JGI IMG/M metagenome (GOLD analysis project Ga0335075, IMG submission 206723) | Soil microbial communities from Loxahatchee National Wildlife Refuge, Florida, United States - Lox_Sample_2.4 | ecosystem: Environmental > Terrestrial > Soil > Wetlands | place: USA... | reverse complement strand
AGCGATCACCGCCGATGACGAGAAGTGGATCAGATCCTTTGGTCCCGCCATTGGGTGCCTCTTCTCGGTGCCACACAGTTTTAGGCTCAGCCACCGTCATCCGTGAGAGGCTTTGCACCAATCACTGTGGATAAATTCCAGGCATCAGCCAGGCCGACATATTGTTTGCCGTTGTAGCCTTGGAAAATGTGCAGATACAAGCTTTTGTTCAGCCTCCGGGAGACTTTCCTGTAGAATATGCTCCTTGGAACTTTCCTTCTTTTGTTAATAGATAGCAGATGATAGACTTCCTTAATTTCCCAGATCAGGGATTGATAGCTACTGCCCGAGTGAGCGGTATTTTCGTATGCCCGCGATGAGATGAACACAGCTGAGTTGTGATGACATTACGCGAACGCTATACAAGGTTGTTACACGCACTCGAGCTATCTCTTCAGTTAGGCCTTACTTTGGTTAATAATATGCTTCGATGCTGTTTCAGCTGCTGGAATCGAGGGTCCTTTACGCCGGGGTGGTCTTGATCCAGGCTACTCAAGTAAGTAGCAACATGACGAGGATCTACGACAGGAAGGGGAATCGTTATAGTAGTATTTTGCGACGTGGACAAGAACCCTAAAAAGAAGAAAGAATATTACGCGTATATTAACAACGAAAATCAGGCTCACATCTTCACGTCGACTTAAAATCGGAATTATTTTTGTAAGAATTTAGAAGCGGATGCTTTCTCAGCAAGTACCACGCTATTTATACATTTCCTATTGCATCCAGAGCTGCGGGAGATTCTTCAAAACTCCAAAGTAACAGCCAGATCTTTCCAAAACTTACATCTAGCTAGCTGATTCTCGGGCAGTTTCTCCATAGCCGTTGCATTCGTTTGCAACAATATTCGCTTTTGCTCATGCGTATACGCTTCCTAATGCGGCGCAGAAAGATACTTATAGCGATTGGGACTTAGATCTCTAATGAAGGAGATCCAATAGTCCATAATGACAGGCACGATCGGCGCATTGTACGTCGCGAAAATGCTAGGTCTGAATACTGCAGGAATCTATTTTTATTTTTAGATCAGTCTCAAATCAACCATGCAGATTAATATCCTTAACTTACTTCAAATGTGTGAGGGACCCCTATCCCACTGTCTATCAGATCTGTCCGCTGTATATTGGCGCGATAGCTCCAGAGCTTGTAAGTATCAAAGTGCTAGATATAAGACTGCAGAACAATTATGGACGGACAGGTAAAGTGCTTTCTCCGTAGGCAGCCGAAGCGGACGGAGCATGTTGAGGAAGTGCAGCCATCAATGGATACTTAGCATTGATGTTATCTGTTTGAACTGGTGCCAGCTACGGAAATTGATTAACCAATAGAGCTGCGACCTCAGCTGGAGTTGAAGCATTGGTTACAAAAGAAGAGCTATCATTTTCGTCGTCCCCAAATATTATTGGCCGCCGAACGAATTTTCCTTGTTCAAAGAGCAGAATGGGGTAATCATGTATGAAATCCCCATCGATGCAAGGAGTGAAGCAGAAATTAGGAGACCTCGTTGCTTGAGGATATGGACTTGGCTTGTTGGCTGCTTGTAAGGTCAAAGTATCTTTCGAACATAAGCACGTCAACACGTCACCGTCACCAGCGCATCTAACATCCTTGGTGAAGCGCTCTAATTGAAATTCTAATTCGAAGGCCAGAGGTTACGCCTGGAAAAATGCACTTTCAGCGATACCTGCCACGAAAAGGCTATCGCCTCTGCCTCCATATGCCGTCAGATGGAGAGCGAGGGAACCTGCGCCTGCCGAAGTTCCATGTATAACTATATGGTCAGGATTCCCCGCCGAACTGATAAGCTCATTAGTACTCTTATAATACCTGGAATTGGTATGTAATCATGTCGAGGTCAATTGCCAGTAAGATATACTTCTGAACCTACTCAAGTGCCTTTCTCTGATCTAACAGTCGAGCATTTAAGTTTCCGTTGCTCCTCACTTTTTCGCTTGACAAGAAGCCGTAAGCACTGACTTGATAGTTGAAATTTACAAGAATGATGTTCCCTCCGGACTCCTTGGCGACTTTCGTCCCATTGTAGTCCGGATTGGAATTAGTGACATAACCGCTACCTTTGATATAGAACCAGGCTGACAATTTCGAGTCCGGGTTGGCATCAGCTGGCGACTAGACATTAATGAATAAGCAGTCTTCAGAGAGTGTTGTAGGGGAGTATGTCTGAAAAGCCAAGACAGAGTGGACCAGACCAGGAACTTCAGATTTTGAACAAGTAATCATTTGTAAACAAAAGTGGCTCACGAGGAGAAAGGTGTCAACGACATAGAAAAGTGACGGGAAAGAAGGCCAATAACAAAGAGGCACATGACATTGAGAAAAAAAAAAGGAAGCATGGAAATTTTGATTTTATTGCGGAGAAATACCTTTGAAGCATCATGGATACTTCCAGTCAATAGAGGATCGGCTGGTACTCTCCACCTCAGGTCACCGCTGCCGGTTTTGTCAGGCAAGTTGCGGCCAACCAAGCTTAAAGGAGACCTTACAGAGGAGGTGCGGCATATCTCATAGACAGGTACTGATTGACACTGACGCTGCTCAGGTGGGTTCTTTGGTACTAAGCATAGCCCAAATCCACAAGAGCTGAAGCGGTTTGAGGTGATCTCCCATTATCACTCGATAGAGGCGAAGAAGCTGTTAGCGTAACCAATACGATCCAAGAAAATAGATGGGAATACATAAAGGAAAATACTCTCGTGGTTTTCCGCATACTGCAATGCTGCTAGCATGAGCTGGTTAGCACGCTTTGCATAGCTGTCACTGGGACTTACAACAGGCCTTCTCTCCTTATTCATTCGGAACGATATAGAGCAATACGTTTGTTGATCATCCTGCAGTTACGATCACTTTTTGCAGAGGCAATTATCTTGAACGATGCCAATATGGTATTAGTCTTTGTGGTTATAACAGCAATTTCCCGCGCACTAGACCGCGACCCACTTTACATGGCAAAGTTTTTCACGCCGTCAAATCAGTTTAAACCCGAATTGCTACGTAGTATATAAAAAATATACTGCACAACATAGAGCTACTCACCATTGTAGGAGTTCTTCTATTATGATGATATCGGCCAGTAGTTGGGTCACAATAAAGATACCATGTATCAGAGATGTACGTGTATTATTCTCGTTTGGGTTCTTGTTCTCGTCACTGTGCTAGCCTGTTGTTATTTCTTTTCCTGTCGTGCTCCTTGCCCACTGATTCTCTTTCTCTTCTATTGTCCGTTTACAATTTCGTCGTCGCTCCTTTCCTCGCTGCTGCTCTATTAGAACCTCTTTGTATTAGTCAATACATACATATATATATATTTATTAATTGCAAGCAGTTAAATACTCAACCTTATTTTCACCATCTACATATAAGAAGAGATAGTATTAATTAGTTGCTTGAATGAGTTAAATATAACTAATAATATAACGGGACTTAATATACACTATTCGATAAAGGTCGCAAGTATCTGGAGATCTGAAAACGAGCCATTGATGATATTCACAGCTTGCGGACTGAAAGTCGTGATTGTTGCAAAGTTCTGCGGTGGACTTAATTTATCTGAAACAGCGGGCGTTAGTGGCTTGGAAGTACTTCTCGGTTTGTATCTTACCCATGGCCAATTGCGACGTTTAGTATCGCAACAACAGCTTCTACGTTGAGTTAGTAACGGGCTGGAAGCTATGGCGTAGAAGCAGCGAAGCCCACGATTTAGCATCTTGCTCTTATGACCCGATCCCTGATTTCGACAAGTCTTTGGAAACGTGGAGTACAGGGGGCCCGCAACCTTCTCGGAAGCCTTATCACACCACTAACCAATTGGCGACCTAAAAATGGCTGTGCCACAATGGACTCTGATATACGGGAAGCACGCACATCCTGCCATTGCTGCGGGGGTTCGAGACATTGGAGATTAGAGACAACGGGTGATGCGTAGCTACCGGCATAATGTAACGCTGTTAGAATCTCCTGAGGGGCAACAAACAACATCAATGCATCCGTTTTATGTGTGATCAAGGAAGCTGTGATGGCACGACAATTGCTGGAGGGGTTGGAGCAGCCCAATCGTAGAATTTCGAGCGAGCGATAAGGGGGAAATTTAGAGGTCGCTTTGGGAAAAGCATCGGCAGGGCTAAGGCAGGCACAGGGCCAGGACGGAAAGGTTTGGGACGATTTAGGGGCTTATGTTCGACCACTCTCTGCCCATTGTTCCCTTCTCGTGCACGAACGGCAGGGAAAGCCGACTTCTGCCCGCAGCTTCTGTATCGGCACGAGGCCCATAGGAGCATAGCTGGTGCTGCCCAAGGAACTACCCTTTTTCCAAACGGGGTACCTGAGCCTTTTGCATTCCGTTCCACATCACCGTCGACTCCTTTTGTCTCTTTACGTCCTTGGATCGTCATTGCTATTCGGTATTTGCGACTTACTCAGCACCGACTCGCGTCTTTCTATACACATTTCTACACCTCTCCCGACTTTAGTCACTCCAGTCATCAAAAACGTCCCAGGATTAACGTCGTTCTGCAGCTACCCTCCCATCAACTGCTTCACATTGCTTGCCCATTTCTTGGACTCGACGAAATACGTTCATTACAGGCGCAATATTACCACAAGCCATTATCTACTTTACGCCCATTCGATAACTGGCTTGGTATTCTGCAGGAGGGCGTCCATGCGCAACGCTTCCCAATAAACTTACCTCATCCTTTCGAACGTGGAACGTGGAACGCCCACGCCTAGTTTTCAGAGCGTTATCGAAAGCAATACCTGTCCTATTATAGATTATATATCGGGAGGGTATGCTGAGGCATAGCAAGTGGTAATACAAGGTACCCGCTCCTGCTCCCGTACCCCACAGTGTCACTCTCATCAATTGTGCGACTGCTGGTATGGGGCTGTTGCGCAATCACAGTTACGTCCTTGCATAGCACAAAGCTCACCGTTAGAAGGGTAATTGCATAGTCTCGACACAAGACGTTCGTGTCCAGTATCGTCTCCTAATTTGATTCGCGATCCAACATAACTGCACGTTGCATATTACACAGAAGATTTACAATACTAGGGTGAGTTAATGTTCATTGTGCTCTTTGGAGACTAAGTTGATTTCCTAACATCATGAAATGGTACTGTGTGTTAATGTCGAAGGCATCGGGTGGCAGCTGCACTGGAAATGGAACGTACTTCTTACATGACAGTCATATGCTAGGCTGTATATCAACTTATCGGATTAAAAATCAGCACTGTTCACTGACCCTTTCATATGGTATAGATATTGGTGCATTCGTAACTGGATGAACTCCTAGCAACGGATTTGGAATCGATTGGACTCAGCTCCTCGAATCATCTCAGTTCCACACCAGTCACAAGAAAGCGTGTCGATTCGGCTTTGATGGATAGGGGCCAACTTAATAAGGGAACTATATCATTGTTTGCTTCTGCAAACAGAACTGCTGGGTGGTAAGAGCGGTTACTAGCATGGCCGCTACGATCCCACGGCCGTCTTATGGTCCGCCTACGACCTCGTTGCCGGCTATCCCAACGACGAAGACACGGAAAAGCACAGGTGCAATACCTACAGCAGCAGACTCGCGGGTTGGGTTGCAAACTCCTCTGCCTAAAAGTGGTCTTCGAACGCCCTCGAGTACGCACACTACTCCTATTACACCATTGCCGACAACATCTCTCCAGAAAGTTCGAAATGTTCCGGGTGTGAATGCTGCTGGCAAGACAATCCGGAAGACTATTAGCATCAATGCCTTTCCACAGCCTCCTCGCAGTGGCGTGCGCACCACTAGCCTTCCCCCGAGTCCTCTTTCTGCCGGTGTCATACCTTTACCGACCAGCTCATCTTCCAGCAATCTTGCGGATCGAACAGATTCTGTCGATGCTAGTCCAGTTGGCCTCGGGACCCAAAAGCTGCGGCGGCGAACAAAGCAGTCTATTAGTCCTGGGAGCACAAATTATGTTGGAAACTTAACACCAAGCCTGCTTAATGGCAGTGGTGATAGCAAGTCAATATCCAGTGGAGCTGGAGCGCGTGGTTCAGACGGTCTCTTGAGCCTCCCATCGCCTCCACAAAGTCGTAGTTCGTCTGCGCAAGACTCTTACTCGACATCTGCGACCAATTATGACGATGCAGCGGAAGGCGCCAGAGGACGACAAAACTCTACAGAGGCGGCGAACGACCGCCGCTCGTCCAAAGCTCCAGAAGGGAAAGGGAACGTTATTGTTAGCGTTCGTGTGCGCCCAGACGCAACTGGCAATGGCGAGCGTAGTAAGGCAGATGGAGAATGGATGGTAGATGGACGAAGAGCTCTTGTTGCGTACAGGGGTCGGGAAGGTGGTGATTATTATTATGGTAAATTGTTCACGTTATGACCGAGGGCCGTGGAGCTGACAGGCCTATAGATAATGTCTTTGCGACTCACGACGATAATGCAAGGGTCTACGATGCCTCAGCAAAGAGGCTAGTAAGACGGGTCATGGAAGGCTACCATGGGACTGTCTTTGCGTACGGGATGACGGGTACCGGAAAGACCTTCTCAATGCAAGGAACAACATCATCTCCAGGTGTCATCCCTCTAGCTATAACCGACATCTTCTCGTATATTCGCGAGACTCCATCCCGAGAATTCCTCCTCCGTGTCAGCTATCTCGAAATCTATAATGAGAAGATCCATGATCTTTTGAGCGCTCCGACCACCAGCGTGGTTGGTCCTGGAGTTCCGCAGCAGGAAGAGATAAAGCTTAGGGAGGATAGCAAGCGGGGCGTTTACGCAAGTCCATTGAAAGAAGAGATCGTGCAGAGTCCTACTCAACTGCTACGTGTTATAGCGCGAGGCGACCACGCCAGGCGAACGTCGAGTACCCAATTTAACGCTCGAAGCTCCCGGAGTCACGCAGTTGTGCAGATAGTCGTAGAGAGTCGCGAACGTATCCCTGGTAATGGTGCTATGGGCGACAACAAACGATCTGGGATCCTTCCTGGCGGCGTACGTGTCTCAACGCTAAGCCTTATAGATTTGGCGGGCTCTGAAAGGGCAGCAGAAACCAAAGAGAGGCGTACTGAAGGCTCCCATATCAATAAAAGCTTGTTGACCCTTGGCACCGTCATTGCGAGGCTCTCAGGGGACAAAGACAAGGACGGGAAACCCACCGACAAAGACGGGAAGCATTTGCCTTACCGAGATAGCAAACTTACGCGACTTTTGCAGGGAGCTCTATCTGGAGACTCACTGGTGAGTATACTTTGTACAATACAAATTGGATCTGCTGGCAGCGCGGCCGCGGCAAACACCCATACTATTGAAACGTTGAATACTTTGAAGTTCGCATCGAGAGCCAAGAACAACATCGTCAGCCATGCAAAGAAGGCTGAAGAAGCTTTGGGCGCCGGTGGAGACGGTGGAGCAAGAGTACTGTTGGAGAGATACCGCCTAGAGATTCAAGAGCTGAGAAAACAGATTGAGGGGCAAACAAAGGCTAAGTATGATGAGGATGAGAAGGAACGGGAGAAGGAGGCCGAGCAGCGTCATGAAGAGCAGATGCTTGAAATGCAACTAGCTCGAACAGCGCTCAAAGAGCGAATCGAGCATCTCAACCGACTGATTCTCTCTTCCAAATCAACTGGTGTCAATGCAAGTGGCACCTACTCTTCTCTTGGCACACATCCAAGGCTATCAACAATGACCTCGAATAGTCAAGTCGGGTCCATGTCTGCGCGCTCTTCAATGGCTCCTTCGAGTTCGGGACACCAACGGGTCTCTCTGGAACGTACGGCCTCTGTGGCGTCAGCGTCAACTATCGGGCAGCTACGGGGTCGACGAACCTCCGGTGGCGAACACGACTCGCTTGAAGATGAGGATTCATTGGGTGAATTTGGTGATGGCACTGCATCTCTTGCAGCTCAGAATCGAGCACTGCAGGCAGATCTGGCAGACAAGAATAGGTACATCGCGACGTTGGAGAAGCGATTATTACAAGCTCGGCGATCTAGTCATTCGAGGGCTTCGGTGGGGTTTTCATCACCTAACAACTCCTTTAGCAATAAGTCCGGTATTATGGTTGGGGAAGACCATGGCATCAGCAACCTATTAAAAGAGAAGGATGCTGAGATTGCAGATCTTCGAGCCCGACTTGATGACAAAGATCACATGCTCACGGCGCTGCGGAGCGCTGCTCGTTCTCGCGATACAGCCGATCGATCAGCTGATTCCATCTCAGCAGCGGCGCGCTCTTCCATGTTACTTGATAATGCACCTGTCAGTCCGGTTCTTACTGGCGGCCCAGTGATGAGTTTACTTTCGCCAAAGGTTAGGAAGCGAACTAAGAGCGTGGATGAGATGAGCCGAATGCTGGATGAAATGATTCAGGATAGGGTCGAATCTGGCCAATTGATTAAGGGGACCCGAGGCAGTGTCAGACTTGCCAGCGAGCGCAGGAGGGACCTCATTATAACTCCGGTTGCAGGTACGGAACCATTGAAGAGTCCTAGGCTTAGAGAGGCTCCAATTGCGGCAACAGAGATTTAAAGTGGTATCAAGGCATGACAAATCACGAAGTTAATAGGAATGGAGACGTGAAGACTATATACGGCAGACTGGAGGCGTTTTTGGGTTTTACATTGTTCCTTATACCCGTGAGCGTTCCTGTTTACACGTCTCCATGTTTTCTTTCAGGCAGAGGATGGCATCACTGCTATTGTAGTAATAACTGGGAGGGTTGTTTTCGAGCGTTCAGTGGTCACAATGGCGTTTGGTCGGTTACCAGCAGGAGACATGGATGGGGATGAGACGTGAATCCCTCGAGGCGCTATAATAGGAAGGCCTATGTAATATATAGCAGCTGTAGAGTAAAAGCCACTCGTTTACACTTCTAATACTCTTTCGGATGTAAAGCGCAGGTGATCTAACAGCAACACCTCCGCTCGTTTGGCTCGGCTTCGTGGAGCTGTACCTCCGTATTCCGTATATATTCTAGGATGCCTTCGTGCGCATCGTCTGTCAACCTCGATCGCCTTTGTCCCGGCACTGCCCGGGTCCATGTGCAGTAATCCGTAGCCAAGGATTCTCTGTAAAGTCGAATTCGGACCGTCGGCGCAGCTGTCACGGAAGTCCGAGCGACTTAGCGCGAGGGTAGGGTTAATTGGCGGGAGCCACTGTTTTACCCTAATCCTAGCTTGTTTCAAGAGCGAAAATCCGGACGAGTCACTCCCATGGACGACAACTTCTGGATTGCCTTCTTGCCACGATATGTCCCACCGCCCGTGTGATCCTGCAAGCCAGGCGCGGCTATCCAGTAGGACTTTACCAAGTACATTGATCTAAATGTGATGTAAGAGTGATGATGGATACAGCTGTCTTTGGAAGACTGAAACTTGTGAGAGAGGCCCTACTCCCGTTCGAGTGTCCTCAAACAGACCGCGTACGGCACGGCCACCTCGACCTCATCAATAATAATAATGCTTGCCGGCAGGCCCTTCAGACAGTAGATCTGCACTTATTTCACCGTATCAGATCTCTTTTGCGTCCCAACTGATCGTCTTCCAACATCGTTTTCTCTTTTCAATTAATTTACATCCATGTTCCACCCTTCGACCAGTCCGTAACCTTCGATTCGTTGATCATTACTTGTCTCACCTTCGCTTCTTCGACTGCCTATTAGGACAGCATAATAATGCGTTTGTAGGAACGGGTATCACTACGGCATTTGGGAAGGTGTTGTCGATTGTCCACCTTCCTGCCTTTTACACGAAATCGTTTTGATTGACCCATGGATTGGGTCTTCAATCTCAAACGACCGGAGTCCTGATACCCAAGATCACTTGCCGAATACATTCCAACCTGTGCAGGCACAAGTTTGCATTCACCAAACGACGAATCCATTTCTTTCAATACTTTTGTCAGCTTCAATCCTTTGTTGGCTGCGCCAACTTTTTCCATATGCCACCACACCTCGATCTCACTCTTGCCTCCACTAGACACGCCGACATGATTCTATCGTCAAGAAAGTCTCCCCGAATGACGCTGCAGCGTGCGGGCTCATATACTGGCGAAAAGGGACCATTATCTTCTACCTCTTCCCGATTCAACTTCAACCATCTCATCCAGTCTCCCCCACCATCTCCGAGCCTCCCCGCATTGGTACCTCGACATGGGAAACCATTGCCATCACCAGCCCCACGGCGGTTCCTGCGGGTGCTCTTCTGGCTTTGTGGAGTTTCGGGTATACTGTATTTTGGGTTTACACACATTCGGTTGAGTCACTCTGTTCCCGCAGTTGGATGGTCAATACATGATGACCAAGAATATGAGATGGTTGGGGAGGAAACGTTACCGGACTTTCCAACACCAGTTGTGGTCAGCGACAAACGAGGGAGAGCGAAGTGGACAGTCTCAATACCACCATCGTATGAATTCCCTTTGGAGCCCGAGATATACAAAGAGATCTGCCTACAAAGTATGGAAGCTTCGAACCATGTGATGGATTTACACAAATACAAGCACGTAACGCATCAGGCGCACTACGACTATTATCATGTTGATCCTTACTTTATGGATGTTGCCGAGGCAGAGAAACATGGCATGTTACCTAGTCCAGGCAGTATGGTTAGCAGTTCGAGCTGGGACTTAGTGAGAAATGAAAAGGATGGTTCCATCATTGGCGAGAATAAAGACGAGCTTGTTGATAAGGATATCTGCGAGAAGAGCATGACATTCATCATGGAGTCATCCGATGCTGGACTTGGGCAGACAATGTTGTTGCTTTGGATGGCGTATGGATTGGCGCAGAAGGAGGAGCGGGCTTTCTTTGTGGACGACTCGAGATGGTATGTTAGGTATTTCGCTGCTTGTGGAATTCTGCTGACCTTCATCAGGGCTTATGGAAAGTACACCAATTTCTTTAAGCCACCGCCGGCCCCCAATTGTCGACCTCCACCCCGCCACGAAATGCTCCCATGTCCGCATCATGCACGCCACCTTGTAGTCTCAGCTTCGACCCGTCGCTGGTCTTTCGGCGGCGCGTTCAATGAACACTTTGAAGACCCTCGCAAAATGGAAGTGTATCGCCAAAAGCCTATTTTCGAGCTCGCTCGCGCCGGTTACGAAGCTCTCTTCCAACTCGCCGAATCAGACTCATCCTATGTCCAAAACCGTATAATGGAACTGGTAGCAAAAACTGTTCATGTACCTCCCGAAACACAAGACGGTATCATCATTGGCATCCATGTCCGCCATGGTGACTGTCACCCGATGGAATTCCAGTACTCTGACTCCTACATACCGCTGGACAGATACACCGAAAAAGCTCGGGTTCTACTTCACACGTCATTCAACTCAAGTGCACCAAATGGCGATGAGAACTTAATGGCCGAGATGCGAAGCATCATGGTCCTTGCATCGGATGATCCTGATGTTTATGACTCCGAAGAGTTCTCTCACGCGTCACGTGCTCAGCAGCTGATTCATCTCGCCTCTAGGAGTATTATTGCAACTCCCGTTCTTGAGCCTACTGGCAATTCTCTGTTTAAGCGCTTTGTTGAAGAGAGTGTGGGCTGGGAAGGCGGGTTTTTCGCTGGTATGTTCTGGAGTTTGGGGAGATCAGACGTAACGCCTACGTCAGAGCCGCTGGACCCCAAGGTGCAGCCGACAGCTGAAGCAACTCGGCTGCGAGAGTTGGTTGGGAGAGCCTATCTTATGGATCTGGCAGTTTTGGGTGGTGTAAGCGATGCTATCGTGTGTACTGTCAGTTCTATGGGCTGTAAGCTACTTGCCGTGATGATGGGGTGGGAAAAGTCTATTGAGAACAAAGGATGGATCAATATCGATGGGGAGTTTGAGTGGAGAGCCGTGTCATGGTAGCGCTTACGTTTGCGAGACAATCCATGGATCACTGTTCACCAGTTGGGGTGATTTGGACGGAAGTCGATCTTCGATGAGACCAGAGCTTCGACGAGATGTTGGCGAACACTGACTGGCACTCAAAATAAAAATAATGTCTGTTATTATTGACTACCGAGTCGACTCTACGTTGTCTCTATATCCGCCTCGGGTCATCATTAACACTTGGGACTTTCCGCTCGGATTGTTGGCCCAAGTTTCAGTGATTCGTATCTGTATGAGCGTCGGATATGTTGAACGCTGTGCTTGATGGAAGCCACCCCCGACAAACCGCGGATGGAGCGGTACGGCCCGAAAGGGCATACAAGGTTTAGGAGCGGGAACACGTGGATCTTGCAGAGAGATGTGCTAGAAGTGCATAGACTGTTGCATTAGTGGCTTATAGCATGTATCTGACTCAAAATGGGTCAAGAATACGTCAACCACAGTTGGGTTGGGCTTTGCTAGCAATAGCTCTTGTGACCAGCTAATTATTCGAAGGATTTAGTGTTGTCTTCTACTTTTAAACAGAGAAGTAACTACAATTGAACCATAAATCAAGTTTCAATTAGCGCTTTAGTGTCCATCTGGAAACGAGACCACCGGTCGAAGTTGGGGTGATTCAACCTCCTATTTTCACGGTGGTCTTGTAATGGCTATGCTAATGACGCTGTTGCTTCATATCGACTCATATTGCATGCAGGTCGTCGTCGAGAGGCAGCCTTGCTGCTGTAATAGTCTCTGCGGGTAGTCTTGAAATCTTATTTGACATCACATTTGCATCACGTTCCCCAGACACTTCACTTACTGGCCTACATACTGGTCAAGCCGGTGTACTTGCGCCCTCCAATCTATGACGAAATATACAAGGTGGGTATCCAATGACTAGAACCCTTAACACTATTGGAATGTGCTTCGGTCGCTTCCAAAATGGCCGTAAAATACAACCCTATTCTTGAAGTCCTAGATATGATACGGCCGAGCCGACACGCAAGGCAGTTTTCGCCTTGAGACCCATCCTCATGTCAAACTTCATGAAGAGATGTTTCGGGGATCTTCAATGGTATCCAGTTGAATTTTGAAGTCGAGGTCGTCGAGGGTGCCAGCCTTGCGCCTTAGTGCTGTGCCGGTCAATCACATGAGGCCATGGCAGTGCTGAGCGCCTTTGGGGGCAGGACAAAGTTGCTAAACATAGGGCCTTTTGCACGTTGACTTGCCGTGGAATTGTCCAGATAGTGGAAGATGACTAGCAGAGTTTGCATCTAGTTTTTCGCAGCTGATATAGCTAGGCTTCCTGAGTTTCACAGTGGTTGTGAGTCGCAAAGCGCATGGAGCGTGTTCTGGAGCCGATTAGGCGTTTGCCGCGACCTTAGTGCTCGCCTAGAGAAATTGTATGTATCGTCTTGTCCAATTAGCATGGTGCATTTGCTGGCTGCCTGTTTGCCCTAGGCAGAGAGAGTGCTGTAGCGTGCTTCATTCGCTGGCTCGCTTGAGAGCTGTAGAACGTGAGTGAACTGCCTATTCGATGTGAAGCTCGGCCTCGCCGCTTCCATATAGTCTAAACGCCATGGGCTGCGGTCATCGCGAGGCTGGAGCCTAAAACCATCAGGATTTTCATAAGTACTACTGCGACCCCGCGGCGGCCATCTCGAGACCATCACGACCGTTTCAAAGACCCAACGCTCCGGACCCCACCTTTATTCATCGCAGCAGCAAAGGCTGGAGGGAACCTGATGGTTGCCTTTGACAAAGCTGAGCAGGAAGTCCTGTTGGTATCCTATCAGAAGCGACACATCAACAAATGAGCACAGCAATTACACCCTTGTTGCGCTTCTCCCGGATGAAATGTCAGTCACAGGACGAGAAGTATTATGTGGAGGGGCAAAATACCATGGTTGAGGGAGGGTATTATGCCAGCGAAACAGCGGGAAATTTTGCTCACTGGACCGGGCACCCCTTCTCTACCCAGACTAGGGACACTTTATGGGTCTTTTGGCAGGTAGAGTAAGCCTAGCCAACATGAACAGAGGTCAATGACGGATCGTTGTTCACAAGGACCACCGCTTCTCACGAAGGATTTTTCCTTTTCGACCTAATCTGTGACAACTAAAGCCTTGAGGTTCATGTGCATCGTCAGCACGCCCATGACTCTGACCACGGCTCGCGGCCAAATGTCCAATCGTTCCCCCTTGCCGCACATTCGCTTCTCAGAAACGAGCCTAAATATTTTGTGGCTTTGTACCTTCCTGCGAGGCTGCTTCCATGGTGGCACATAATACGCCCTTGTACAACAGACCGCTACCAACGCAACGGGACGCTATCACAGGCTTCTAAGCGCCTGGGAACTCCGGAAGGCTGAACCCCTTTCCACTACACCTCGAGAAGTGAACAGTCCAACTAACTAACTGCAGGCAGACAGCCTATTTATCCTACTACCACACAAACTTATAAGAACCTCCCTACGCCATCATGGCTCTGCAGCACCCAAGCTTTACAAACTTTGATTCTCATGTCTCTTCCAACGGCAAAATTAAGCCAACTTACTTTGGGCAAGATGCCGATTACACGCGCCCAAAGCGGCCAGATATCTCAGACTGGTCAAGATATAGCTGAGGATGACAGCTCCGGCTCTGAAGCCGGTGCCTCTGCTGCTGCCTCCGAAGCCGAGGCCCCCGAGATTACGTACGACAAGAGGGAATTATCACAGGGTGCAAGTGATAGACTTGAAGCTGCATTCGACGGCCGTTTCGCTGTCGAGTATTGCGGCGAGCGTACGGATTCCTCCGGCCGTGGGAGATACATCGTTTTTCATATGGCGGAAACTTTTGGCCATCTGGTCCGTATTGGAGCTTCGGGAGGCAACTACAATAACGTCGAGTGTTCCAATTGCAACGAACCACAACCTTGTCGGCATGTCTTTTGGTTACTGGATCAAATCAACAAACTTACTCTGACCGATGCCCAGAAAAGCGGTCCAGTTGTTCTATCAAAGCATGGCTATCCTTCCGAACTTCCAGGACCTTTTGAGCGAATCACCGAGATAGGAGTGGAGAAGCTGGCCGAGCGAGCTAAATGGGAAGTTAGGCCAGCTCATTATACAGAGCCAAGTCGTGAAGCCAAGGCTGCGGATATCAGAGAGATGATGGCAGCATTGTCACCCCGCATAGCCGAAGAATACAGACCTGACATTTTTAACAACCTTTTGGTGGACCAATCGTTTGATGGTGCACTTGCACAACGAGATTTGGCTTCCTTAGTGGCAAGGTTACTCATGGTGGACCACGACATGTTTCATCACTTCCGCGCACTTGTGTCACCAAATCACTGTGCCACCGACTTTTTTATTAAAATGCGAGAGAGAGTTGATGCTGTATTAAATCGAAACGCCAAGTACCTCCAGACTGGTCGGCCCGAGGAGAGCAACGAGATTTGTGATATACCATGGTGTGCTCGCAACTTAACCGATATAGTTGTTGCTATTAGGAATAAGATCTTGAAGTCCGCTTTAGGGAAGCCAGCAAAAGCCGAGGCCGCCGAACTTTTGGTTTATATCTTGGGTGAAGTCGTGGACCGCAATGGCGACGCTTATGCCGGCCGAATATGGGACAAAACCCCCCAACGAAGGATGCCAGACAAGGAAAAAAATCTGTTTCACCGCTTGACCGTATCGCCAGCACGTTCACCAGACCCACCGTTTATTCAATATGAGCTTAACTTTTTGACGGATGCATCGCAGCATCTCGTTGATCGTCTGGAGGAGATTGTTGAACAGATGGCCCAGGGCGGAGCACCATCGGTATACGCCGGCAAGTTTCGTGAACTGATCTCACGCATGAAACGTGGGGATTTGCCAAGTGGGCCCAAGAGGTCTGGTCCTGAGATGGGGGGCGATCCGAAGCGGATGAAGTAAGGCTGTGAGATGTGCTCAAAAGGTAAAGCAATGTTGTTATTGGTAATTACGTGGTGGAAAGACTTTTCTATCATACATTTCGTTTGTTTTATCGCAACACGTGCCCTATTAGTCACTGCTCATCAGCACATTTCCTTTATATTCCTGACTTCTTTTCCTTACAACACTCCTAATAGATTGCTGGACTCTCTGTTAAGGTTGTTGTTTCCATACAGTCCCTTCGATCTCCTACTAGTCTCTAAAATATTATTTACGCTCTACATATATTTTAGATCTCCTACGACATATTGAAGTCCCAGCAAATGTTTACTTTTACTATGATTGGAACAGTGAAGTAGGAATCAAACAACGCCACATGGCCATGCATAATAATGGATAACAATGAAAGTAGACGAAAGACCTCTAAGAGCACATATGACAGGAACCGTTAGGGTGCTGTTTATATGTTATTTGTGATATTTCATCTCCCAGAGATAGGGTTGAAGCCTGTCCTCTATAGTGCCTAGTAGGAAAACTATTAGGTCAAAGATATGCGTTATTTCGGACATCTATTCTAAGGCCTTCGACAGCCTAAGGCATATCTGAATACTAAAAACTTAGTTGTTATATGGAGATCTGGCTTTTCATAAGGAATGTGGAAGTCCAGACGAGTCGACTGTTCCGCAACTGACTTTTCCTGAAACCATCTTTACGTAAGAAACGAGATCTCACAGAGTTCATAAGTCGAACACGTTTCCAAATGCGGGTTTAACTTTGTCGTGAATTTTATATATTAAGCTTTGCTAAGCTTTGTAGCCTTGTCATGGTTTTGTTCTAAGAATACCTGAAACGAGGCTCATATATCACTTAGCCACAATTAGATGATGTAAAATCTCCGAGCTCCACGTACCTGAGTTTGGGGGCATACGCCCCTCCATCTAGACGTCGGGACAGATTTCTCTTCGCAATTGAGAGGGTTTGTGAACTTTGCGCTGGAGATTATTTGAAGAAAGTATGTAGAGCTCGTGGTGGAGTTAGAAATGAAGTCGTTTCACTTTGCTTGTACAGTAACCGAGGAGCACCATTGGCGCAGTCATTAGACCCAACTCTCAGGAACTCACCCGTCGATAAGGCCGCAGAAGCATTTCATTGTGCGCCACCCGTATATCTACGTCGCACATCACAGTCTTGTCGCCCCACCAGTGACTGCGCCTATACCTCCAAATATATCACTTTCTGCCTTACTCAAGGCGTACTGGGGCCACTAGGGAGTATGTAAGCGCTCCTCATGCGATAGACGCGCCCTGAATAGAGTCGGCCGTGTTGCCAGCAAGCGCTGTCATAGAATCCGCAGTCTATTCCAGCGACTCAAGTCCGCATAGCATCATGCTGACCGTGGCAAGATCTCTCCTGCAGTCCAGAGCATCCTGCGATCAAACGTGAGATACAAGACAAAGCACATCGACGAGCTGCGGATCGACGCCAGGCTACCCCCATCTAGACGCCTCCACCAAGAACTATACGAGATCAAGAACTATTTCATGAGATACAGTCTACGAAGTAAATTCACTGGGACGCATTCATATCAGCCTAGAAGGCCAAAATCTCGAAATCGCGCTCGCTCTCCGGCCGTTTGAATCGCTCGGCCTAGATCAGCATCCGTCGACAGCCGACGACGCTTACAACGAGCTTCAACCGTCTCTCGAATCACTTGAATTCCAAAATCCTCAGCCCTGAATCGCATAGAGTACGGGGTGACTTGATCGGATACATAAATACAATCACTGGTTCCTGAGTTGAGTTTCAGCCCCCGGTGACACAGCCTCGAGGCTTAGCTACTGTTCCTGAGAGGCGGAGTGCGGCTCCCAGCAACAACCCGGCATCGGATCCAAAGACGGTAACAAGCTACATCATGGATCAGCAACGTGGACGTTCTCCATCTGTTGGGCGGCAGCCGTCTCATATAAACCATAGTCATTCACCGTCTCCACAGCAATACCAAGAAAATGTCAACGTAGGACTAGGGCTTGATACATCGCTGAATCAATCGTACCCAAGCAGCAATTATCCCACATCGCATGGGTTACCTGCGTACAGCCAGGGCTTTTTGAACTCTCAGCAAGGCCAACAGTTCAATCAATCGAATATTTCGGACGGAAACTTTGGGCAAACCCCAGACTACAATCAGCAGTCTGATTACGACCAGCAGTTTAAACAAGAAGATCTGCGGCAGAGTCAATCATCCATCTCTCCCTTCAGCCAGCAGCAGCAGACCAGCTTCACTCAGCAACTTCTCAACACCAACAACTACAACGAAGGTGATTTTTCATTGTATTCCACACCGAGTGGCCAGGGGGACTTTGACGCTACGTTCTTCTTGAACGAACAATCTCAACAACCATCCGGTCAGTCAATAAACCCAGCAGACATCATGAACGATATGTCATCGTCGCCGGCGCACACACCTACACCTCCTCACATGTTGCAATCAGATGGGCAACAACCATCTTCAGCACATCATTCACCAGTTTTCAATCAGCATCAATTCCAACGATCTCCTGGGCATTCCCGAAATGCTTCATTAGCTCCAGAGAGCGCTGCATTCCCTCAGAGCCAAGGGCATCCAGAATGGAGTATGATGCCTCCTCAATTTACGACTCACCGAAGATCGCCCTCTGAATATTCGGATGTATCAGCCTCTTCTGCTGCACCGTCTCCTAGCCTTGTACAACATGACACATTTGATCCCGTTGAACAACATCATTCCCCGTTCGTACGCCCTCAAGATCCAAGCGGCTATCAAGATGTGCTCGGAATTAGCAATTTCTCATTGTCTGACCCCCAAGGTCAGCGTGGAGCCAGTCCTCACCGAGGCTTAAGTCCCGCCCATTCGCCCGCCATCTCACCTCGCCTTGGCCCACAACAAGTGCCAGTGATTCCCCAACAAAATGCCTTCGTGCTGAACATGGGAATGCCAAATAATGCCTTTGTATCATCTTCTGGCCCTGAATCTTATGCCGGTCAATCGCAAGAGGCTTTTGGACAGGCTCCACGGAATGGTTCAGTTGAGATGGGACAAGCACAACAGATGGTTCCTCCAGAGATCAATGTTGAATTTGCCCCAGCGTCGAGACAGAATAGCTTTGAGCCTCCAAAACCACTCTCCTTTGATCAAGATGCACTGACCCCACCCGAACGTGGTAAGTCTTACAAAACTATGCTCAAATCTTAAGAACTTGAACTAACCAACATCAGGACGGAGACGTCGAGCAGTTTCGGATCCATTCAATCATGGATCATCCATCTCACGTTCACCAACACCTTCAAGCATGTCACCTGGTGTAGGATCAGATGATTCTCGGCTCAACCAGCCAGCACGCTCATTATCACCCCTTGACCGCTCTGCAACATCATCACCTTCTCAAAGACGGCGTCAATCCACATCTTCTCTTCCAAACCGTGATTACATCCTTGGCCTTGCTGATCCAGAGTATCAGGCTGCATCTGGTAACTTTGAGAATGGTAGTGCCAAAAGAGTCCAAAAACATCCCGCCACATTCCAATGTAATCTCTGCCCCAAGCGGTTTACACGCGCATATAACCTTCGTTCTCATTTAAGAACACATACCGACGAGAGGCCGTTTGTGTGCACCGTATGCGGTAAAGCGTTTGCGCGTCAGCATGACCGAAAACGCCATGAAGGCCTCCATTCCGGCGAAAAGAAATTCGTCTGCAAAGGAGATTTAAAACAGGGAGGCCAGTGGGGATGTGGCCGCAGGTTCGCTCGTGCTGACGCTCTTGGCCGACACTTTCGATCAGAAGCGGGCCGTATATGTATCAAGCCACTTCTCGACGAGGAAGCTATTGAGAGGCAGCGTGTATGGCAAGAGCAACATATGCACAATATGGCACAGAACATGCAACATCAAGGCCCGCCACCTATTGGAATGGATGCGCATGGCTTCCCTATGGACGCACAAGGTAATTATACATTACCTGCAGCCTTACTGGCGCAGTATCCTGCGCTGGCAACTCTGAGCTGGTCAGATCTGCCACAAGGAGATGCTGCCATGGACGACGATGTAAGCGGACGAAGTAGCTTTGATGCAAGTGGGAGCGAGTACTACGATGAAGCTGATGAAGCTGGTTATGTCAGTGGACCAGGGACGGGCTTTGGACAAGGCCAGATGAATGAAGGTTACTCGGTTGACTATGCATCCGATTATGGGGGTCGATAGAACCCGATTATTTGTTTTCTTTTGTTTTGTTGCGGTTCACACTTGTGCTTTGATAACGGCCGATGCAGGCATAGAGATTTCTGATATCATGGCGTATCAAGATACCATTGTTTTTCCATTGTTGATTGATACTTTATTTGTGGTGGGTGGCGTTCGCGAGTCATAATCAACGTCAACTTTACAATCGTTCACATTCACGTATATTATGCAAACTATCAAATCTGCATTCCTAATCGGTTGCCCGCTTTTTGACTTTGCGCCGGGATCTTTAGAATCAGTTCTTTATATCCGAAGCCTCTCAATGATTTTGACGATTGCATGACGTAATGATGATTGATGAACATCAAATATTTCAAAAATATTTTCCTTATATTATTGGGCAATTCCCTGTGCATTTTCGCATTGTCTTCTTTCTCTTTCTTAAGTATTCGTATACACGTTGTCTATTTGCCAAAAGTTGAAATCCCTGCTGCCTGCTGAAAAGGTAAAACTCACAATAGGAAGCAAATCAACGACAGGAATTAAATCGACGATAAGAAGTAAATTGACTATAAGAAGCCAATTTAGCAGCAGGAATCAGATTGGCATCGGAAAACAAATCAATAATAAGCCCACCATGTCAAATCACGCGATAGTCATCAAGCAAGCCGGCGAGGCTGAGATCCTCGAAGTCACAGTTCCTAAGCTCCGGGATGATTATATCAATGTCAGAGTCCATGCAGTTGCTCTAAATCCTACCGATTGGAAGCACGTCGACTACTTGGCAAGCCCTGGTGCACGTGTGGGCTGCGACTACGCAGGCGTAGTTGAAGAAGTTGGCAAGAAAGTCACGAAGAACTTCAAGAAGGGTGACCGTGTAACCGGCTTCTGCCATGGATCTAACGCTGGTATGTAGTTCAAATTCCTTACCTTGACCATGGAGTGCTTAGCCATATTGAAGTCTACCACGAGGATGGCGCTTTTGGAGAAATCATTACTGCCAAAGGAGATCTCCAAGTACACATCCCGAACAATATGAGCACCGAAGAAGCGGCAACCCTTGGTGTGGGAATCTCTACCGTCGGCCAAGGTCTCTACCAGAGCTTGGAATTGCCGCTACCCAACGATGCGGAAGGTATTCGCAAGTCATCCGGGACTCCAATCCTGATATATGGCGGCAGCACAGCCACCGGAAGTCTCGCAATCCAATTCGCCATCCTATCGGGCTTCAAGGTCGTTGCAACAGCATCGCACCATAACTTCGATTACGTCAAGAGTCTAGGGGCTGATGCCGTCTTCGACTATAATTCCCCAGCCTGCTCCAAGGACATCCGAGAATACACGAAGGACAAACTAGCCCATGTATTCGACTGTATTTCCGAAGGAGATAGCCCCAGGATATGTGTCGAGTCCATGGGCTCCGCCAGTGGAGTCTACTCTACCCTGTTGCCCGTTCCTGATGGCAAGGTCCACGCCATCAATGACAAGGTCAAGAACAACCACACTCTGGCCTATACTGTTGTAGGCGAGTCGTTCAAGATTGGCCCTAATGATGTTCCAGCTAAGCCAGAGGATTTCGAGTTCGCGAAGATGTTTTGGGAACTTGCGGAGAACATTTTGAAGGAGGGGAAGGTGAAGGTTCATAGGGTTAGTGTTAATGAGGGGGGAAAGGGCCTTGAGGGGGTTTTGAAGGGGTTGGATTTGATGAGGCAGGGGAAGGCCAGTGGGAGGAAGCTGGTGTATACTATATAAGAAGCTAGTCTGTGTGTAGTCCGCAGCTAGGTCGATGGATATAATATAGTTTGAGCTGTAGCAACTACATCCCTCGTCAGCTCTGTATACCTGTTGTCGCGTTTGTAGCTGTTGTCGTTCGCGGATTTGCCGTCGTCCTTATATCTCCTCTCGTACTTGGATCTGCTGTCGTTCTTATAGCTGTTGTCGCTATTATACGTGTTGTTGTTTTCTAACCTATTATCATTTTCATACATGTTATCGCTTTCATACCTACTATCGTCCTTATACCCCTTGCCACTCTTGTACCTCTACTTGCTCTGAGATCCGTTGTCGCTCTTTTATCTTATGTCACTTTGTATCTCTCTCACCGTTCCGTACATATCCCGTACCAATTGTCGCCCATCTGGCTAAATTGTGTGTTATACTTGGGCCTTCGAAGACACAGAACAGATATCACCACAGGAAAGGCTTTCATTGAAGATTAATAGTGGTCAAATTTGTAATATTTCTCCACTTAGATACATCAAATTAGGTATAAATGCATTGACAGCTGGCTGGCATCAAAGTCCTTTTCTAAAGTATTCCACCAATGCAATGACGTTGAATAATAGCGCTGTCTACTGGACAATCCGCGCCGCCGACAACAGCTGTGCTCAAACGAATCAGGCCAACGCACTTTCGGGTCCAGCTTTTACTCATCTCGCCACACCAACAGCGCTACAGCGAACCACAGACATTGTTCACAGCGCCCATCAATGCGACCCATAGATGGTGGCACGCGATTTGCTTATGGCGGCCCCAAAGTTGCGGTGAAAGGTTGAGAGGTGCAGGAGATAGTGCCCGCTTTCCCTTGCATACGCCATCTAAGGGAATGTGCAGGAAAATATGCGCCGCAAATCCCACCTCGCGCCCGTAAAGTGTACATCATCTTTTTCTGCGCGCGACCCGACAGGTTTGTGGACGTGTCGCGGGAGCTAAGCTTACAATTGCATTTTATGCAATCTTCTTCTTTTTCTTCGCTCCAAAGAAGTTTTGCACGCGATCATCAGCATTGTTAAATGATATTTGGGCTGTGCCGGGCAAACGGCGGCCTACGGTTATTATTTCATTCACATGCAGGGGCTTGGATAAGGGCAGGGTGACTGATACACACGCAAATTCCGCTTTTTGTCTCAACCACAGAGGGCGACCACTCTGAGTGGCTGCCGTCACCAACCAATTGGCGAGCTCGCCATCCCTCGCAGCAAACAATTCGCGATTTCCCTCTACGGAACACCATCTCCCCCTTGTGACCACACCTCATCGCTTCTTGCTGAAGAAATCATTATCCTCCTTATCCTGTCAATTCTCGGGATATCGTCGTCTTTCCTACCTAGGTACTTTTGATCCTACCGAGGCTTCAGCAGCCTCTTTTTACCAGTCTTCCAAGAGAATCGCCAATCTTTGCGTTCAACCTCTCCCTACGCCACCTACCCGCCATAGCTTCGATGAGTCTGACACCTACCCGCGATTCTACGAGTTCGAACATACACAATGGCGGCGGTAGAGGTTATATTGTTCTCCGAAGGTCGCCCAAGGAACGACTATGGATCACAAACGACCCACCCTTCAACGATCGGTTGGGATGAGGAGGATACGCGCATAAGGCTGAAGCTCATTGCGCACGCTTGGGTCAGATCTCGCAGGGTGATAGCCAACCCTGACTCAAGTTCAGCTGAATTGGTATGAGAAATCCATTTTTCAATCTTGCGCAGCCTTTGTTATGTGCGGCTGTGGTCGTGCAGTAGCGGCTGAAGTGCCCGCAGCGGCAAGCGGTGTGCACGACCGTGGTAAGCTCAGATCTAACGACATTCACAGAACATCACTTCGCGGCTGAAACACGCGTTGCCGAATAGCCCTATTTGCAATCCTCTGAAGCTTCCGAATAGCTTGCCTGCGACTCGAAATTGTGTATCGCCCCTCGCTGACGATGCGATAGCCGAACCGCTCCACGATTACACCTGCACAGATACCCTTGCCAGAGCATGCGCTCATGACTCAGTAGATGTCCAGCCGAATAACTTGTCCGAAGAGAACGAGCCCCGAAAAGAGCAGCTCTTCCCCGACCCCACCATGGGCCCCTTTGTAGACTTCCAGTCTCAGGACGGCTTTCAACAGGCCGGCAACAAAAAGGCGAAGAAAGCGGCGGCAGCCGCTGCGCGGGCAAAGTGGAGTGGTGGCGGCGATGATGATGAAGATGAGAATAAAAAGGATGAAGGTGAGGGAAGCAATGGTGGCGATCAGGGTGGTGATGCTGGTGACGCCGGAGATGGTGGGAAAAGGGATGAAAATGAAGGTAATGGTGACAACGGCGATGCCAATGCTGAAGAAGAATGGGGCCTCGCACCTGCGAAGTCTAAGAAAAAAGGTAAGAAGGGTAGGGTCGACTCAGAACCGGACCCTGAGCCCGCTCCGGCCAAGGCTTCGACAACTTTCGACGCTTTTCACGAGATAAAATTGGACGATACTAGCCCCATGCTAGACTTAAGCTTTGGTCCGCTCGATAATAAGACTTCAAGTGGTGGAGGAGTGTTTAGTGCTTGGGGTAGCAGCTGGAACACAGGCACAGGCAACACCTGGGATTTTTCATCCACGCCCACCGCAGCTGTTGATGCCAAATCCAAGGATACTGCCATTGATAATAATCCTTGGAGCATAAACCGAGGTAAGCCTAAGAAGAAGAACACTAGTTTCAGCTTTAGCAACCTGGACGAGCCTGAAACGAAAGAAGAGAATAAGGAGAAGGAAAAGCCAGAAAAGGAAGAGAAGGACGAGAAGGATGAAAATAACTTTGGCTTCAGCTTCACACCAATAACGAAGAAGGAGAAGAAAAAGAAGAAAGGCGGCATGTTCGATTTTGATGACGAGAAGAAGGAAGAATCGAAGAAGGAAGAACTATCCCCACCAGCAGAAGAGCCAGCTAAGGCTGATGATGATGGCGACTGGAGCGGGTGGGGGACATCCAAGACGAAGAAGAAGAAGGGTAAAGGAGCTGAGCCCGATATTGTGCCCGAGCCTCTAAAGGAAGAGCCGAAAGAAGAGCCCAAGACCTCAATACTGGATGATGATGGCGACTGGGGCGGGTGGGGAACCGCATCCAAGACAAAGAAGAAGAAGGGAAAGGGGGCTGAGCCCGATACAATGCCCGAGCCTCCAAAGGAAGAGCTGAAAGAAGAGCCCAAGACCTCAGTACTGGATGATGATGGCGACTGGGGCGGGTGGGGAACCGCATCCAAGACGAAGAAGAAGAAAGGGAAAGGAGCTGAGCCTGATACAGTGCCCGAGCCTCCAAAGGAAGAGCTGAAAGAAGAGCCCAAGACCTCAATACTGGATGATGACGGCGGCTGGGGCGGGTGGGGAACCGCATCTAAGACGAAGAAGAAGAAGGGAAAAGGAGCTGAGCCCGATACTGTGCCCGAGCCTCTAAAGGAAGAGCTAAACGAGGAGCCTAAGGCCTCTGTAATAGATAACGATTGGGAATTTGGGATGAAAAAGAAGGAGAAGAAGAAGAAGAGCAGAGTGGCAATCGAAGAGGTTACAGAGGTTGAAGAACTCGCCGTGGTTGAGAAAGCCGAATCTGTCGTTGAGGAGGACGATGCTGGGGGCTGGGGATCGTGGGGCCTGGCAAAGACAGACAAGAAGAAGACTGCTAAGGCTAAAGAGGAAAGCCCCGAACCTATTGTTGAGTCCACTGCTCTCACGAAAGCACTTGAACCCGCTGCAGATGATGAGTGGATGAACTGGGTAGGTCTTCTTTTATCTTTTGTTTCATTAGTTTTTCTAATTAGCATGATAGGGCCAAGGTGGGAAGAAAAAGAAGGGGAAGGCGTCAAAAGCTTTAGTAGAAGTGAAAGCAGAAGAGTCTTTGCCCCCTCCACCGCCACCTCCACCTCCTGTTCCCGAAGTTGATGACGCTCCGCCGGACGATGACTTCTTTGGATGGGGTACTACCAAGAAGGATAAGAAAAAGAAGGGCAAAAACTCGAGTGCCTTCTCTCCGGATGCTTCTGTTAGCCTAGACGATCCTATCAAGCCAGATGTCGTGGAAGAACCCAAGACCGAGGATATTTGGGGCACACCAGTCACCAAAAAGGACAAGAGAAGTAAGAAAAATGCTCCAATCGAGGTAATTGAGGATGTACCAGAAGAGACTCCCGCTACTCCCGAGGTCGTAGAGGAAACGAAACCTGCAGAGGATGACACCTGGGGAATGTCGGGGGCGGCCACAAAGAAGGACAAGAAAGGGAAGAAAGGGAAGGTCGTCGATCCGCTCCCGCCAGCCCCTACGCCGCCAGCAATGGATTTGACAGAACCTGAGCCTGAGGCCGAGGCAGATGACATCTGGGACTACGGTGGGTCTAAAAGCAAGGCCAAGAACAAGGCTAAGGAAACGTCAACCCCACCAAAGCTCTCTAAGAGGGAACAAGCGAAAGCCGACAGGGAAGCCAAAGCCATGGAGGCTGCAGAAGCCAAGGAGAGGGAAGAGAAAGAGAAGGCTGAAGCGGAAGCGAAGGAAAGGGAGGAGGCAGAGGCTAAAGCTAGGGAAGAAGAGGAGGCTAGTGCTGCTAAAGCGGCTAAGAGTGTCTGGGGAACTCCTAAGCTCACAAAAAGGGCTGCAAGGGAGAAAGAAAAGGCCGAAAAGGAAGCTGCAGCTGCTAAGGAAGCCGCTGAGGCGAAGGAAGCTGAAGAAAAGGCTGAGGCGGAAGCCAGAGCCGCGGCTGAAGCAGAAGCTAAGGAAGAGGAGGCCGCTGCCGCCAAGGAAGCAGCCGCGAAGGAGTCGAAAAGCATCTGGGGAACTCCCAGGCTCACAAAGAAAGAGCAGGAGAGGGCCGACAGAAAAGCAGCAAAGGAAAAGGAAAGGGCAGAGAAAGAAGCTGCAGCTGCCAAGGAAGCCGCTGAGGCCAAGGAAGCAGAAGAGAGAGCTGAAGCTGAAGCTAAAGCCGCAGCCGAAGCCGAAGCAAAAGCTAAGGAAGAGGAGGAGGCCGCTGCCGCCGCCAAAGCAGCTAAAAACATTCCTAAGCTGAGTAGAAAGGAGCAAGAAAGAGCCGATAAAAAGGCTGCGAAGCTAAAAGAGAAGGCCGACAAAGAAGCTACTGCTGCTAAGGAGGCCGAAGAAGCGGCTGCTAGGGAAGCCAAGGAAGCCGAGGAGCAGGCTGCTAGAGACAACGAGATTATGGAGATTATCGACGAAGCGCCAAAGAAGTCCAGGAAAGGCACGAAACTCAGCAAGGTAGAGAGTAAAAGAACTTGCAATGACAACGAGATAGTGGAAATAATCGATGAAGCGCCCACGAAATCCAAGAAGGATGCAAAGCTCAGTAAGATGGACAGTAAAACGAGCGACAAGAAGAAGTCGTCATTTCTGGATTGGGAATCTGAGCCTGAATCTGAGTCTGAGTCTGAATCTGAGTCTGAGGAAGCTATAGAAGAAGACGAGGATCCTAGATCCCCAGGCGCCAAGGCCGCTAAGGACATAATCGGCGACACAGCCGGAGCCTTTAGTTTCTGGGGTGCGACCATCAAATCAAGCAAGACTACTGAGGCAGCCAAAAAGGAGGCGGCCTCGGCTAAGCAAGCAATTACGGCTGCTGACAAATCAAATCTTCCAGAAGCTACTAGTGGTGGCAAGGACACGACAACATCTTTGAAATCAACGACGACGCCTATGAAGCCTTCAACTATAACTAAGAAGGCTGTAGGAGGGAAGGTTGCTGAGCGCTTGAAAGCTTTTGAGCCCCAGAAGGAAGTTGTTGTTGCTCCACCGCCTCCTCCGCCTCCACAACCTTCACCGCCTAAAGAAGAGAAGAAGAAGCCTGGTCTCACTAGATCGGCAACTGTAAACTCTAAATTATCCTCCAGGAAGGACAAGGATATTTTTGAGGAGGAGGAGGAAGAAGCTCCATCGCCAAAGAAGGGATCGAAATCAAAGGAAGTCCCAGGTAGCTTTCCTGTTGACGGGGGTGATGAGGACGAGATCATCGATATTGTAGACATGGTTGCGGAAAAGAAGTCAAGTAAGAAGAGCAAGAAGACGACCAAAGAAAAGGACTCGCCGATAGAGGTACTGTCTCCTCCTCCACCACCGCCGCCGCCGCCTGCTGTTGTTCAAGTACCTATACCGCCTTCAGAGCCTAAGTCCGCCAAAAAGGAACGCGCCAAGGTTGTTCGATCAGAAGGCGCATCTTGGGGGGCGTGGAATGCAGCTCCAAAGAAGGATGAGAGGAAGTCGAAAGACCGCAAATCTGAAACTTCGCCGCCGGCCACCGAGAAGAAACCAAAAGATGAGTCACGTGAAGTGAAGAGCTCGAAAACGAAAGAGGAAAAGGCTTCTTCCAAGGACACTTCATCAGAGAAGGCGGAGAAGATGGAGAAAGCGGAGAAAGCGGAGAAAGTGGAAAAGGCGCAAAAGCCTTCAAAGTCAAGAGGTCTTTCTGGCATCTTTGGCCCAACTCCACCCGTTTCGCGATCGATCTCCACCCGAGAAAAGAGGCCTAGTGTCGGCCGTCGTTCAAGCTCGCGTCGCCAATCTGTGGATGCTGGTGGAACAGGTATTCTGTCGCCTCCTCCTGAGGATACCAAGAATCTCCCTGAGATGTCTGCGAAAGCAGCCAAGACGCTAGGTGTTTCGCCTGGACTTTCTCGAAGCAAGTCAGAACGAAAGAGCACATCACGTGGTATGTCCCGTTCCAAGCTCACTGGCTCAAAGAAACCAAAAATTGACGAACCATCCACAGCACCCAACGAAGACGATGATATCGTCATGGTAGGCGGCGTTGAGGATGTGACCAGTCCCGAGAAGTCAAGTCGGAAGACTAAATCAAAGGTAACTACAGACCCCGATGTTGTGGACCCTCCCCCACCAGCTGTTCCTATGCCACCCGAAGAAGATGACATCCCACTTCAGCCGACGGGGCCTGCAACCAAGAAAGCTAATGCCAAATCTTCTAAACAGGCTAGGCAAGATGATGACATTGTCATGGTTGATGCCGACGGTCCTTCAGAGGAACGCCAAGGACGGTCTCTGAAAAGATCGGACTCGAGCGCCAAGAAGGCTGTCCTGGGTGGCATGTTTGGCCTTCTGGGGAAACCCAGACCTGATACGAAGCGTCGAAGTACAGTGCCTGCTGAGGATGCAATCCGGAGTCCGAGACGTGATGATCGAAAGAGCAAGCGATCAACTGACGATGACTTCATTGATGTGTCTATGACCGGCGGCGCTACGGAGGAAGATCAGGAAGCTCGCAGAGCTGCGCGACGTGCCCGAAGGGCTGAAAAAGAAGCCGCCGAGAGGGCTGCTGAAGACGCTCGCAGAGCAAAGGACGAAGAGAGGAGAGAGCGCCGAAGGAGGCTAGAGGAGGCTGAGGAGGCTCTAAGACAGGAGGAGAGAGAGAGACGCAGAGCGGCGAGAAGAGAACAAAAGGCTGCGGAAGAGAGAGAACGTCAAGCTGCGGATGCTAGGGATGCTGAACGTGCGGAGAGGCGGAGGATTCGTCAGCTTGAGAGAGAAGCTGCTGCTGCTGATGGTGAACCTGATCGAGTGAGGAAATCAGAGCGGAGAAAGTCAACTATGGATTATCCTGCGGATGACGATGCCGACCGTCGAGCACTCCGCGAAGAACGGCGTGCTCAGCGTTCTGAAGACCGGCCTGAAACCAGTCGTCGCAAATCAGTACCGATCGTGGATAGCTACTTCGACGATCGTGTCGGTGAAAAATCACGTCGGAATCGTGAGCGGGAGTACCTGCCCGCCGATGGGCCGGTATACAAAGACTCTAAGCGCAAGAAGGCTGGCTGGCCCCATTCTGGAACTGATTCCTGGGTGAAGGATCATTCTGACGCCCCGCCACCCCCAGAAGACGATTCTCCCGTTGAGGGTGCGCCTGCACCTGATCCGGAGGCTGATGAAGCAGCACGAAGGACTTTAAGAAAGTCCAGGAGGGCATCTAAATATGATGAACCTACTGAAGATCAGGAGGATCGTGACCGTGAGCGTCGGCGACGGAGAGAGTCGAGACGCGTTTTGAGTTCGGAAGGCAGCCAGGGTGATCGCAGGCAAAGTCGACGAGATTCCGGATTTGTGGAACAGATCCTTCCACGCAATGGCAGTGCGCAAAGAGGTGGCTGGTGGAAGAAGATTGCTGGAGTTTGAGCCCTCCCTTTTCGAAGAGTCACGATTGTTCTGAATGCGTCTTGGCTGGGATATCTAGCATGGAGGTGTTTTCATTAGCGTGTTAATTTCAGCATTGAGGTATTTTTCTTAGCATGGGCTATCGGCGTGTATGACCAAGGAAGTCGGTTTGTAGCACATATATAACCGGGTTGCGTGGATTTGTTTTTATATTTATTTTCTGGATCTGCGGACCGCCTAGATGTGGTGGTAGTACTTGCTGTAATGTTTTCATAGATACCAATATCAATCCAGAACACAGTAGAATATGTATGTTTCTGACGTTGTTCGCTACATCCTCTGATTTGACTCGCTTCATCTGCGCCTCTTTGAATCCGGTAATGGGTAGACCTCACTTGAGTCAAAGTTGGGCACGCGTGAGTTCGTGGACCAATGTGAAAGCGCCATATGTTGCCAGTGAGGTTGATGCCGCACCTCCAAGTTGAACTTATAACTCTCATTTCCTATCAGTTTAGTTCTAAATCATATCGACCTCGTCAGTCCCATCACCATCAATGGACGCCTCAGTGAAAAGGCACCCTTGTGTATGACTACTAACATATGGAAACATCTCCTATACTTCGAGATTACTGGATCGTCTGTTTCGCGAAGATTATTTAGGCGCAATCAAAGCGAAGCATACAGGGACAATCCAAGTCCAATGTCTATTTTACTCTATATTGGCTTTAACTATGTCTCATAATTCCAATCATCACAATCTTTGCTTCACCTTGTCAAGCTCAGCATGTATAAGGAATGAAATCTATGATTCTTAAATTTGTGAATATCACAGCGTCCCCTGCTTAGACGTAAAAGTGATATACAAGGCTCTTTCAGGCGATCTTGTAGATGGCTGAAAACTGATTATAGCGGTTAGATAGGCAGTGCAATCCGAGGAAGGCGCTGTAGCAAGGCGGTATAGAGGACTCGACAGCACGGTGCAGAACTGTGGTGCGGGGTAGATCTGCTGTACCTCTCTCTGCGCGAGCAAACAGAGGACTAAGATTGTTACACCGGCTCACGTGCCTCCAATTCTACTTTTACAAGCACTACCAGACAGGCTAGCTCGCAACTCGTCTCAAGGCTTGTTTCCTCGTGACTTTAACTGCTGCTACTAGGTATCCTCATCACTCACAACGGTAAGTACAGACAGACAGAGCGACGGGAAAGTCATCATCGTGGAGCAGAATGGCATCATCACACGGCCGACACCGCCCGGCAATACACCAAGCCTCGCTTAGCCGAAATCCTCCACTACATTTTGCTGCGCGAAGTGCCGACACTTCCCGACAAGGGAGCTCCCCGGCACTGCATGAGCTAGCTTTGACTGATCGTAGAAGGAAATGACCTCAAAATGGAAGACTCATCCGCCTCTGCCTCGTCTCCTGGTTCTCCTACTTCGCGGCCGAATCGCCCTGGCGCAATCTACCACGTCAGCTCGCAGGCTCGAATCGATGAAATACTCGAGACGGCTAGACGGCGAAGTGTAGCAATGGAGTCTGGCCAACCCTTTCCAATGCCTCTGTCGCCAACCCAGACCGCGCGACTTTCCGAACATGAGGGCGAGGGTACGGAGAGTAGCGCTGACGAACATACAGCTATAGTGCGGCCGCAGAGCAGCAAGAGGAGCAATTATCAAAGTACCAGTTCTTCTCTAGCTACTGGGAATAATAAGCCCGCTGTCAAAAAGCGGTCAACGCAAGAGCGTCGTCCGCAGCAGCCCGCGCCAGAAGAGTCAGATACAGATGGTCAACAACCTTGGTGGAAGAAACAAGTGGAAAAGATAGGGTCTATCGAGCTGGAGAATAAAGGTAGTGTGGCACGAGATCATTTGGCACTTGGTAGGTTTCATGCTGTTCCATTTCTACTTCGGCGAGCAATATATACTAATTGGACGAACAGAACGCACATTCTTGGCATGGCTTCGAACTTCACTTGCGTTTGCTTCAATCGGCATAGCAGTCACTCAGTTATTCCGTCTAAATACTACTATCTCAAACTCTGGCTCTGATTCAGACGATTCAGACGATCCATATTACCGCTTACGGCAGGTTGGCAAGCCACTCGGTGCCACGTTCTTAGGAATTAGTATCTTGGTATTGTTTGTGGGATTCCATAGGTATTTCGAGAGCCAGCATTGGATCATAAAAGGGAAATTCCCCGCCAGTAGAGGAAGTGTTGCTTTCGTTGCGGCCATTGCATTGGCCCTAATGGTCACCAGCCTAATCGTTGTAATTGCGGTGGAGCCGTCCGCCTTCGAGAATTAACATTGAAATTTAGATTATGCATATGTGGAGTTTGGATTCTCATTACATAGGCGCTTAGCTAGGTATAGTAGCATAGCTAGGAATAGGGTGGAAACTGTCTACTAGCAAGGTCACAACATAGTTATACCCAAATTGAACCAGAATTTACTCTAAGAAAAAACGTCTTATTCATTGCAAATCTGATAGTCTGCGTGCCTAAAATTGAGCGGGAGCAACAACATAAAAGCTTGGACGTACACCATGATATGGGTATCTCGTACCACAGTAACCTTGCCAAAAATCGTATCTCCCTACCCACCAATCACAACCAACACCCTTCACATGACCTCTCCCTACACACCCCCAAGACCCCAAAAATGCCTCCTCTCAAACCCCTCGACATCCCCTCCTTCGCACGCACCCAACTCGCCCTCCTGGCCAGCGAGCTCGAAAGCGAGCTCGCCGAGTCCTCAACCCTCATATCCAACACCTCGCCTTCCGCACTCCAACGCGCAGGCGTGGCCATCACCAATCTAGTGCTTTCCTCGCAACGCACTGGCCTGGGTGGGAAGACAGTCGTGGAGCTGGGATTGGATCCCGCCGTGAGTGGAAAGGGCGGCGTTGATGGTGGAGGAGCGGAGTTGCCAGAGCATGCCATTCGGGTTGGGGATATTGTGGCCGTGGCGGAGCAGGCTGCGGGGAGTGCGAGGAAGAGGGAGGTGAAAGAGCTGGAGGCGAAGGGGGCGAAGGGCGTGGTTGTTAGGGTGCAGAGGGGGCTGGTGGGGGTTGCGTTGGATAGGGAGGAGGATGATGTCCCTGAGGGCAAGAGATTGTGGGTTGTGAAGTTGGCGAATGATGTTACCTACAAGAGGTGAGTACCTGGTCTGACTATCTTGTGGCTGAGTTGGGGAGAGACGGAGGGAGAGGAGGTGCTGACGGGTGCGGATAGGATGAATCAAGTTATGGTGAAGATGAAGGAGATGAAGGAGCAGGAGTATTCGAGCTTCTTGAGAGTGCTGTTTGGACTGGAATCTCCGATGCCGGTACCTGAGAATCTCGGCGACCTGGAGACGGGAGGTACTATGATTGAGTGGGTAGATGGCAGTCTCAATGATTCACAGAAAGATGCTATCAGATTTGCTTTGGCTTCGCGTGAGGTTGCTCTCATTCATGGTCCTCCTGGCGTGAGTAATTCTACGTCTTATCATCTCATCCAATGCTGACATATTTACTTATACTCAAAGACTGGCAAGACTCATACCATAATAGAACTCATCCTACAGATGCTGAAGCGTGGACTGCGGGTATTAGTTTGTGGCCCATCTAACATCTCAGTGGATAACATTGTGGAGAGGCTCGCCCCACATAAAATACCCATCTTGCGTCTGGGACATCCTGCAAGACTGTTACCCTCTGTGCTTAATCACTCTCTCGATGTCCTGACTCAAACATCAGAGGCTGCTGCCATCGTCAAAGATGTCAGGAAAGAGATGGATGCCAAACAGGCTTCTATCCGGAAGACGAAGAGTGGCAAGGAGCGTAGAGCCATCTATGGTGATCTCAAGGAGCTACGAAAGGAGTATCGCGAGAGGGAAAAGAAGTGTGTTGGGACTTTAGTGAGGGGAAGTAAGGTTGTGCTCGCGACCCTGTACGGTGCTGGTGGATTTCAGCTGAAAGACGATCAATTTGACGTCGTAATCATTGATGAGGCCAGTCAAGCGTTGGAAGCGCAGTGCTGGGTACCTCTACTCTCTGCTAGCAAGGTGGTACTTGCGGGTGATCATTTACAGCTACCACCAACGATCAAGTCATTAAACTCGAAAACAAAGGTCAAAGTAAAGGATTCGGAAGGGATCATCAAGGGAATGTCTCTGGAAACTACTCTGTTTGACAGATTACTGGCGTTGCATGGACCTGCAATCAAGAGGATGCTTACAACACAGTATCGTATGCACGAGAAGATTATGCGGTTTCCTTCAGATGAGCTGTACGAGTCGAAGTTGATAGCTGCAGACACGGTTAAGACAAGATTGCTCAAAGACCTACCATATGAAGTTGAGGAGACTGAAGACACGGTCGAACCACTGATTTTCTGGGATACCCAAGGTGGGGACTTCCCTGAGAAGAATGAGGAAGAAGATGTGGGTAAGAAAGCTGGGAAAGGACTTCTGGGAGAGAGTAAGAGTAATGAGATGGAAGCCTCTCTGGTCAGACTTCAAGTCCGAAAGCTAGTGGAAGCAGGTGTCAAGGCAGAAGATATCGCTGTGATAACACCATACAATGCTCAGGTACGTCACCTATCGAGTCTGGTATAAGGCATTAATTGCTTCCCTTTCCTACTCTAAGTTGTACGTTTGATAAAGCTGATGGGACAAAGCTTGCCTTGATGTCTCATTCTCTCAAAGACGCATATCCTGGGATTGAGCTGGGCAGTGTTGATGGGTTCCAAGGACGAGAAAAGGAAGCAGTCATTGTCAGCCTTGTTAGAAGCAATGCTGAGCACGAAGTTGGATTCCTCGGCGAGAATAGACGGTTAAATGGTAAGAGCTGGGAACGTGACCCTTCACTCTCTTGAGACGAAGTTGACACAAGTAATGTTAGTTGCAATGACGAGGCCAAAGCGTTGCCTCGTCATTGTGGGAGACAGTGAAACAGCGGTAAAGGGAAGTAAATTCTTAAAACGGTGGATGGAATTTTTGGAAGAACATGCAGACCTGAGGTATCCTGATATTACGGCACTTAATGCGGCTTGATATGGTCGATCGTTCCAGGTCCATGCCTGGGTAAGCCATAATGTGATTTGCTCGGGTTTTCTGACCTGCAAACTCTGTTGCGCAATAACACTGTTCATCCCGCGGCCAAGGCTGCCACGCGGACCAAATATCGGGCGTTGGTAATCAGCGGTAAGCGATGCAACCATCAGACGGGACATGTCGATCTCTAGGCCCAGGGGAGTCCCGTGTTCCGTCAACACTTTCAGCTGTCAAGATTTCAGCTGTTAAGGACAAAAGGGACAAAAGCGACAAAAGCAGGTTCCTGGAGGGGTAGGCGGATAGCTTCACGATTGGGCCTGGCCGGTAATAGGCCCAAGTTAAAGCTCAAGGAAATGGCACAAAACCCAAATCATTCTCCGCTAGCGTGCTTGTTTAATGTCGAGCCCCCCAAGGTTGAATAGCTTGACCGCTATTCGCGACACCATACAGGCTTATCATTAAAACGGCCCTTCCGTCAAGTGCCTCCGTTTCAAAGACATTCCACCACTCGCATTGACCATATCCTCAGAAGGCCAGTCGGCCCTGCATATGCAAGCACTCAGGAGGCTGTTCTCCGTGCTGACATGTGGACTCACGAAAGATCTTTAGGATGCCGGTTTGAATTGTGAAAGATGGAAGGTGAGGTCAGGGAAGGTTAAAAATAATCCTGCTGGGTTTCCCTGCTATGTATGTGCATTTACTCTCATCCACTGACCACAATTAGTCCATCGGAGCATGTTCGCCGTCGTGAGTACTCATGCTCTAGTCTTTCGTCTCCTAGCATGATGTGGATGTCTCAGACAAGTTCGTAGCCAGCAGTACGCCAGGCCTTATTTGGGCGACGTCCGTGGGGTAAGTCCGTGCCTAAGTGTGACATCCTGAGTCGCCTAAGCTGAGAAGATTGTTCGCCTACAGGGATCTTCCTATGCGGGTATCAATGCACGACAGAACTATGTGCAATGCGATTGATCTCCCACGCCCCTTGCTTCTTCTTTTAGCCATGCAGTCATGGCGCGCCTGCCTAGAGTGGCCGCCTACCCTTCTTGGTCCACACGGAGTATACTTGCTGTCGCAGCGTACATACATATATGGATGGTGTACACGCGCAGCGCTTCCGCGTCCTGCTCGCATAGACACCGTCGACCGTTGCTGCTGCTTGGCCTAATCTGACCTGCAGCTGTCATACGTCGACTTTCATTCCTTTTAGCACATGGCGCGGAGCATGATATGCAATTAAGATAGGTGGCTTACGGCGTCATGCTGAACTGATTCTCGAAGCTTTACGAACCTTTGCCTCCACTGGCATCCACTATCCTTAAGCCAACGTTGCCGCATGCTTTTCCTTTCGACCGTTCGAGCATTGGTATTTGGTCTTCTTGTCACTTCGGGGGAGTAATGGTCTGCTTGAATTCTATTCAATGAGGAAGTTCAAAGGTGCGGGGCGGAAGCCCGCAACTCCTTCTCGCTCCAACACGACCTTTTCCATAAGGGGCAAGATATCTGCACCCATTCCTATTTCTACCACCGACGATGAATTCCCCATCAGGACTCCTGGCACTGGTATTGCCGTACCGCTAGGTCAGGAAGGTCTAGAGAGGGAGCCGCGGGCCGCGCCCACCCCTTTACAACCGGAAATGGCCAAGCAAGAGGAGGCAGACATATCAACTCCGTATGAGGACCCATTAAGAGTTGTGCCGTCACAACCTCCATCACAACCTCCATCACAACCCCTATCAATGGCACCATCACTTGAGACTCCGGCCCCTCAGGCAAGACAAGCAAGTC
>Ga0335075_10001628_pt1 | contig 36779 bp, 31 predicted proteins | sample Lox_Sample_24_FD_206723 | JGI IMG/M metagenome (GOLD analysis project Ga0335075, IMG submission 206723) | Soil microbial communities from Loxahatchee National Wildlife Refuge, Florida, United States - Lox_Sample_2.4 | ecosystem: Environmental > Terrestrial > Soil > Wetlands | place: USA... | reverse complement strand
GGGCGAAGAAGGTGCCGTCTACGGGATGCCATCCGCCGGCTTCTTCAGCGGGATCGCCGCAAGCCAGGCAGACGACGATCTCTACGTCGACCTCAAAGGCACTTCGATCGTCGTCCTCTCTCCTCGCTGCGTCCCGGCTCCCGGCACGCAGACGCAGGGATCCTGCACCCCGATCGAGACGTTCGGCGAAGGAGTGCTCACCGAAGCTGCAGGGATCGCCGTCGATTCTGCCGACGGCACGCTTTATACGGCCGACACCGCGAGCGGTGAAGTCGATGCTTTTGGGGTGAGCCTCGAAGCCGATGTCGACCCCGCAACTGAAGTCGAGGCGACCACGTCCACCGCGCACGGCACCGTCGATCCCAAGAGTACCCCGGTGACGCGCTGCACCTTTCAGTATGGACCCACCACTACCTACGGCGAAGAAGTGCCCTGCCTGAACGTCGCCGGAGAAAGGGTGGGCACGGTGGCGCACCCGATCACCACCTCGACCGCGGTACATGGTGCTCTCACCGGCCTCGCGAGTGGCTCGGTCGCACACTTCCGCCTCCGCGTCGCGAACGCAGATTCGGAATTTCTCTCCTCCGAAGACGGGGAACTGACCACGAAGGTCCTCGCCACCGTGGTGACGGCGGCCGCCGGTGAAATCACCGCCGAATCGGCCACTCTGCAGGCGAGCGTCAATCCGCACGGCCTCGCGATCAGCTCCTGTACGTTCGAGTACGGCACCGACGCCTCCTACGGACAGGGCATTCCCTGTAATCCGTCCAGCATCCCTCCGGGCACCGCCACCGTCCCCGTCACCGCTCAACTGACAGGCCTGTCCCCTGACGTCACCTACCACTTTCGGGCGGTCCTCACCGATGCCAACGGCACGTTCGAGAGCCCGGATCACACTTTCGTCTTCCTCACCGGCTCGTCGATCGATGCCGACTGCGGCAATGCCACCCTGAGAGCCGAAGACAATTCGACGCTTCTTCCCGACTGTCGCGCCTACGAGCTCGTCACGCCGGCGCAGAAGAACGGCTCCTACATCGGCGCCCTCTTCTCCGGCAACATCCCGGCTGCCATCGCGTCGGACGGCGCCACCCTCATCGCCCCGGCGATTCAGTGTTTCGCCGACTCCCAGTCCTGTGTCGGCACCCGGATCACCCAGGGTGAGCCCTTCGAGTTCACCCGAACCGAAACAGGCTGGACGCCGCGTGCCCTCGCCTTGCCCGCCACGCGCTTCGAGACCAGCAGCTCGTGGCGGTACAACGCCGACACCGGAGCGGCGCTCTTCATCGCGCCGGGTGCGTCTGCTGGGCTACAAGACTGGTACGTCCACAACCCGGACGGGACGATCACCGACATCGGGCCGCTCTGGGAAGAGGGTGTCGACACCAGCCTGCGCGGACTCGAACCGGAACCGTCCGCCGCCACCTCAAACTTCTCCCGCCTCGTCTATGAGTCCCAGGGGTCGTGGTGGCCGTCCCTCGATGCGAGCGAAGGCAACGCCCACAGTCTCTATGAGTACCCTGGACCTTCCGGACCCGCTCCCGAACTGGTCGGGGTCAGTGGCGGCCGCGGGAGCCATGATCTGATCAGCACCTGCGGTACTGAACTTCCGCGCGGTCTCCCCTATAACGCACTTTCCTCGGATGGCCGCACTCTCTATTTCCACGTGGAACCGTGCGCTCACGGAAGCGGTGTCAACGCGACGCGAGCCGTGCCGACCGGTGAGATCTTCGCCCGGATCGACGGCGAACGCACCGTCGCCATCTCCCAGCCGAATGCCCTTTCTCCGGTTCCCCCCAACCCCGCCTGCACCTCGGCCGAATGCCTGGTCCACACCACCCAGAAAGCGAGCTTCCGCGGCGCACAGTTCGAAGGCGCCTCCGCCGACGGGTCCCGGGTCTTCTTCGCCTCACCCCAGCAGCTCACCGACGACGCCACCCAGGATCCCAATACCGCTGACACCGGAGGGGCGTGCCTGCAGACCATAGGGCACGGTGGCTGCAACCTCTACCTCTACGAAGATCCCCAGCAGCAGCCGCTCACCGGCCTGCACTTGATCGATGTCTCCGCCGGCGACACCTCGGGCATCGGCCCCGAGCTGCAGGGCGTGATTGCCATCTCCTCCGATGGCACCCACGTCTACTTCGTCGCTCAAGGGGTCCTGACGGCGGAACCCAACAGGCGTGGGCAGGCCGCCGCCGAAGGGGCCGACAACCTCTATCTCTACGAGCGCGACCCGGCCCACCCGCAGGGTCGTCTGGCCTATGTGACCACCTTGTCCCCGGCCGACCAGGCGAACTGGGCCAGCGTTGCGAATACGCAGGGCCTCGGTCAGGCCAACGTCACCCCCAGCGGCCGCTTCCTCGTCTTCACCAGCCACCGTGGCCTCACCGCCGACGCGGCCCCGGGCGAAGGCGCAAGTCAGGTCTATCGCTATGACGCGGACACGGGAGAGCTGAACCGCATCTCGATCGGCACCCGCGGCTTCAACGACGACGGCAATGCGGGTCTCCCGTGCGGCGCCGGCTGCGGCGCCAGCATCGTCAACGCGGGCCGCACGAACCAGCTGCGCACCAGCCCGGCCCGACCCGACCCGACGATGTCCGACGACGGATCCCGCGTCTTCTTCAAAAGCCCCGTGGCCCTCACGCCGGGCGCCCTCGACGACGTCGCCGCCGGAAACGACGGGCGCCTCGCCCAGAACATCTATGAGTGGGAGGCGCCGGGCGCCGAAGCCGCCGGTCACGTCGCCTGTGGCGAACCTGGCGGCTGCGTCTTCCTGATCTCCGACGGCCGCGACGTCGCCGAAGGCAGCAAACTCGTGCAGGGCAACGTCGAACTCTTCGGTACCGACGTCACGGGCGACAACGTCTTCTTCGCCACCGCCGACCGCCTCACTTGGCAGGACACCGACACGCAGCGCGACTACTACGACGCCCGCGTCGGTGGCGGCTTCGCCCGCCCGCCCGCCGGCTCTCCCTGTGAGGGGGACGCCTGCAAGGCGGCCGGCACCCGCCCCGGCGGCGAATCCTCGCCCGCCACCTCCACCTTCAGCGGGCCTGGCAACGTGACGCCGAAGCCGTGCCACAAGAAGAAGAAGGGCCACGGCTGCAAGGCGCCCCGACGGCACAAGCAGCATAAGAAGCGCCATCGCCGCAATGCCCACGAGCCCAAGCGGGGGCACAAGCACGGCCACCGCCACCAGGGGGGTAAGCACCAGTGAAGCCCAAGCTCCGCCATCTCCGTCGCCTCACCCTCGCGACGCTCACCCTCGGCCTCCTCGCCGTCGGGGCCGCCGGCGCCGGCGCCGCGACGCCGGAACCCGCTCTCTCGCTCCACATCCTCGCCGCGCCCACGAGCTTCTCGGCTGCCGACAACGCCGAATGCGTGGCGAACGTCACGCCGACGCTCTCCCAGGTGCCATGCGACATCTACCGGGTCTCGACCACCAACACCGGCGCCAAGGCGACCAGCGGCGCGATCATCAGCCTCTCGGACTCGCTTCCTCCCGGCCTCACCGTCCTCGACATCCTCGCCTATCGCCAGCCACTCAGTGAATCCCCGGTCGCGGTGACCGAAGACTGCAAAGTGCAGGCCGGCGTCTCGGTCAGCTGCAAATTCCCCTTCAAACTCGCCCCCGACGAAGCCATCGAGCTGTTGATCGCCGTCCAGGTCGGTCCGGGCGCGGTCGCCGGCGGCCTCGACACCGCCGCCGTCTCCGGCGGCGGTGCCCCGGCGGCCGGCGCCACCGAAGTCCTGCGCCTCGACGCGCCGCCGCCGTTCGGCCCATTCGCCTTCGAGCCCTTCCTGAGCGCAGCCGACGGCTCTGCCGATGCCGTCGCCGGCGGCCATCCCTACGAGTACGTGACCCGTCTCGACCTGAGCTCGGCGCAGAAGGTGAGCCCGGCCGACACCCACGAGCCGACCTCGGTCGAAGACCTGAAGGACGCGATCATCGATCTCCCTCCCGGACTGATCGGTGCCGCCACCGCGGCGCCCTACTGTGAACTGGTGCGGCTCGCCTCGGTCGGCGGCTGTCCGCGCTATACCCGCGTCGGCCAGATCCTCACCGAGCCGAACTCCAACGCGTCGGCCAACTCCGGACTCTTCAACATCGCCCCCGAGCAGGGCGTCGCCGCCGAGTTCGGCTTCACCGACGCGCTCGACAACGTCCACGTCATCTACGCGAGTGTCGCCCCGACGCCACAGGGCTACGTCGTCCGCGCGACCACGCCCGACGCCCCCGCGATCCCCCTCACCAACGTCGTCGCCACCTTCTTCGGCGACCCGGCCGCCAAGAACGGCGCCGAAGGCGAAGAGGCGATGTTCACCAACCCGGCCGCCTGCTCCGGCGAACCGCTGACGACCCATGTCTACCTCGACTCCTGGCAGAACCCGGGCAGCTACCGGGCTGACGGCAGCCCGAACCTCGCCGACCCTGCCTGGGCGCGGGCGAGTGCCGGATCGCCGGCGGTCACCGGCTGCGAAGAACTCCACTTCGAGCCGACGCTGGAAGCGGTGCCCTCGACCGAACGTGCCGACTCGCCCACCGGGCTCGACGTCAACCTGAAGGTGCCCCAGGCGGAGGGCTTCGAAGAACTCTCGACGCCTCCGCTCCGCGACGCGGTGGTGACGCTGCCCGAAGGCCTCGTCGTCAACCCCTCGTCGGCCAACGGCCTCGGCGCCTGCTCGCTCGCCCAGATCGGGATGAGCGCGAGCGGCGAACCGGATGCCGCCCAGCCGACCTGTCCCGACGACTCGAAGATCGGCACGGTCGAACTGGAAACCCCGGCGCTCCCCGGTGTGTTGCAGGGCCAGATCTACGTGGCCAAGCAGGTCGAAAATCCCTTCGGCTCGCTGCTGGCGATCTACATCGTCGTCGACGACCCGACCACCGGCATCCTGGTGAAGCTGGCCGGGCGGATCGAGACCGACGAGGCGACCGGTCGCCTCACCACGGTGATCGAAAACTCGCCGCAGTTCCCCTTCTCCGAACTGCGCACCCACTTCTTCTCCGGCAACCGCGCCGCGCTCCGCACCCCCGCGACCTGCGGCTCCTACGCGGTGAGCACGCAGCTGACCCCATGGTCGGCGCCCGAGTCGGGACCCCCCGCCACCCCGCAGGGCCCCTTCCGGGTCAGCCGCGCCGCGGGCACCGGGAGCTGCCCGACCTCGAACGCCGCGCTTCCCAACCATCCCTCCTTCCAGGCCGGGTCGACCAACCCGCTGGCGGGCGCCTTCGCGCCCTTCGTCCTCCACGGCGCCCGCGCCGACGGCGACCAGGCGATCACCCGGGTGAACGTCACCCTGCCGAAGGGCCTCACCGGCAAGCTCGCCGGCGTCCCCTACTGCCCCGAGTCGGCGATCTCCCTCGCCCGCTCGCGCGAACACCTGGGCGGTGGCGCCGAAGAGATCGCCTCGCCGGCCTGTCCTGCCGCCTCGGAAGTCGGCGTCGTGCACGTCGGGGCCGGCGCGGGACCCGAACCGTATTACGTGACCGGCCACGCCTACCTCGCCGGTCCCTACGAGGGGGCCCCGCTCTCGGTCGTGATCGTCAGCCCCGCGGTCGCCGGGCCCTTCGACCTCGGCTCGGTGGTGGTGCGCGCGGCTCTCTCGCTCAACCTCGAAACCGCGCAGATCAGCGCCACCTCCGACCCGATCCCGACGATCCTCCACGGCATCCCGCTCGACATCCGCTCGATCACCCTGGAAATGAGCCGCCCCGAATTCACCCTCAATCCCACCAACTGCGAAAAGATGGCGGTCAGCGGCGAAGCGGTCGGTCAGTTCGGCTCGGTCGCGGCGCTCTCGAACCCCTTCCAGGTCGGCGGATGCCGGAATCTGCGCTTCAGGCCGAAGCTCTCGCTGCAACTGAAAGGCTCGACCAAGCGGGCCGGCCACCCGGCACTGAAGGCCGTCCTCACCTATCCCAAGGGCAGCGGCTACGCCAATATCGCGTACGCCCAGGTCGGCCTTCCCGGCACCGAGTTCCTCGACCAGGGCAACCTGAACAAGGTCTGCACCCAGCCCGAGCTGCGCTCGGCCACCTGCCCGCCGACCTCGATCTACGGCCACGCGAAGGCCTGGAGCCCCCTGCTCGAAGCGCCGCTCGAAGGCCCGGTCTACCTCGGCGTCGGCTTCGGCCACAAGCTGCCCGACCTGGTCGCCGACCTCGGCGGCCAGATCCGCATCCTGCTGCACGGCAAGGTCGACTCCGATCCCGAAAAGGGCCTTCGAAACACCTTCGAAGTGGTGCCCGACGCGCCGGTCTCGCGGTTCGTGCTCACGATGAAGGGCGGCAAGAGATACGGCCTGCTCGAAAACACCGCCGGCGTCTGCGCGAGGCCGCAGCGGGCTGCCGTCCGTTTCATCGCCCAGAACGGGCTCGAACGGCGCTACCGGCAGAAGATCGCCAACGGCTGTGGGAAGAAGGGCGGTCACCGGCGCAAGGGCCACGGTGGGAAGGGCGGGTCGGGCGGCGGACATCGCCGACATGCGGGCGGCAGCTAGGTGGCCGGCGCCGGGTCACGCCCGCCCCTCTCGGGCGCCCGGCGGGCGCGCCGCGCCCTCGGTGCTCGCCCCAGGGCGCCCCGCCTGCTTCTCGCCGGGGGCATCCTGGCGATCGCGCTGGCCGGGCCAAGCGGCGCGACCGGCGCGGAAACCGAACCGGTGATCCCCTGCCAGGGCGATGCCTGCGCGCCGATCCCGACGCCGCCGGAAGACCCCCAGCCCGGCACGCTCGTCACCGGGCCGGGCAATCCACCGCCGCACTACGCGAAGCCTCACGAGCCGAAGCCTTCCCATAGGCACCATCGCCCCAAGCACCGCCACCAAGGCAAGGGCAAGGGCAAGAACAAGGGCAAGGGCGGCGGGAAAGGGCACCGATGAGGAGGCGGCGCTCGGCGCCGGGTCCGCGCTCGATCGGGGGGATCGCGCTCGCCGCGGGCGTGCTCTGCGCCGTCGCCTCCTGCCTCGCTCCCGCGACCGCCGCCGCGAGGATCGAAGTGAGCGAATTCACCATGGCGGCGCTGGCCGAAGGGGGAAGCGCGGTGGTGCAGGCCGGCGTCCATCCGCTCGAGTTGAAGACGCGGATCGCCCTCGGCGGGGCGCAGGCCGAAGGTGGCCTGCGCGACCTGCACCTTTCCCTGCCGCCGGGCCTGATCGAAAACCCCGCGGCAGTGGAACGATGCAGTGAAACGGCCTTCCGCAAGCCGCGAGAATCCCCCTTCGAAGTGAGCAGCTCGGGTGAGAGCTGCCCGGAAAAGTCCCAGATCGGCATCATCACGATCGCGGGATCGACCTCGGGCACCCGCACCTTCGGCCTCTACAACCTCGTCCCGGCCACCGGCACGCCCGCCCGCTTCGGCGCCAACCCCTATGGCACTCCGATCGCCTTCACCTCCCACGTCCGCTCGGCGGAAGGCGAATACGGGCTGACCGTCGACCTGAGCGGACTCCCCCAGAGCCTTGGCCTCGAAAGCATGGAACTCGAGATCTGGGGGACGCCGTGGGCGACCATCCACAACACCGAGCGCGGCAACTGCCTGAACGAGGCAGACCCCGGCGACCCTTGGGCAAAATGCTCGGTCGGACGGCCGGTGAAGAACCCCGCCGTCGCCTACCTGACCATGCCTCCGTCCTGCACCGGCGCGCTGACGACGAGCATCGCCGCCGACTCCTGGAGCGCCCCCGGGCGCTACCTGCCAGACGGCGAACCGGACCCCGGCGACCCGGCCTGGGCGACGGCGGTCACGAGCGCCGGCGCGAAGCTGACCGGCTGCGATCGCCTGTCTTTCGCCCCGAGTGTCTCCGCGCGGCTCACCGATCCCCGGGCGACCTCGCCGAGTGGCTTCGAACTGGTCTTCGAAAACGACGAGTCAGGGCTGCTGAAGCCCTCGTTGCCGGCGCCTTCCCAGCCGCGCCGCGCGGTCGTCTCACTGACCGAAGGGATGACCCTGAACCCCTCGCTGGCCGCGGGCCTCGAAGCCTGCAGCTCGTCCCAGTTCGCCGCCGAAACCGTCCTCTCGCCGATCGGAGCGGGCTGCCCCAACGCCTCGCGGATCGGCGACTTCACGGTCGAAAGCCCCCTCTACGGCGCCCCGATCCAGGGCTCGCTCTTCCTCGCCGCCCCGTACGACAACCCCTTCCGCACGTTGCTCGCCTTCTACGTCGTCGCCAAGGCCCCGGCGCGGGGGATCATCGTCAAGGTGCCCGGTCGGCTCGACCCGGATCCGCTCACCGGCCGGCTGACCGCCACCCTCGAAAACCTGCCCCAGCTGCCCTATTCGCGCTTCGCCGTCAAGTTCCGCGAAGGCCAGCGCAGTCCCCTGCTCAGCCCCTCGGCCTGCGGCAGCTTCACGACCGGCGTGGCGCTCACTCCGTGGCTTGAAGCGTCCCCCGGGGTCGTCCGCGAACCCGTCCTCACCGTCGCCCAAGGACCGGAAGGAGGGCCGTGCCCGAACGGCGCCGCCCCGCCCTTCGCGCCGACCGCCTCGGGGGGCGATCTGAACCCCCAGGCCGGAGCCTTCTCGCCCTTCTACCTCCACCTCGCGCGCGGCGACACCGAACAGGAGTTCACCTCCTACTCGGCCGAGCTGCCACCGGGCCTGCTCGCCAAGCTCGCCGCCGTCGCCTACTGCCCCGACGCGGCCCTGGGGGCGGCGAAGTCGAAGTCCGGCGCGGAAGAGGAAGCCCACCCGAGCTGCCCGGCGGCGAGCCTGATCGGCCACACCACCGCCGGCTTCGGCGCCGGCTCGGTCCTCGCCTACGCGCCCGGCAACCTCTACCTGGCCGGGCCCTACCACGGGGCGCCGCTGTCGATCGCCGCCGTCGACTCGGCCAAGGTCGGCCCGTTCGACTTCGGCGTCTTCGTCGTCCGCTCGGCGATCGGCATCGACCCGCGGAGCGCCCGGGTCTCGATCGATCCCGACGCCTCCGACCCGATCCCCCACATCCGCGACGGCGTGCCGCTTCACCTGCGCGACCTCCGCGTGTACGTCGACCGGCCCGAATTCACGCTCAACCCGACGAGCTGCGAACGCTTCACCCTCAGCTCGCGGATGGGCGGCGCCGTGGCCCCGTTCACCGGGCCCGGCACGAGCTCGACGAGGACCGTCCCCTTCCAGGCCTTCGACTGCTCCTCCCTCGGCTATGGCCCGAAGCTCTCGCTGCGCCTCGGGGGCGGCACGAGGCACGGTCAGTATCCCTCGCTGCGGGCGACGCTGACCACTCGCGCCGACGATGCGAACACCGCCCGGGCGCAGGTCACCCTGCCGCCCTCGGAGTTCCTCGCCCAGAACCACATCGGCACCGTCTGCACCCGGCCCCAGTTCGAACGCGAAGCCTGCCCGTCGGCCTCCGTCTACGGCCGTGCCACCGCCGTGACCCCGCTGCTCGACGCACCGATGACGGGCCCCGTCTACCTGCGCACGTCCACCCACCAGCTCCCCGACCTGGTCGCCGTGCTCCACGGTCAGGGCATCAGGATCGTCCTCGAAGGGCGGATCGACTCGCGGCACGGGGGCCTGCGGGCCACCTTCGAAGGCATCCCCGATGCCCCGGTCACCCGGTTCACAATGCGCCTCTACGGCGGCAAGCGAGGGCTCCTCGTCAACGAGCGCAACCTCTGCTCCTCGCCTCAGCTAGCGACCGCGCGCCTCCTCGGTCAGGCCAACCTCGGGCTGGTCTCGCACCCGCCGCTGGAAGCCCGCTGCAAGAAGAAGAAGGCCAGCCACAAGGGGAGCAAGAAGCACGGGAGAGGCGGCGGCCGATGAGCTTCCCCCGCTGGCGCCCGCCCGTCCTCGCCTTCTGCCTCCTCGCGCTCCTCGCCGCCCTCGCCCCGCCCTCCGCGGAGGCCGCGGGAGCTGCGGCCGGCCACGAACTCACCTTCACCTTCACCGGCGGGGTCGAAATCACGGAACTCGGCGCGCGCTACGTGCCACCGCCCGAAGGACAGTTCGAAGACGCCTGCGGGGTGGCCGTCGACGGCGCCGGGGAGATCCTCATATCCGACTACTACCACCGCCTGCTCGACCTCTTCAGTCCCGGTCGTGCATACCTCGCCCAGACGGCGGTCCTCGGCCCTGACGGCCCCTGCAACCTCGCCTTCGATCCCGATGGGGTCCTCTACGTCAATGACTGGCGCCGTGACGTGGTGCGCTACCGGCCGGACGGCGCCGGCGGCTACGAGGAAGCGGGCGTCATCGACTCCGCCCGCTCCACCGGGGTCGCGGTCGACGCCGCCGGCCGCATCTACGTCGACGATCGCACCTACGTCGCCGTCTATGAACCCTCCGGCGAACCGGTGCACTCGGCGGGCCTGCCCCTGCGGATCGGCCTCGGCAGCCTCGGATCCGGCTACGGGATCGCGGTCTCGGAGTTCCCCGGCACCGAAGGCGACCTGTACGTCCTCGACGCCGCCGCCGGGCTGGTCCGCGTCTACGGTCCGGACGGGGAAGAGCTGGCCCCGATTCTCGGGCTGGGGACGCCGGAGCGCGGCTTCGTCTCGCTGCAGGATGCCGACGTCGCCGTCGATCCGGCCGACGGCCACGTCTTCGTCGCCCAGAACCTCGAACCTGGCTTCGAACATCCGGCGGCAGCGGTCGACGAGTTCAATCCGGCGGGGGAGTACCGCGGCCGATTGCCCGGCCGGATCATCGACGCCGAACCGAGCGCGCTGGCGGTCGCCGAAGGGCAGGTCTATGTCACCTCGGGCAACGACGAAGGGGCGGCCCTCCTGGGCTTCGGGCCGACCTTGCCCGCCCGGCGTCTCACCGTCGCCCTGGCGGGATCCGGGCACGGCCGGGTGACCTCCGAACCGGCGGGCATCAACTGCGCGGGCGCCTGCGCCGCCGAATTCGACGAAGGCGAAGAGGTGCTCTTGACCGCGGTCCCCGAACCGGGGTCGGCCTTCGTCGGCTGGTCGGGGGCTGGGTGCAGCGGTACCGCGCTCTGCGCCACCACGATGAGCGTCGACCGGGAAGTCACGGCCGAATTCGCACCCGCGCCCGCAGCGCCGTCGACCGCACCCGGTCCGGACGCCGAGGCCGACGGGGCGGAGCACCGCGGCGGTCCGCCGGCAGGCACCGCGGCGGGCGGCGCCGGCGCGGCCCTGCTGCGGGCCTGGGTCATCTCCTCCGCGGGCGCGGTCAGGCTCGCCGTCGCCACCGCCGAAGCCGGCACGCTGAGCGTCCGCGGCCCCGACCTCCGTCCGCTCAAGCGCCAGGTCGGACCCGGCCGCCAGATCCTGCGGCTGCGGCCCACCCGCGCCGCCGCTGCCCTCGCGGTCACCGGCGGCCGGGCTCTGCGAGCGACCGCGACCGTCACCTTCAGGGCGGCCGGCGGAAGATCCGAGCGGATCAGGCGAAAGGTCGCCTTCGCCGCGAGGTCGGCCGCTCGATGATCCTCGTCGTCCGCCTTCGCGGCGCCGGCGCCGACCTCTTGAGGTTCGCCTGAGCGATGCGGGCCCGCGCACTCACCATTCTCGCCGCGGCCCTCCTGGCGGCAGGCGTCGGCGCTGCACGCGCCGACGTCCTGCAGCGCCACGGCATCCGGATCAATTTTCAGGGCTCGCTGTCGCCGAAGCGCCTGCCCCGCCACGGTCTCGCTCCGGTGGCGGTCGACCTCTCGGCGAGGATCTCGGGCACCCATGGCTCCTCGCCGCCGCCTCTCCGCCGGATCGAGCTCGCGATCAACTCGCACGGCCGGCTCGATCCCACGAGCCTGCCGAAGTGCACGATGCGGAAGCTCCAACCGACCACCGACGCCGATGCGCTAGCCGCCTGCGGCGCTTCGCTGATCGGTGAAGGGACCTTCTCGGCAAAGGTCGGATTCACCGGCCAGGCGCCCTTCCCCGCCGCGGGCAAGCTCCTCGCCTTCAACGGCTCCTACCATGGCCACCCGGCGGTCCTCGCCCACGTCTTCGGGACCAAGCCCGTCCCGACCTCCTACACCCTGCCTTTCCTGATCGAGCCTTCCCATGGCACCTTCGGCACCGTCCTCAGCGCGACGGTGGAAGACGTGACCGGCAGCGACGGGTACATCACCGGCCTCTCGCTGAGGCTCGGGCGCACCTCGGTCAAGGGAGGCGCCGGGCGGGGCTACGTCAGCGCGGGCTGCCCGGCGCCCGAAGGGGTGCCGGAGGTGGTGTTCCCCTTCGCCCGGGCGACCTTCGCCTTCGAGGGTGGGGCGGTCCTGCGCTCCACCGTTGTCCGCAGCTGCAGGGCGCGCGGCTGAGCGCGGCGGGCCGACCGGCCGTCGGGAGGCCGGAAGAGGCCGACGCTCCATCGAGCCGAGGGGCTATCGCTTGGGGTATCCGGGCGGCTCGAACGCGCCTCTCAGCCCGTCGAACCTCACTTGAAACATTCCCTCTCTACTCCAGAGGGATTGCGTTTATAATTATTTTCGCCTCCGGGACGAGCGCGGAGGGTGGATCAGTCCGGCGGTCCCGTCGGAAGAGAGCCATGTCGCAGACGCACTTCATCGATCAGACTTCTCCCGGGCACGCGCGTGGGCCGCGACCGGGCGAGTTGCCGTCTCCTCTTTCCCTGGGGGAGCGGCAAAGGAGGCGCCGCCGCGAATTCCTGTCGCCGGTGCCGCAGTGAGCGAGGCGATGCCTGGCCTCGGCGGGATAACCCTGTCCCCCGGGGTCGGTCGCCGACCTGTAGTGACCCGGGCGCCGGATCTCCCGACCCGGCGCCCGGGCCCCCTGTCAAGAGGTCCCGAGTCGGGTGCGCCGCGCCGGGCATGAGTCTCGACGGCGCCGGCGACAGCCAACCCACGTGGCCGGGTGACGGCGGCGCCCGGCGGCTCTTCGGCGAGGTGCGGCGGGCCTGCGCGGCGGTCGAAGGCCTGCCGGCCCGGGCCGAGGCGGGGCTTCGGGTCGCCCTCGAGACGCTCGCCGCGGATCCGGACCTCGCCCGTCGGCTGACCGTCGATCCCCACCTCGGCGACGACGACGGCGCCCTGGAGGCACAACGCGCGTGGATCGAGCGCTTCGGCGTCCTGCTCAGCGAGGCAGCCGCGGGCGATCCACGCACCACCGTCGCCGAGCCCCGATTCCTCGCCGGCTTCCTCGTCGGCGGTGTGCGCTTCCAGATCGGACGCCTCGTCCTGAGCGGCGAAGCAGCCGGCCTGCCCCGACTTCTGCCGGGTCTGCTCGAAGGGCTGCTCGCCTACTACTTCGAGCCCGCGGACCCGATCATCCGGGAGCGGGGCCGCACCTGTGACCATGACCCACGGTCGTGACCCGGCATCACCGCCGCAGGAGCCGCTCCTGCAGCTCGCGCAGCTCCGGCGCCGGCGTCGCGCCGAGCTCCTCGCGCAGGCGCACCCGCAGCTGCTCGTAGACGCGCAGCGCTTCGGCCAGCTTGCCGCGGGCGGCGAGGATCTGCATCAGCAGCGCCTGCCCGGCCTCGTTGTAAGGGGCGGCGGAGACGAGTTCGCGGGCGACCCGCTCCCCGGGCGGCAGCTCCGAGCCGCCGACGCCGAGCGCGACGGCGGCGTAGGCCTCCAGCGCCGCCAGACGGATCTCCTCGAGGCGGCGGCGATGGTCGTCTGCCCAGGGCAGGTCCTCGCCCGGAAGGAAGCCGCGGCGGGCGGTGAAGAGCGCGACCAGCGACGGGCCCCACCCGCGCCCCCAGTCTCCCTGCGCGACCGCCGTCTCGGCGCGGTGGATCGCCTCCTCCGCGGCCTCGAGGTCGATCCACGCATCGGCCGGAAGGCGGAGACGGAGCTCGCCGCGGCCGTCGATCACGTCGGCGCCGAGCGCCGAGCGCAGGCGCGAGAGCAGGGCGCTGAGCGCCCCGTCGGCCCCGGCCGGCGGCCGGTGGGGCCACAGCGCCTCGACCAGCTCCTCGCGGCGGATCGGCCGCGCCCGATTGACGGTCAGGTAGGTGAGGAGGACCCGCGCCTGACCGCCCGGCAGCCTCGGGGTGAGCTCGCGGCCGCCGAGCTCGACGGCGAGTCGCCCACAGACCTGGATCCGGGTCTTCTGCTTGTCGGCCAAGGTTGGTGCAAGGAGAATCGAAGGTGCCTGCAAACCGGCGGCCCTAGTGTCGCGCACGGAAGCTGAATGGAGAAGGTCATGGCGAAGGTCATCAGGTGTCAGTGCGGATTCCTCGCCCGCGGTGAGACGGTCGAGGAGGCGGCGGCGGCGATCGAAGCGCATATGCGCACCGATCATCCGGAGCTGGTCGGCGAGGTCACCAGGGACGACCTGATCGCGATGGCCGAGGAGGAGTAGCCACCCTCGCCGAGCGGCGGCGGTGGCGGAAGGGAGCACCGTGTCACCGTCACCGCCGCAGGCGCCCGAAGGGCCGTTGGTCGGCGCCGCCTGGCTGCAGGAGAACCTCGACCACCCGCGCCTGCGGGTGCTCGACGTGCGCGGACGCCACCCGAGCTCGGAGCTGCCGCACGCCAAACGGGCCGAGTACGAGGTCGCCCACCTCCCCGGCGCGGTCTTCGTCGACTGGGAGCGCGACTTCGTCGACGCCGACGATCCGGTCCCGGTGCAGATCGCCGCGGCGGAGGCCTTCGCCGCGCGGGCCGGCGAGCTCGGGGTCGGCGACGGCGATCTGGTCGTCACCTACGACGACTACTACGGCATCTTCGCCGCCCGGCTCGCTTGGGCCTTCCGCCTCCACGGCGCCGAGGCGCGGGTGCTCGACGGCGGCTGGCGGACCTGGCGGGACGAAGGACGGCCGGTCGACGCCAGGGCGGCCGCGCCCGATCCCGCCCGCTTCACGCCGCGCCCACGTCCGTACCTGCGCCGCACCCTGATCGAGGTCGAGGCGGCGAGGGCGCGGGGCGCGGAGCTCGTCGACGCCCGCCCGCGCCACCTCTTCCTCGGTGAGGAGGGCGTCCCGAACACCGGCCACATCCCGGGCTCGCACTGCCTGCCCTACCAGGAGCTGGTCGACGGCGCCACCGGGCTCTGGGCGGCACCCGAGGCGGTGGCGCGGCTCGCCCGCGACGCCGGGATCGATCCCGATCGCCCACCGCGGGAGCTGATCGCGACCTGCGGCAGCGGCGTCTCGGCGACCGTGGCCCTGCTCTCGCTGGAGCGGATCGGGGTCCACGCCGCGGGCGTCTACGACGGCTCCTTCAACGAGTGGAGCGCCGACTCCGGGCGCCCGGTCGAGTTCGGCCGTCCGTCCTGAGAGGACTTCTTCGCCGACGCAATAAACCGACATGACAACGGAGGTAACGGAAATGGCTGGACTGATCCGCATGAGCTTCGACTCGCCCGAGGAGGTGCGCCCGTTCGAGGCCGACAGCGGCAGGCTCGAGCTGATCAACCTCGAGGGCGGCCCGGTCGGCCGCGCAACCTTCAGGCCCGGCTGGCGCTGGTCGGAGCACGTGAGGCCGATCGCCGGCACCGACAGTTGCCAGGCGGCCCACGTCGGCGTCTTCCTGGCGGGGCAGATGACGGTGGTGATGGACGACGGCGAGGAGCTCACCTACCGGGCGGGCGACTTCGCGATCATGCCGCCGGGACACGACGCCTGGATCGTCGGCGAGGAGGACTGCGTCTTCGTCGACTGGCAGGGCTTCGCCGACTACGCCAAGCGGAAGTAGCGGGTGGGGGAGCGCCCTCACCTTCTGCCTGCGCAATCTTCGAGGACCCCGCAGGCCACTCTGGCCGCCGCGCCAAGCCAAGGGTGAGGGCGTCGCCCGCGCCTCAGTTCGTCGGCAGCGCCGCGCAGCGGAACGCCTCCACCGTACCTTCGTTGGGGGCGCCGATGAGAAACGTGAAACCGAACATCGAGACGTGGATCGCCAGGGTCCTCGCGTGGCCTTCCTGAAGACCGCCTCCCGCCACCGCCCATTCGGCCGGGGCTTCTTCTTCCCGCCCGATCGCCGGCAGGAGGAAGGCGATCAGGGCCGATTCGGGCGGCAGCAGCCTTTCGTCCTCGGCGCAGGCGCGCTCGGCTTCGAAGAAGCCCATCGGACCCCGGCTCGCGTCCTCGAGGCAGAGGCCGCCGGCAGCGCTCGTCCCGGCCGGGCAGCGCAGCTTCGAGTCTGCGGTGATCTGGGCGGCGCTCAGCCCCTGCAGCGTGCTCGCGTCGTCGGCGGTCGTCGCGTGGGCGGCGTCCTCGGCGGTCGTGGCGTGGGCCGCATTCGTCGCGCTCGGCACCGTTCCGAGCTTCGACGGATCGATCGTCGGGGCGATCACGCCGGGCGCGATCTTCGCCGCCGTCACGGCGCCGTCCTTGATCTTCGCGCCGCTGACCGCGCCGTTCTTCAGCTGCCTGGTGCCAACCGAGTTCTTCGGCAGCTTGACGGCCGCGTAGCCGGCGCCGCCGAGGGCGATGAAGACGGCGACCGTCGCCATCACGTTTGCGTAGGTGAGCTTGTCGCGGACGCGCTGCATGTTGGTCCTTCCGGAGGCTTGGGCGGGAAGGACGAGACCAGCGAAGCCTCCCAGGGGACGGGCGCCGCCGCTATCGAGAAAACTGGGATTTCGAGGCGAGGGCCCGCGCCCTAGCCGACCGCCGATCCCGGCCAGAACCACTCCTCGAACCCACGTCGCTCCCCCGGCCGGAGCCGCTCGTCGCCGAAGTAGGCGAGCTCCTCGCCGGGCGAGGGCAGCTCGGCCGCCGAGCGCGCGACGATCCCGGGCTCGCCGGCCTTCTCTGCCGCGGTTCCGATCGGTTGGCAGGTCGTGTGGTCGACGGTCTCACCGTCGGCATCCTGGGGATAGGTCTCGGGCAGCCCGAGGGAGCGCAAGCCCGCCCCCGACACGGCGTCGACGTAGGGCGCCTCCGGAACCTCGGTGGCGACCAGCACGGGCGCTCTCGCCGGGTCGAGGTCCTCGGGGCGGATCGCCAGCGGAGCGAGCTTCCGCCGAACCTGGGCGCGGGCGACGTCGACGTCGGCGTTCAGATAGACGACGTCGAAACCTTCCGGCGGGTTCCAACGGCCGCCGCGGACCCGCGAGTATTCGCCCGAGAGCGGATCGCTCCACTCCGGATCGGCCACCCGCAGGTAGCTGCCGCCGCGGCGCGCGTGGCGCATCTACGCGGCGCTCGCCCAGTCGAAGCCGCCGCGCAGCGCCTCCAGCACCCGCTCCTCCTCGTCGACGGCGATCGCCTCGAGGATCGAGCGACCTCCGTAGGCGGGGGCGGGGCGGCGGACGACGGCCGGGATCCGGTCGGCTTTCAGCTGCACCGAGAGGAGGTCGGCGATCGCGCCGACGCTCGCGAGCTTGGTCTGGCGCTCGGCGGGCACCCCGTTGCGCTCCCAGCCCTCCAGGGCCTGGCGGCGCACGCCGAAGAGCTCGGCCGCCCCGGTGCGGTTCAGGCCGAATATCTCGCGGATGCGCTCCAGCGGCGGCTCGGCGGCGCCGAGGACTTCGGTGACCGCGCGGTAGAAGCGGACGATGTCCGCGTCGTCGAGCTGCCAGCTCGGCAACAGCCGCTTGGCGGGAGGGGAGAGCGGTTTGCCGCCCGGCAGGGTCTGGCGCAGCAAGGAGACCATCGCCACGGCGGTGCCGCGACCCGGGTCGAGGCTGCCGACCCAGTAGGTGAAGGGGGCGTTCATCGCCTCACCCCAGAGCACCGCCTTCGCCCCCGCGGAGCGGTGGCACTCGTACCCGCGGGCGGACAGCTTCACCCGGTCACAGGAGACGGGGCTCGCGCAGGCGCCCTCGATCGCCTCCAGCATCCGCTCCGAGAGCCGCTCGAATGCCAGGACATAGAGGCGCACGTGCTCGCGATCCCCGGCGAGGGCGCCGGGGAGGCTCGCCTCGATCGCCTCCACCTCCTCACTCGCCAACCGGACCGCGGCATGGGCGACCCGGCTCGGCGCGGTCTCGCAGAGGAGGTCCCTGACGATCCTGTCCATGGTCCTGTCCACGCCTCTCAGCGTAATGCAAGCAAAACGCAAGCGCAAGCAGAATGCAAGCAGGAAGGTCGAGCGGCGATGGCCCCATGAATGCCGGGTCGAGGACCATCGCCGCATCTGGGTCGGGGAGAGGACCGGCGGGCCGAATGCGTCGCCACCGAGCGACGTGTCCGGTCCCGACGGCCGCGCTGTTGTACCCCGACGGAGTGAGGCGAACCAGGGCCGGGGCGGGACCGGCTAAGGGGCGCTCGGCGGGGAGGGCCTGAGCCTCTTCGTGGCCTCGGAGACGGCCTCCAGGAAATTGCGATCGCCGGGAGTCGAGACCGGTTCGAGGGGGGCCTGGATGCCGTCCCGGAGGCGGCAGCGCGGGCAGCTCTTCTCCCGGGCCAGGCGCTGGGAGTCGAAGCTCCAGCCGCATCGCGCGCACCGCACCATCGTCGCCTCGCGGGTGTCGCTACTCGGGCCTGGCGGTGGGCGCCTGGCCGCCGTCGGGCCGAGCGGCGAACCGCCGACTCCTCCCCACGGGCCGGGAAAGCTCGCGGCTCGCCAGGCTCGCCTCCCCGATCGCTATCGATCCGACGATCGAGAAGGTGAGGGGCGAGTAGACGCCCTCCTTCAGCCGGCAGCGCGGACAGGCCATCGCGCCTTGCATGGCGGCCGCGTTGAACGAGGTGCCGCAGCGCTCGCAGTAGAACATCGCTCCTCCAACGGGAGTGCAAGCTGCGGCGTGGCTCCAGCGCCCCTCTTGGCCGTACTCGATCCCGGCCCTGGTTACCCGCGATCCCGGGTCCCAACCCCGGCACTCCCAGGCCGGCGTCGCCGAGCCCTCAGCCCCGCGCCCGCTCCCGCGCGCTCCGCATGACCTCCCGCGCGGCCCGCGCGTCCCGCCAGCCGTCGGTCTCGACCTCCTTGTCTTCGAGGTCCTTGTAGACGTAGAAGAAATGCTCGACTTCCTTGCGCAGCTGAACGGGGAGATCGTCGAGGTCCTCGATCGCCGACCAGCCGGGGTCGTGGATCGGCACGCAGATGATCTTGTCGTCGACCCCGGCCTCGTCGCGCATCTTGAACAGCGCCACCGGCTTCACCTCGATCCCGCAGCCGGGGAAGGTCGGCTCCGAGACGCAGACGAGGCAGTCGAGCGGATCGCCGTCCTCGCCGAGGTAGCCGGGCAGGTAGCCGTAGTCGGTCGGGTACACGGTCGAGGAGCTGACGAAGCGGGTGAGCACGATGCGCTGGGCGTCCTCGTCGTACTCGTACTTGTTCCGCGAGCCTTTCGGGATCTCGATCACCGCGAGCAGGCGCTCCGAGGTCATGTCCACGGGTACCCGCCCGGTCGTCTTCGCCCGCCCGGGTCGAGGTGCGGAGCGGAGAGCGGGACTCCAGGGATAGAGCTCCCGCCCTCCACACCGACGACGCGGCGCCTCCAGGGAATCGAGACGTCCGGCACTGGCCTCGGGTGACGAGTGGGCCACCTCAGGGAGTGAGGCCACCCGAAGCAGGCTCCGGGCAGTGGCGAATATAGCTCAGCATCGATGGGATGTCTACAAAGCATAGATTCAGTAGGCTTGGCCGCGTGGCAGCGCCGATGCGGGGGCAGAGCGACGGCCGACGAGCGGGCGTCGCGCGAGGGCCGGCCGATGCCCGGTAGCGGCGAACGGCGCGACCGGTCGCGGTCCGGACCGATCGATGCGTCCTTCGTCGAGGACGGCCCCGAGCTACCGTTGTCGTTGTCGAAATTGCCTCCGGGGCGGCACCGGCTTCCCCGCCACTTCGTCGAACAGAACCAGCGCAACCGCATCCTTCTCGCCGGGCTCAACAGCTTCGGGACCCGCCGCTACACCGAGGTGAGCGTCAAGGACCTGGTCGTCGAAGCGCATCTGTCCCGCGCGACCTACTACAAGTACTTCCCCGATCGCGAGACCTGCCTGGCGGCGGTGTACGAGGAAGTCGTCTCCTGGATCCGCGATTCGCTGCGGGATGGCCCCGCGGAGAGCGGGCCGTGGCCTTCGCGGGTCAGGTCCGCGACCGAGCGGATCGTCGCCATCCTCGCCGAGGACCGCCGCCTGGCCCGGATCTGCGCGCTCGAGGCGCCCCTGGGGCCGGAGAAGGTCCGCGTCAGACACGAACGGGAGCTCGGCGACCTCGCCGCGCTGCTCCGGGCGGGCCGGCGGGAGAGCCCTTGGGGAAGCCGGCTTCCCGATTCCCTCGAGACCCTCCTGCTGGCCGGCGCGGTGTCGCTGGTGGGCAGGGCGCTGGTGCTCGAAGGCGGCCCGTCCGAGGAGCTCGGGACCGTGATCGCGGAGATCCTGCTGGTCCCTTATGTCGGGGGCGCCGACGCCAGCCGCCTCGTCGGACGCGACTAGTCGATCTGCCCCCGACGTCTTTTCAGGGCCGCGGCATCGTGAGCTCGCGGCTCGCCACCGCCTCGCCGCGGTAGGGGAGCACCGTCGCGAACATCAGCCGCGGCACTTCGCGATGTGGCTCCAGGGTCTCGCCACCCTGCAGTTTGTGTGTGACCGACTGCACGATCGACCCGATCGCGAACAGGGCCGCGGAGTCGGGGATCTCGTCGGGTTCCTCGGCATCGACCCGGCCTTGGTCGATCAGCCCGGCGCAGGACATGAACCCGCCTTCCCGGCGCACGCGCACCAGCTCGGAGCGCATCTTCAGGACCTCCATGCCGCCGAAGGTGGCGGCATTCCGGTTCGCGGCGAGCCAGTCGGCGGCCGCATATGCCGATGCCCGCAACGACGTGGTCCACTCGTCGTGGCTCTCGAACGCCCGGTGGACGTGGCCCCAGAAGCTTCGTTCCAGTTCTTCGAACGCGGCCAAGGCACAACCTTCGACGTCGCGATAGCGACGGCGGAAATCCTCACGATCGACGCCCGCCCTGGCGCAGACCTCGGCCTCCGTGACCCGCTCGAGCCCGTTCTCGGCCGCGAGGTCGACCAGCGCGACGAGGGTCGGCTCGACTTCGGAGTCGTAGATCGGGACGAGCGCCGTGAGGGCGCCGTCGGCCTCGAGAGTGGTGTCCGAACTCGCTGCCGGCACTACCCGGGTTCCCTGCATGCTCTTCTCCCCGAAATATTGCGTGACGCGCACGACATCGCCATGTGCGTGCTCCCTGTGTTCCCTGTGCAAAAAACTCGATCTGAATTTTAGAGGCGCATCTCTTTTCAAGTCAATCCGAATCCGGGCCAATTCTCTTTCCACAAGGCAATCAATAGAAAAGATCGTCCACTCGATATGCATCCGCCGGTAGGGTGGCGAGGATATGCAGACCCCGTGGGGAGATTCGACTGACCTGCGCGCGGATCGGCTCAGCCCCGGACGCGGCAGCTCCCCGTCGGCGGTCCTCGACAGCCAGCGCCGGCGACTCTTCACCGCGCTGGTGGCGCGCGTTGCCGAGCACGGCTACGCGGCTACGCGGGTGACCGACCTCTGCGCGGATTCCGGGGTCTCGAGTCGCTCCTTCTACGCGATCTTCCCCGACAAGGAGGCATGTCTGTGCGCGGCGCTCGACGTTCTTCTCCGGAAAACCGTTGCGTTCGCATTGGACGGTCTGGAGGCGGAGGCCACGGACGAAGGTACCGCCGTCGCGATCGACCGCCTGATGGGGCTCGTCGTCGCCCAACCCGCCGCGGCGCGACTGTGCCTGGTCGACGGCTACGCCGCGGGGGAGCGGTCGAGGCAGATCATCGACGCGGCGATGGCCGAGGCCGAGTCGCGGCTCCTCGCGGGCCTGAGGCGATCCCCCCGGTGGGAGTCGCTCCCGCTCGAATTCGCCCGCGCGGCGCTCGGGGCGATCGTCGAGGTGGTCCGCCTGCGTCTGATCGCGGGCGACTACGAGGCGCTTCCTGACCTCGGGCGAGAGCTGCTCGGCTTCCTCGGTCGATACGAGTCGCCGACCCGGCCGCTGCGCTCCGCTCCCCGCCCTCCCGATCCTCGCCCCGAGGAGACCGAAGGCCTCGACCACGCCGAACGGGCGCTGCGGGCCTTCGAGGCGCTCCTCGCCGAGTCCGACCTGCGGAAGGTCACCATGGACAAGGTCGCGAGGCGGGCCGGCATGTCGGTCCGCACGCTGTACGCCAACTTCGCCGACTTCGATCAGTTGCTGCTGGCGTCGATCGACAGCGCGACCGCGATCCTGATGGCCGGCGCCGTCCCCGCGGCCCGGCGCCACGCCGATCGGGGGGACGCCCTGCGCGCCGCCATCGCCACGACCTTCAACGTCCTCGCGGCGCGGCCGAACCTCGCCCACCTCCTGCTCGTCGGCGTCTACGAAGCCGGCGGGACGGCGATCACGCGGCGCGAAGCGGGGCTCGCGCCCCTGCGATCGCTGTTGCTGGGCGCCTACGCTCCTCGTCCCTGGACGCTTCCCGGCGCGGCCCTCGGCGTCGTCACCGGCGCCGTCCTCTTCCTCGCCCGTCACCGTCTCCTCACCGAGGGGGCAGCGGCGCTCCCGGGGCTGAGCCCGGTCCTCACCTACCTGGCGCTCTTTCCGGTCTTGGGATCGGAGGAGGCGACCCGGGCCGCGGAAGGGCGTGGCTACCGCCGCCGGCCGCCCCCGACCCGATCGTTGATCGACCCCAGCGTCGACTTCGCCACCTACCGCGTCGCGGTCGCCCTGGGGCAAGGGAGCGCGACGGCGGCGCAGATCTCCGAGGCCGCCGCGATGGCCTTGCCTGGGGTCGAAGCCGCGCTCGCGGACCTCGATGCCGCGGGGCTGCTGGAGACCGACGGGGAGGAAGATGGCGCTCCGGCCTTCCGTATGGGCTGGATCTTCGGCCTCGAGGAGTGGGCCCGACGACCCCGATCCGAACGGGAAGAGATGTCCAAGTTGATCTGGGAGGTCTGCCAGGAGGAGGTCGAAAGGGCCTTCGCCTCCTACACCTTCGATGCCCGCGTCGAGCGCGACCTCGCGAGGTTGGCCCTGTGGCTCGACGAGTCCGGTTTCGCCGAGATGAGCGAGCGGCTGCACGAGGCGCTCGAGGAGTGCATGAGGATCGAGGCCCAGGCGGTCGAGCGGATCAGGCAGGGCGCCGACGCCTTCCCCGCCCGGGCGCTGTTGGCCCTCTTCGAGATGCCCGGGCCGGAGTGGGTGGGTCCTGCCGAGGAACCGGTGGGGCCCTAGCCCAGCTTCGACTCGGCGATCGCCTTCTTGCGGCCGAGGAACGGGGTCAACGTGAGTTCGACCAGCTCCGGGGCGGCGTCGGCGAGATCCTGGGAGCTCTCCACGTAGGCGACGAGCACCGCGGAGAGGGTCCCCGCCACCGTGCCCAGCTCCACCGGGGTGGCATCGGCCGGACCCCCCTCGGTGAGTGAGTCGACCAGTCGCTCGAGGAAGCGACGGGCCCGGTCGTCCATCACGCCGCCGACCTTGGGAGGGGCGGCAAGGGCGAAGAGGACCAGGTCGGTGTTCCGCGAGAGGAAGGCGAGGAGCCGGGCGATCCGCTCGCGGACCAGGGCGGGCCAGCTTTTGGCCGTCGACCCTTCGGCGAGGGTGCTCAGCAGATGCCGTTCGAAAAGGTCGTAGGTGGAGAGAAAGCAGTCCTCCTTGTCCCGGTAGTAGGAGTAGAAAGTGCGTCGGGACACCCCTGCCGCGGCCGAGATCGCCGTGACCCCGGTGTCGCGGTAGCCCTTCTCGGCGACCGCCGCGATCGTCCCGGCGGCGAGCCGTTCGCGCTGGTTGCGGGTGACGAAATCGCGCGAGAGGCCGTGCCGCCCCGGCGGCAGGCTGCCGAGCCTGTCGTCACGCTTCTCCCCGCGCCCGCTCACCCGCCGAGACTATCGGCGTGGAGCACCTGCCGTGGCGCCGTGTCTAGATTCGGTCACCGGGTGTTTTCAATGGCCCGCTTCGTCCTCGCCGGACCGAGGAAGGGCTCGAGAACCACTTTCAACATCTCGCGGTGCAGCTCGTCGGGATCGCCGATCTCGCCCCGCGCGACTTTCGTCTGCAGGAGCCAGAGCAGGCCGCTTGCCGTCGATTCCTCGAAGTCCTCGGGCAGTCGCTTCCCGGGGGCCCCCTCGTCTCGCCCGCGCGCCAGGAACGAGGCCACCTCGGCGACCACCTTCCGGTGCCGTTCGAGCGCCGCCGGCCCGCCGGTCTGCGCTTCGAGCAACACGACTTTGGCCGCCAGCGGGTCCTCCGCCACGAACCGGATGACCGCCGCGAGTCCGGCCGAGACCTGCGCCGTCCAATCGTCCGCCCCGCCCTCGGTCATGGCGGCGGCGAGCTGTGCCTCGGCGCGCTCGAGCACGCGATCGTAGACCGCGACGAAGCAGTCTTCCTTCCCTTCGAACTCCTCGTAGAAGGCGCCCATGCCGATCTTCGCCCCGGCGAGCAGGTCGGTGACGGTGGCCGCCCGGTATCCGCGCTTGGCGAAGACCTTCGTCATCCGGTCGAGCAGCTGCCTCCGTCGCTCCTCGGCCTGGATCTCGCGCGAGATCCGCCGTCCCGAGGCGGGCTCACTCGTCAGTGCCGGAGGTACCTCGGCCACGCCAGGAGGATAGCCACGCCCGGCCGATACTCGCCGGCGAAATCCGTGCCAACTTCTACGCCTTGTAGACACTCCATCTCCGAATGTGTATATTGCCTCCGTCCGCCAGGGGGGCGGACAGGGTCTCGAAGAGGAACCGGCGAGCAGGGGCTCGACCGACGAAAAAGGCGTTCGCGACAGCGGGCGCCGCCGGGGTGACCGGCGAGGAGCAGATCTTGAGCACCAACAGGGGCATGGGGGAGCAGCGGCTCCACCTGCGGTCATCTCGCACCATCGACGGAGCCGGGGAGCTCCACCAAGGAGGAGAATCGTGAGAAGCATCTGGTCGGAGCCGGCTCGGCGATCCACCGATCGAGAGCCCCGCAGACGCCGGTTCCTCGCGGTCGGAACGGCGCTCGCCTGCGTCGCGGCCGTGCTTGGAGTCGGTGCGCCGGCGGCCTCGGCCGCACCTACCGCCACCACCGCCTACAAGTATCAGACCTCCTTCGGCGCGGGTGAACTGACCTTCGGCTTCGGATTCCAGGGTTCGATTCCGAGCGATGCCGTGGCTGTGGACCAGAGCACCGGGAACATCCTGGCCTCGAACGAATTCTTCGGTGAAGTGGTCCAGCTGTACTCCCCCGACCCCGTGGTTGGGGGTACGCCTCTGACCTCATTCGCCAGTGGGATCACCAGCAACATTGCCACCGACTCCAGCGCGGGAGCCCTGTACACCGAGCGGAGGGCGTCTCCTACCGCGGTGCTACGCCTGATTTCTGACGGGCAGCCCACGCCGAGCTATACCCTTGATCCCGGCTTCACGCCCGTGGCTGGTGAACCGTATGCGATTGCGGTAGATCCGACTAACGGTGACCTAGTGACCGTCGCATCCGACAGACAGACGATCGAACGGTTCGACTCGACCGGAGCGTTCGTCTCCAGCTTCACGGCTCCTGAAGGCGCACACAGGGTCATCGCCATCGGTCTCGACGGGACGATCTATCTCGATGGACACACCGCCGGCCTCACGAACAACAACGGCAAGATCCTCCGCTTCGCTCCTGACGGTACTCGCCTATCTGACCTGACGGTGGTGGAAGGATCCGAAGCCCTTTCTGGTGTCGAAAGCAACGTCGTAGCACTAACCGTGAACCCAGCGTCCGGAGACCTGCTTGCGGCGGTAAAGACGGGCGAAGGCCCGCGGTTGATGCAATTCTCCCCCACCGGTCAGAAGCTCTTTGATGTGCCGCGGCAGCCGGGTGGCACCGTCGGCATCGCGATCGACGCGGCGACCAACCGGGTCTACAGCTACAACGAACAAACTCCCCAGATCGACACTTACGTCCCCGCGCCATATGCCGGAGTCGAACCAGCGACGATCTCGGGCGTCACCTCCACCGGGTTGCATGCCTCAACTGAAGTGGACCCCGGGGAAGAATCCGGAGGAGGAACCCCGTCGGGAAGCGGAGTGAGATTTGAATACCGGGAAGCAGGCGCGTCGAGCTGGACGAAATCGACCGATCAACCGGTCAACGCACCGGGGACCTTCACCGCGGATGTCGATGGACTCGAACCGAATCTCACCTATGAAATTCGCGCCGTGGCCTTCAACGATTTCACCGAACACCTGACGGATCCGGTCTCGGTGCATACCGTGGCCACGGCTCCGCGCGTCAACACCGGCGCTGCCACCGACGTCAGTGAAACCGGCGCGGTGCTGAACGGGACGATCAATCCGCTTGGCCTCCAGACCACCTACCACTTCGAGTACGGGCTCACGACGACGTACGGTTCGCGGCTGCCGATAGGCATCGACGGTACCGCCGGCGGTACCCATGAAGTCCGTTCGTTCTCCCGCTCGCTGGATAACCTGGCCGCAGGTACCACCTATCACTTTCGGCTTGTCGCGACGAATGCCATCGGCACGACCGAAGGTGTCGACCGGACGTTTACCACGGCGAGCGCCGGGAGCACCTCAGTTCGGGCTTACGAGCAGGTAAGTCCAGTCGACAAGGGAGCCGCCATCTATCCTACGTTCGGCTTTCAGGTCGAGGCGGACGGAGACGGATTTGCCTATCAGACGCATGGCGGATCTGAATCCTCTCCGATCCACGCCCAGGCGATGAGCCTGCGTGGCACCGAAGACTGGAATGGTGGCATCGACCTTGACCCACCGAACACGGTCACGCCCGCGAACCTCTTCTTTCAGAGCACGCTGGCGATTTCTGACGACTTCGCCCATACCTTGGTGGTCAGCAATCGTGCGCTTCGTCCCGGTGCGATCGAAAACGGGACGAACCTGTACGTCGTAGATGTCCCGACCGGGAAATATCAGCTGGTCGCCGCAACCAACGAGCCCGAAGCGTTCCAAAGCTTCACGGCGATCGAGTCCAGCAACAAATTCGTCGCTGGAGCGCCGGATTTCAGTTGGGTCGCGTTCAACTCGAAAGCACCGCTGGTCCCTGGAGCCCCATCGATGGCCCTGTATCGCTGGAGCGAGGGCGGCGGGCTGGAAGTCGTTTCCCGACTTCCCGACGGTGAAATGGTCACCCCGGACTACAAGCCGGACAGCAGCGGGTCGTATCGACAGGTCTCGGCCGACGGCACCCGGATCTTCTTTTCGGTGTCGAGCGGATCGGAACAGGGTCTCTATCTTCGGGAAGGGAACGGCCCTTCGAAGGCGATTTCCGTGTCCGAAGTTCCGGGTGAACCGACTGGCCCCCAGCCGGCGGTTCTCGTAGGCCTGACCAAAGACGGTCGTTATGCCTTCTTTGCGACATCCGTTGCTGGGACGAAGTTGACGGCTGACGCGGACGGCGAACTCGGTGACCTGTATCGCTACGACGCTCTCAGCGGTGAACTTGACTATCTCGGGGTCGCAGCGGTGGCCACGCTCGCCGGCAACTCGATCAACTTTGGAGAACTCGGCACGGCTCCGGACGGCAATACCGTGTATTTCAACATCAGGCTGAATCCGGGTAGCGAAGCTACGGAACTCTGGGTGTGGCACGACGGTGTCCTCCACCGAATCGCCCCTGGCGTGGGTATCGGCCCACGTTCTGGAGCGGCAACGTACGTCAGTCCGAACGGCCGGTACCTAGCCTTCTATGAAGACGACGGAGCGGTACAACTGTATGACGCCGAAACCGAAGAGCAGTCATGCGCATCCTGTCTACCCGACGGAACGCCGGTCAGCGCCACGCTGACGCCCTCGGAGCTGATGCTAAGCAACCGTGTGCCGCAGGCTGTCAGCAACGATGGAACCGTATATTTCGGTACGAAGGGGCGCCTGGTGGCCGCCGATGTCAACGGCACGGAGGATGTCTACGGCTATCGAGACGGGCACGCACATCTGATCAGCCCTGGCAACGCTCCCTTCGACGCGACTTTGGCGGGCATCTCGGAAGATGGGAGGAATGTCTTCTTCACCACCGCCCAGAGCCTCGTAGGTCGGGATGGCGATGAATCCGTCGACGTCTACGACGCCCGGATCAACGGCGGCCTGCCGGCGCAGAGTCCACCCGCGCCGCGCGAATGCCTGCGCGACGACTGCAAGGCCACCCCGAATGCCGGGCCGGAACTTCCCTTCGGAGGATCGGAAGCCCTGAGCGGTCCGGGGAACGTCGTCGCCAAGGCCTCGAAACGGTGCCCGAAGGGCCAGAAGCTTCGCAAGGTCAAAGGCAAGAGCCGCTGCGTCAAGCCCAAGAAGCCTAAGAAGGGGAAGAAGGGCCACAAGCACGCCGGCGCCAAGCGGAGGCTCGGCCGATGAGCGCGCGAACCGTGGGTAACGATCGAGACGAGAAGCAGATGAACAAGGGGGCGCAGGGGATGCACCGAAGGAAGATGCGACGCGGGATCTTGGTCGGGCTGGTCGGCTGCCTGATCCTTGCGGCGGGCTTTGCGCCGGCCGCCCACGCGAACCTGAAGTTCGAACATCTCGGCGTCAACGTCGACAGCGCAGACGGCAAGTTCTCCCGTCAGGGAGGCTCCCACCCGGACTTCACCTTCTCGTTCAGGCTGCCGGAAGTCCTCAAGGAACGCGACGGCCTCATGAGCTATGGGCCGGAAGAAGCCGTGCGCGATGTCGATCTGGAACTGCCGCCAGGGCTGGTCGGAAACCCGGTTCCCTTCCCTACCTGTTCGATGGAACAGCTGACGGACCCTAAAGTGTCCGGCTGGACCACTTGTCCACGGGCTGCGCAGATCGGTACCGTCACGCTCCTTCTGGCGGGTGGCCTGGGTGGGACGTCGCATAACGTCGTCGGCCTGTTCAACATGGAACATGGGCCGGATGTCCCGGCCAGATTCGGTTTCGGATGGGAGAGCTACAGCGCCACGATCACTCCTCGTGTGAGGCCCGGGGACTATGGGATCTCGGCCGGCAGCTTCGAAATCAGTCAGGGTAAGCCGGTCGTCGGCGCCATCGTCAAACTGTGGGGTTTCCCTGCCAGTCCTGCGCATGACGAAGAACGGGTCGAAACGCTGTGCGCTCCGCCCGAAGAAGTCCCTTCTTTCTCCTGTCCCGTGGGAACCACCGCGCCCAAGGTCCCCTTCTTCTACGCGCCCACCGCCTGCCCGGACGAAGCCGTCGGCTTCATCGCACGCGGCGACTCCTACGAGTCCCAGGGAATCTTCGATGAAGAGCGGATCACCACGGACGAAGGCGGGAATCCATTCATCTGGGAAGGATGCGAAAACCTTCCGTTCGATCCGACCATGACGCCTCGGCCGGGCACCCATCGCGCACACTCGCCGACGGGGCTCGACGTCAGCATCAACGTGCCGTCGAACGAAGGCCCCGAAGGCTTCTCCGCGTCGGCGGTCAAGAAGACCGTGATCGCCTTCCCCGAAGGCGTCACCGTGTCCCCCTCGGCGGTCGGCGGCCTGGAAGCCTGCTCGGAAGCCCAGGTCGGCCTCGGCAACAACGAACCGCCCACCTGTCCTGACGGCTCGAAGATCGGCAACGTCACGATCAAGACCCAGCTGCTGAAAGAACCGCTGGAAGGCGAGGTGACGCTGGCGCGCCAGAGGGAAAACCCCTTCGGCTCGACCTACGCGATCTACCTGCTCGCCAAGGGCCCCGGCTTCTACCTGAAGCTTCCCGGCGAACTGAACGTCGACCAGAAGACCGGCCGGCTGACGGCGATCTTCGACGACCTGCCGCAGCTGCCGTTCGAAAACGTCCACATCGACTTCCGCGGCGGCCCGACGGCGCCGCTGGTGACGCCGAACACCTGCGGCGCATATTCGATCAGGACCGAAGTGTTCCCCTGGGCCCGTCCGACCGAACCGGTGGTGGCGCAGGTGCCGATGCCGATCGACGAAAACTGCGCGGGCGGCGGCACGTTCGATCCCTCGCTGCAGGCCGGGGTCGCCAACCCGGTGGCCGGCGCCCGGTCTCCGCTCACCATCCGGGTGCGGCGTGAGGACGGCGAACAGAACCTCTCGCGCCTGGAATTCACCCTCCCCGAGGGCGAGCTCGCGAGCCTCAAGGGCGTGGCGCTCTGCCCGGAGGCGGCGGCGCCCTCGGGCGCCTGCCCGGTCGCCAGCCAGGTCGGCATCGCGACCACGGCGCTGGGCACGGGGGCCTTCCCGCTCTTCGTGCCCCAGGAAGGCAAGGCGCCGACCGCGCTCTACCTGGCGGGACCGTATGAGGGTGCCCCGTACTCGCTGATCACCACCGTCCCCGCCCAGGCCGGCCCGTTCGACTTCGGCAACATCGTCGTGCGGACCGCGATCAACCTGAACCCGACCACCACCCAGGTGATCGCCAGATCCCACCCGCTGCCGCAGATCCTCGAAGGCGTGCCGATCGCCTATCGCGACGTCCGCATCGAAGTCCAGAAACCGGACTTCACGGTCAACCCGACCTCCTGCGAACAGCGGACCCTGACCTCGACCATCTCCTCGATCGAAGGGGCCCAGGCCCATCCCTCGGTGCCGTTCAAGGTCGGCGACTGCGCCTCGCTGAACTTCAAGCCGAAGCTGGCGCTGAAGCTGAAGGGCGGCACCCACCGCGGTGACTTCCCGCAGCTGACCGCCGTCCTCACCACGGGCAGGAAGGAATCGAACATCGCCCGGGTCTCGACCACGCTGCCGCACTCCGAGTTCCTCGAACAGGGCCACATCGGCACCGTCTGCACCCGGGTCCAGTTCGCCGCCAAAGCCTGTCCGGCGGCCTCGGTCTACGGCTATGCCCGGGCCTACACGCCGCTGCTCGAACGGCCGCTGGAAGGCCCGGTCTACCTGCGCAGCTCGAGCCACACGCTGCCCGACCTGGTGGCCGAACTGAACGGCCAGTTCGACGTCGAACTGGCGGGCCGGATCGACTCCCACAACCGCGGCATCCGGACGACGTTCGAAACCGTGCCCGACGCCCCGGTCACCAGGTTCGAACTGCGGTTCAAGGCGGGCAAGAAGAGCCTCCTGGTCAACAGCCGCAACCTGTGCAAGTCACCGGCGAAGGCGACGATCAGGATGATCGGGCAGAACGGCATGCGCCATGACGAACAGCCGCCGCTGCAGACCCGGTGCGGCAAGGCCAAGAAGAAGGGGAGCGCCAAGAAGGGCGGCCGATGAGGAGCGGTGCCACCGTCCTCGTCGCCTTCCCCCGGGTGACCTCGGCCGGCCGACCTGGCGGCGGCCGAGGTCGGTACGCCTGAGCCGGTGCGCAGGTCGCTCGCGGTCCTCTCGATCGGCCTCCTCGGGGCGGCCCTCGCGCTGGTGGCCGCGGCCGGGGTCGGCGCGGAGGTCGTCCAGGACGGTGGCCTGCGCGTCTCCTTCTCCTCGCGCCTCGCTCCCGACCGCCTTCCTCGCGCGCGCAAGGCGCCGGTGTCGGTCTCCTTCGCCGGCCGGATCTCGACCGTCGACGGCTCCGAGCCGCCACAGCTGAAGACCATCTCGCTGGCGATCAATCGCAACGCGCGGCTCGACCACGACGGCCTGCCGGTCTGCCGCTATCACCAGGTCCAGCCCGCCGCGACCGCCGAAGCGATCGAAGCCTGTCCGCGATCGGTGGTGGGGAAGGGCAGCTTCCGCGCCGCGGTCGCCCTGCCCGAACAGTCGCCGTTTCCCTCGCAGGGGAAGGTCGTGGCGTTCAACGGCATCGTCCACGGCGAACACGTCATCTTCGCCCACATCTACGGGGACAGGCCGTTGCCCCAGTCGGCGACGATCATCTTCCGGTTCGGGCGCCGAGGAGGCGCCTACGGGCTGACGCTGGACGCCGAACTTCCACAGGTGGCCGCCGAATGGGGCCACGTCTCCGCGGTCGAACTGACCCTGGACAGGATCTTCACCTACAAGGGCAGGGAACGGAGCTTCCTCTCGGCCGACTGCCCTGCCCCGGCCGGCTTCGGGATCGCGACGGCGCCGTTCGCCAAGGTGGGCTTCGCCTTCGACGACGGACGGGTGCTGCAGTCGACGATGGTGCGGAGCTGCCGGGTCGCCGACCGACCCGCCTGAGACGCCCGGGCACGTCGCGGGCGCGTGGCCCAGGTTCGGACCCGGCTAGCGGACGAGCAGGCTGACGGAACTGCCGGGTTCGGCCCAGGTGCCGGGCCGCGGGGAGATCCCGATCACCCGCAGCGGCTTGCGCGCGGTCCGCGCCCGCTTCACCTGGCCCACCTTGCAGCCCGCCTCGACGATCGTCCGCCGCGCCCGCTTCACCTTCGCCCCCTTCACCCGCGGCACGTGGCAGCCGATGAAGGTGAAGTCGCGGTTGGTGGTCGCGGTGCCGCTCGGCGCGGCGACGTGGATGCGGACGTTGACGCCGCGCGGCATCTGCGGGGCGACCGCCGTGATCAGGTTCGGTGATTTGACCTCGAACGAGCTCGCCGGCCGGGCGCCGAAGGTGACGCCGGTGGCGGTTTCGAAGCCGCCGCCGCTGATCTGGACGACCGTGCCGCCGCCGATCGCCCCTTCCTGCGGGGAGAAGCCGACGATCGCGGGCCCGGCGCCGCCGTTCCCGCCCGGCCCGCCGGCGTCGCCGAAGGCGGAGACCGCGGCGATCAGCGAGACGGGCAGCAGCGCGGCGACCACCGTCGCGACGGCGATCAGGGCACGGCGACCGGGCCTCGTCCAGGTCATGTCCCTATTAACCCACGTCGGCGCCCGCCGATGCGCCCTGCGCCGGGATCTTGGGCGCGACCGCCCGCGCCGCCCCTCGACTCAGGTGAAGACCGGACCGCCGCACTCGAGCAGCGAGGCATCGCCACCGGCGTCTTCGACCTTCTGCCGCGCCCGTTCCACCGCGTCGTCGCAGTTGTCGGCCTGCACCCGCAGGTGGTGGCGCCGCCGGGTCGAGCCTTCCTCGTCGACCGCGCCCTGCATGAAGTAGACGCCGGTCGAGATCAGGTCGTCGATCGTCGTCTCGCTGAGGTGGGCGCGGACGGAGACGTTGAACAGCACGGTCGAATCCTATGCCTCGCCGGCCTCGGCCGCCGGCACCCCGCCGGTCAGCCCGAGTTCGGCGGCGCGCGGCTCCAGCGCCGCGATCACGAAGGCGAGGTGATGATCGAAGTCCTCGCCGAGCTCCTCCGCCCCCAGCCGCATGTCGTCGCGGCTGACCGCGGCGGCGAAGCTCGGCTGCTTCATCTTCTTCTTCACCGACTTCGGCGTCATGCCCTCGATCCCGGTAGGCCGCACCAGCGCCACCGCGGCGATGAAGCCGCTCAGCTCGTCGACCGCGAACAGCGCCCGCGACATCCGCGACTCGCGCGGCACGCCGAGGTAGGGCGCGTGCCCGGCGACCGCGTCGATCAGCTCCGGCGGGTAGCCGCGCTCCTCGAACAGCGCCAGCGCCACCCGCGGGTGGCCGGTCTCGAGGTCCGGGTGCTTCTCGTAGTCGAGGTCGTGGAGGATCCCGGTGGCCGCCCACAGCTCGGCGTCCTCGCCGTAGCGCTCCGCGTAGGCGACCATCGCCGCTTCGACCCCGAGCACGTGCCTCCGCAGGGACTCGGACTCGGTCCACTCGCAGAAGAGCTCCCAGGCTTCGTCGCGGCTCGGCGCGGCCATCGGCCCTCAGGCTAGCGGGGACGCCCGCTCGACCTCGTCGCCTGCCGGCCCGGCGTCGCTGCCTTCCGGCCGGGCCCTCTCGGCGCTCGCCGCCTGCGAGGATGGCCGGGTGCCGACCCCGCCCACCGCACCCGTCGTCGCCACCGGCCTGGTCGGCGGCTTCGCGATCGCCCGCTACAGCGGCCGGCGTGAGCTCGGCGGCATCTTCCTCGCCGGCTGCGGCATTTGGTGCGGGCGCCGGTGGGCCCGCAAGGGCGGCCCGGGCCTGGCGCTCGGCCTCGGCCTCACCTACGCGGGAGCCTTCGGTGTGTCTCACCCGCTGGCGAAACGGATCGGCGCGTGGCCTTCGGTCTTCGCGGTGACCGCCGTCGCGGCGGGCGCCGCCGCGGTGCTGGCCGACCGCCGGTAGTCGGCTGGTTCCACGGGAGGTTCGCGGCCGCGGCCCGACCCTCACCCGAGCGCCTCACCGCGACCTCCGCTCCCACCAGGAGACGATCGCGGGCCAGAAGCGGATCAGCAGGATCACCGCGGCGATCGCGACCAGGGCGATCACGCCGCCGCCGCGCAGCGCGTGGTGGAGAAGCAGCCGCTGTCCGAGCGCCAGGGGCACGCCTCGATCGTAGGCAGTCGAAATTGCCGGCCGGAGCGTCCGATATCCGTCCCGGGGTGAGAGAGCACCTGGTCAGCTTCGCGGCGGTCCTCAGCGACGGCGACCGCGCCGCCCTGCAGGGCCTGATCCCGCTCGCGGGAGCGGTCGGCGCGGGGACGATCTTCAGCCTGTTCGCGGGCGGCCGCCGCGGCACCGGATTCAGGGTGTTCGAAGTCTTCGCGATCGTCGCCGTCCTCACCGCGGCCGCCCTGACCGCGGCGCTCAGCATCGACCAGCTGCACGCCAACGAGGCGATCAGCAGCCGCGACCTGACCCAGACCGCGATGCCGTTGGTGATCGCGACCCTCCTGCTGGTGGTGATCAGCGTCTTCGAGCGCGTCAGCGAGTCCTGGGATCGCGCCTTGGTCCTCATTCCCTGCATCGGCGCCGCGATCTACGCCGCCGGCGAGCTGACCATCTCCTCCTGGAACGTCGGCCCCGGCTCGGCGATGCTGGTGGTCCTCGGGATCTTCGTCGCCGGGCTGCTGCTGGCCGGCCTGGGCCTGGCCACCGACCGGTTCCACCTGCGCTCCGGCCGGCGAAGCCAGCAGAACCGCGTCCGGCGGCTGGTCGAGCTCGGCTACGCTCCGGCCCGGGTGTCGCTCGCTCCGGCCCTGCCGCGCACGGGCGAGGCCGGGGCCGAGATAGGCGCCTGGACCAAGGGCGGCGCGACGCTGCTCGACTATGTGGGCGCCGAGCACCTGCGGGATCTGGTCCGCGGCCGCTGGGACGCGCTCGCGGCGGGCGAGGCCGAGGGCGCGGTCGGCGAGGCGATCCTCCTCGACGTCCGTCTCCAGCACTGGATCCGGCGTCTCGGCGGCGAGAGCAGGCTGTGCGTCACGCTGCTCCGACCGCAGGCGAGGGTTCAGGAGCAGACGATCGAGCTGCCGGGTGACGAGCATCGCCTCTACGACGTCTCGCGGATCGTCGCGGCAGCGTCCGCGGAGAGGGCATCGGGGTTCCGGGACAGTGCCACCACCGTACCCGGCGACGGGGCGCCGGCCGCGCCTGGCGAGGGCCCGCGGCCGGGGCCGGGGGACCACCCGGCCGGCCGCGATCAGCGCTAAAGGTTTGGCGCCAGGCTGCCGAAGGGGCGACTGCATGGGGATCAAAAAGACAATTCTGTGTGTAGCGGCGTGCGCGCTCGCGGCCTTGGCGCTGGCGGCCTGCGGATCGGGCGGCTCGGGCGCGTCCGGCTCCTCCGGCAACGGCGGCGGCACCCTGGTGGGCGCCTACGCGGCGTTCCCCGACTACCTCGACCCGGCGCTGTCCCACACCGGCGAAGGCTGGACGGCGATGTATGACACCTACATCCCGCTGCTCACCTACGCCCACGCGAGCGGCGCCGCGGGCAGCAAGGTGATCCCCGGCCTCGCCGCCGCGATGCCGAAGATCGGCGACGGCGGCAAGACCTACACGCTGAAGCTGCGCAAGGGCCTCAAGTACTCGAACGGCAAGCCGGTCCGCGCGAGCGACTTCACCCACTCGCTCGAACGCGTCTACCTGCTCAACTCCAGCGGCTCGCCCTTCTACGACGACATCGTCGGCGCGGAACGATTCGCGAAGACGAAGGCCGGCGGGATCTCCGGCGTCCGCACCGACGACAAGACCGGCCAGATCACGATCCGCCTGACCCGCCCGCGCGGCACCTTCGAGAACGAGCTGGCGCTGCCGTTCGTCGCCCTCCTCCCGGCCGGGACGCCGAGCGAAGACCTCACCTCGAACCCGCCGCCCGCCACCGGCCCCTACGTCATCACCAACGTCAAGCCCGGCTCGGGGTGGGAATACGAACGCAACCCGCAGTGGGCGAAGGCGAACGGCAGGCTGATGCCGCAGATCCCCGCGGGCCACGTCGACAGGATCAAGATCCAGGTGCTGCGCAACCCGCAGACCGAGGTCAACGAGGTCGAAAGCGGCGCGCTCGACTGGATGGCGAACCAGGTGCCGCCGGACCGCTACCAGGAAGTCCTCTCGAAATACGAAGGCTCCCAGTTCCGGGTCGAGCCGACGGTCAGCACCTACTTCTTCTGGATGAACACGACGCAGGCGCCGTTCGACGACGTCAAGGTGCGCCAGGCGGTCAACTACGCGATCGATCCGGCGGCGCTGGAACGGATCTACTCGGGCCGGCTCGAAGCCAACCAGCAGATCCTGCCGCCCGGGATGCCCGGCTTCGACAAGCTCGACCTCTATCCGCACGACATCAAGAAGGCGAAGGAACTGATCGCGGAAGCGAACCCGAGCGACCGCGAAATCACGGTCTGGACGGAAAGCGAACCGCCCTCCAACGACGTCGGCGCCTACTACCAGGGGGTGCTGCAGGAACTCGGCTTCAAGGTGACGCTGAAGATCCTCGGTCCCGACAACTACTTCAACGTGGTCGGCAACAGCTCGACTCCGGACCTCGACACCGGCTGGGCCAACTGGTTCGAGGACTACCCGCACCCGAACGACTTCTTCCAGCCGCTGCTCGCCGAAGAATCGATCGCGCCGGTCAACGGCACCAACCTGGCGCGCTTCGCCGATCCCGAGCTGAGCCGGAAGATCACCGAACTCGGCGAAGAACCGCTGGGCCCGAAGCAGGAAGCCGCCTACGCGCAGCTGGACAAGGAATTCATGGAACAGGCGCCGCTGGCCCCCTACGGCTCGAGCACCGCCTCGACCTTCGTCTCCAGCGCGATCAACCTCGACAACGTCGTCTACAACCCGACCTTCGGCCAGGACCTGGCGAGCTTCGAATTCAAGTAGGGCCCCAGCCCGCCGTGCCCCCCGGTGCGTTCGCACTTATCACCGCA
>Ga0335075_10001627_pt1 | contig 36782 bp, 35 predicted proteins | sample Lox_Sample_24_FD_206723 | JGI IMG/M metagenome (GOLD analysis project Ga0335075, IMG submission 206723) | Soil microbial communities from Loxahatchee National Wildlife Refuge, Florida, United States - Lox_Sample_2.4 | ecosystem: Environmental > Terrestrial > Soil > Wetlands | place: USA... | reverse complement strand
CGGGCTCCGCCAGCCCATACCGCGCCAGCGCGTCGATCGCCTGCAGCTTGCGGATCGAGAGGTCCGCCGTCGGCAGCGCCGAGTCACGGACGATCCGACCCTCGACGAAGCCTGCGAGCGCCTGCAGCAGGCGGCCGCGGTCCTCGGGGTCGATCGGCCAGCCCGCCTCCTGCGCGATCGAGAGCACGTAGGCGGTCAGCCCGTCGTCGCCTTCGAGCTCATCGGTCGGGAAATACTTCAGCAGCCCGTCCCCGTCCATGTAGGCCGGCAACATCGCCACGATCGCATCCCACTGCGGACGGGACTGGAGCGCGACGGCCTTGGAGACACGCTGCTCCAGACAGATGTAGGGGTAATAGCTCATGTACTCGCGGACTCCCTCGAGGCTCCCCGCCAGCCGCGGCTGCAGCGTGATCTCGAGTCCACCGCGGCCGGCGATGGCATCCCGCGGGCGCTGCACCGGGATGACCAGCGGCGCGCCGAGCTGCGCGATCGTGGCCTGGTAGGTCCGCACCGGATAGGCGGGAATCACCGTCTCGCTGACTTTGAGGCGGTCGTGGCCCGCGCCCCGGATCTCATGGACCGTGACATCCCAATCGATGCGGCCCGCGCCGACGGGCGCGGTCGCCGGCCACGTCAGGTCCCGGGCCTGACCCGCCGCGAGTCGAACGGTCTGCGGCGGTGCGCTGCCGACACCCGCCGTACTGACGGCCTCGACACTCGCATCGATCGGATGATCGGTCGTATTGCGGACCGTGAACGTGGCAGCGTAGCGGTCGCCTTCCCGAACCAGCGGCGGCAACCCCGAAGTGAGAATCAGATCCTGTGTCGTGTGAATCGTCGCGCTGCCCGTGCCGAAGAGCTGCACGCCGTCGTCCGCCACAGCGACGATGCGGAACGCCGACAGGGAATCATTCAACGGGATCGTGACGCTCGCCTCGCCCTGCGCATCGAGCGGAACTCGCGCCTGCCAGAAGAGCAGGCTGTCGAAGAGCTCGCGGGCACGCCCCAGGGATCGGCCGTGGCCGCCGCCACCGCCGACCGGCACGGCCTTGCGGCCGTAGTGCCGCTTGCCGACCACCTGCATCTGCGCGGTGGAAGTCCACACCTCCAACCCACGCGCACCCATCATCGCCTGCAGCAGCGCCCAACTGTCATTCGGCGAGAGATCGAGCAGCGCCTCGTCGACCGCCGCAATCGCGACCTCACCGCCTGCGGGCAACGGCCGGCCGTCAGCCCGGGCCACGTGGATGCGCACGTCGGCCCGCTGGCGGACCTCGTAGACGCTACGCGCCGGCTGCACCCGCACATCGAGCAAGTGCGGGCGCCAGCCGACTCTGATCTGCGCAATGCCGAGCCGGTACGCCGGTTTCGTCAGATCCACGAGCGCCGTCACTTCCTCTCGCCGCGACTTGGCGACTCCGGGCTCGGCGTGCGCGATCCGGCCACGCACGGCCAACACGGAGACGAACACGTTGGGAGCGTCCGCGGGCTGGATCGGCACCTCGATGATGGGCTCTTTGCCCCGCAACCGGGTGACGAAGCTACGCATCACCCCTTCCCGCTCCACCGTCACCAGCGCTGTCGCCCTGCGGAAGGGCATCCGCACCTGGAAGCGCGCAGTGTCGCCAGCCTGGTACTCCTTCCTTTCCGGCAGCACGTCCATCCGGTCGCCGCTCGTGCCGCCGAACCACCAGCCGTCGGCATCGAACACCCACATCGATGAGGTCGCCCCCGCAAGATTTCCCTGCGGGTCGCGCCCCTCGGCGCGCACGATGATCTGTCCCGATGCGCCCGGTGCTACCTCGCACAGCAGCAGTCCCTGCGCATTCGTGCGGCCGCGACAGGTGGGCGTGAGCCGCCTCGTGTCGTTGATCGTTTCGTAGGCGTAGAAACCGCCGATCAGCCGCTTGCGATAGGAGTAGGCATTGGATTGATAGAGTGACACGACGATCTTCTGCCCCGCCCGCGGCTTGCCGTCGAGTCCGAGGGCCACGACCCGGAAACGCAATTGATCCGGGCTGCCGATCCAGCTCTCCGGCCGGATGCCGAGGCTGATCGAGGCGGGGAGCAGCGTCACATAGGCGGCGGCAGTCATGAGCTCACCGTCGGCATCGGCGTATTCGAGCTCCGCCGTCAGGCGCGACGGCTCACGGAAAGCAGGCAGGTGAGAGAGCACGAAACGCGTGGAGCCTGACCCATCCAACGTCAGTGGAACAGTGGCTGTCCTCGCCGTCTGCGCCTCCCCTGCGTCCGGATCGAAATCGAAATCGGCGGGGCCCTGCCCGAGGGTCGTGATTCCCACCGCCACCGGCCTGCCGCCGAATACATAGTCGGAATAGCCCGGGAATTGCACCGGCTGCGGCTCGATGAGCGTTCTCACCTTGACCGGCAACCCTGAAGCCCCACCGCCGGAAAGATAAGCGACGTGAAGATCGAGCGGAACCTCTCGCGGTGCCACCAGCGGCAGCGCCGGGCCGAGGACACTGCCCCGCATCGATGGCAGCCGGAATTGCTCGACTTTGAACTCCGCGCTCTCCTGTCCGTCGATGCTGACGGCATAGTCGCCGAGCTTCGCCTCGGCGGGGATCTTCCATTGCGAGGTGGCGACTCCGCCCGCATCGAACACGGCATCCCAGTTGTATTCCTGACCGCTGCCCAGGTGTCGGACCGTGATCCGGTGCGAGCGCACGGCGCCAGGCTGCAGGGCCAGACCGCCCATGACGTGCCGGCGCAGGAAATGCTGCATCGAGACGGTCTCACCGGCACGAAACAACGACCGGTCGAGAACCGTGTGATAGATATCGGCCGTGTAGCCGCTGCCCACCGGCAGGCCAAACTCATACGGACCGATCCCCCGGCTCCAGGTGGATTCCGTGAAGCTGAAGTCCTGTCCCGACTTGGCCAGCACCAGCAGCGGCGGATTCCACGGGCAGCCCCCGAATCCGGAGGGCTGACCCTGACCCAACGACTGGGTCACGGCCGCGGTGCCGTCGGCACCCGTCTTCCCCTGCCAGCGAGTCTCTCCACTGCAGAAATCGCTGATCGCAACGGCGGCATCGGCGACCGGCCGGCCGGTGCTCAGGCGTGTCACCCACACGAGCGAGCTCTCCCGTCCCCAGAGAAAGTGCACGGCAAGGTCGGTGACCAGCGCGGACGTGGCGACGTAGCGTGTCTGGCCGGCGCCGAGCATCGCGGCACCGAGGTCCCGGCTCGCGAGCTCCACCACATAAAAGCCGGGACGGCGCAGCGGAATGCCGATGACCTCCTCCGGCCGCGGTCCGGCGGTCTTGGTGAGCGTGAACGCCCGGGTCGTATCGCCGGATCCGAACACCGACACGCTGCCAGTGGTATCGCGCCAGACCCGCCTGCGACTGATCGTGCCCTCATCAACGTCCGCGAGCTCCTGATCGGCGAGCTTCGGCTTCAGGCTCCCGACCCCGGCCTCATCGGCCGATACCCATTCGCCCGTCGGCCGATCCGCATCCTCGACCCGCCGCAACCAACTCACGATCGTGCCGGCATCGGCATCGACCCGCAGTACCTTGCCCGGCAACTGCATCTGCCGGGCATCGAGAACGGGCTCGACATCGCGCAGGGTCACCGGTAGTATCCCGCCCTCGCGTGCCTCCAGGATGCCGAACGCGCCGGAGAACTTGGCCAGCGGAGGGTAGGCATCGATGCGCACGCCGAGCGGGAAGCGCGCGGCGTTCTCCAGGCTCCGTCCGGCGTCATCGACGAAGTGGGCGGGAAGAATGACCGTGACGGTCGTCGATTCCGGGAGGGGCGACGGAAAGGTCACCTCTTCCAACGTGGGAATTTGCGCCTTGCCTGGATCGGTCGGCGCCAGCGGCTTGCCGTCGGCGGTCCTGATGCGGATACCCAATGCCAACGCGCGTGGAACGGGAGCACTGAACGTGACTGACACGGACTGCATGGGGACGCAACCCGCCCGTGGGTTGGCGCGGGTGCACTCCACCTGCGCGATGAACGCGGGCCGCACCCGGAAGGCCAGTTGCTGATCCTCACGCGTCGCGATTCCAGACAAGGAGGTGATACCGGCACCCCAATGCAACAGTACTTGTGTGCCCGGAGGAAGCCGGCGCTCGCATTGCAGCACCGTGATCAGCGCTTCCCGCTGCTCCATCGACCGGTTGCGCGCACGGATGTGCGACACCAGGCCGTCCTTCCAGAGAAGCCAGAGATAGTCGTAGCCGAGCACGCGCCGCTCCGCGAGAATCCTCTGCCGCTCCCTGCCGGCGAGCACCCGCACGGGAACGCGCTCCGCCAACCCGTCCACTGCGCAGTACGCACGTGACTCGACCGACGCTCGCGTCGCCTGCGCATCGAGGCGCAGCAGAAACACCTGCCGCTCATCGATCTCCGCCCAGCCGTCGTGCGGCAGCGATCCGGCGATCGCAGGCCCCCCGGTCTCGAACCGAAAGCTCCTGCGGCCCGCGACCGGCGCCCCGCTCGACGACGTCAGGCCAGCCTTCAACGTGAAACGGCAACGCACTCCGGCGTCGAGATCGGCATCGAAATCGAAGACCCAATCGCGGGTGTCGGCCCAACGACCCTTGCCCTGCGCGGGACAACTCACCGTGAAGGGATCGGCGAGGCGCGGATCACCGAGCGCGACCATCGAGCCGCTGAAGCGGACCACGACCTGCCGCACCTGGCGCACATAACCCTGCGGTGAGAACGACTCCACGCGCACCGGCGCCCTCCCCGCCGGCGTGCCGTCCGCACATGCCGGACCCGCAACGGCGAGAAGCAGAGCGGCGAGAGAGCCGAGCGTAGCGAGAAGCCGTACCGGACCGAGCGGGGCGCGCATGATTCCTCCGAACCGACACATCTGCCAGCGCTACTACTTCACGGGAGGATTCTGGCGGGCACCACGCGGCAAAATGACGAATTCTGGCGTCGCGCTCGAGTCGCATGCGCCTGGGAGGAGGTAGGTACCCACCCGTTCCCGCCGGGATTGCGGGAAGGCCGGCCGGCTCAGGAGAAGTCTGCGGCCTCTGCCGTCACGATCGTGTTCTTGCCCGTCGACTTGGCACGCTTCAGCGCCGCGCGGCAGCCCTTGAGCAACGCCTCGAGCGGCATGTCGCGCTGCGGCACGAGGCTCGCCACACCGGCGCTGATGGTGAGATAGCGTCCCGCGCCGTTGCGCGGATGATGGATCAGCAGGTCCCGTACGCGCTGAGCAACGACCTGCGCGTATTGCGGCGCCTTCTGCGCGGCATCGCCCTGCGTCAGCGTCGCAAGCGTCCCGCCTTCCCAACGGCCGACGAGATCGCCGCCGCGCCGGTAGGATGCGCCGACGACGCGCGCGACACGCCGGATGCAGGCGTCACCCGCGCTCTTGTCGAACGTATCGTTGTATGTGGCAAGATCGTCGATGTCGAAGATCGTCAGCGCGATCTCGTGCGAGTCGCGCTGCGCGAGCAGCCAGTCGCGCAGCAGCAGCTCCTCGAAATAGGCCCGGGAGTGCAAGCCCGTCAGCCGGTCCTCGCGCAGCCAGGAAGGCAGGCCCTGGGCGCCCTTGTCGTCCCCTTTGAGTCTCTCGCTGGCATCGCGATAGTAGGCGACGAAGTGGGTCAGCTCTCCGGCGGAGTTGCGCACCGGCTGAAGCACCACCTCGTTCCAGAAGAGCGACCCGTCCGGACGGTAGTTGCGCATCAGCACGCGCGCGGCCTCGCCCCGCTCCACCGCCTCGCGCAGCCGCAGGCGCCCGTCCTGATCGCGGTCGCCGCCCTGGAGGATGCGCAGGTTCTTGCCCAACAGGTCATCGGCGGCGTGGCCGCTCATCGAGCAGAATGCGCGGTTGACGTAGATGACCGGACAGTCGGCTGCCACGGCGTCGCAGACGACGACGCCCTCGGGCGAGCTGTCGAGGACCTTGCGCCAGGCGTCGGCCGACCAGTTGTTCATTCTCTTCCGCTCGTCATCGTCCCGAATCCAGTTTCAGCGCCGGAGCCGCCGCGCAACGCTGCAGCCACTCCTGCGCCCGCTGCCACTCCGGGCGATTCTCGAGCTCCTGCGGACTCCAGCCGTTGCGCCCATGGAGCCTGACCAGACGCAGGCCCGAGGCCGGCTCGGGATCCACCCGCAGGTGATCCAGCAGATCCACCACCGCCGCGCGCTGGTTGCACACCGGCAGCATGTCGCAACCCGCCGACAGGGCGCGGGTCGCCCGGGTCACGACGTCCCCAAACGCCGCCGCAGCCCCTCCCATGGAGAGGTCGTCGGCGAACACTACCCCCTGGAAACGCATCTCTCCGCGTAATACGTCGCGAATCCAGCGGGCCGAGAGGCTGGATGGGGCGTCATCCACCGCGGGAAACAGGATATGGGCGACCATGACGGCGGGCAGTCCGTTGGAAATCAGTCGACGATAAGGGGCCAGATCATCCGTCATATCGGCCAATTCCCGCCTATCTACAGGGAGCGTCAGGTGGGAGTCGGCCACGACGGCCCCATGACCCGGGAAGTGCTTGGCCGTGGCCGCCATCCCGGCATCCCGCATGCCGTGCGCATAGGCTGTTCCCAGCGCGCCTACCACCTCCGGACTGCGGTGGAACGCCCGGTCGGTGATGAAGCTGACTCCATAGTCGAGGTCCACGCACGGTGCAAACGAGAGATCGACACCGCGCGCCCGCAGCTCCGCCGCCATGAGCCAGCCCATGCTGCGGGCCAGCTCCAGGCCGGCGCGGGCGTTGGCGTCGTATTCGTGGCCGATCCGCCGCGGCGCCGGCAGGGCGGAGAAGCCGGTACGGAAGCGCTGCACCCGCCCGCCCTCGTGATCGACCGCCACGATGAGCGGCGGGCTGCGGGCGGCATGGATCTGCGCGACCAGCGCCGACAGTTGCTCCGGGTCGGCGTAGTTGCGTGTGAAGAGGATCACACCGCCGACCAGGGGATGGCGGAGCATCTCCCGCTCCTCGGCTGCCATCGAAGTCCCTTCCAGATCGACCATCAGCGGCCCGAGCGTCATGACCGCACGAGCAGCGCCATCGATTCGACGTGCGCGGTATGGGGAAACATGTCGACGACTCCGGCTGACTCGAGGACGAAACCGTGCTCGTGCACCAGGGCGGCGAGATCCCTCGCCAGACTCCCCGGATGACATGAAACGTACAACACCCGCTCCGGCGCGGCCCGGGCGACGGCGGCCAGCATCTCCGGGGCCGCACCGACCCGCGGCGGGTCGAGGAGCACATGGGTGTAGGGCCCGCGCAGCCATCCCGCGTAGAGCTCCGGCTTGGACAGGTCACCCACGTGAAATTCCGCGTTGGCGAGTCCGTTGCGCTGCGCGTTATGACGAGCCCGCTCGACCAGACCCGCCTCGCCTTCCACTCCCACGACGTGCCCGGCCGACCTGGCGAGCGCGAGCGTGAAGTTGCCGAGCCCGCAATAGAGGTCGAGCACCCTCGAGCGCGGGTCCGGACGCAGGAGCTCCATCGCGCGCGCCACCAGCGCCTGGTTCACCGCCCCGTTCACTTGCACGAAATCCGTAGGCCTGAAGTCGAGCGTGAGATCGAATGCCGGCAGCGTGTAGTTGAGCGCCTGACCGGCCGCCAGCTCCTCGACGGAGTCCAGTCCACCACTCTGCAGATAGAGCCGCACCGCATGACGCGCTGCGAAGTCACGCAACTTCCCGCTGTCCTCCTCGGAAGGCGTCTTCAGTACCCGCAGCACCAGCGCCGTGGCATTATCCGCCACCGCCACCTCGATCTGCGGCACCTGCTGGCGGATCTCGAGCGTTCCCAGAAGCTGCGCGAGCGGCTGAACCAGCGCGCCGACCGGCGATGCGAGCACGTCACAATGCGTGACGTCGGCCACGTAAGGCGCCAGACGCTCCCGAAACCCGACGACAACCTTCCCCTTTTTCGGCACGTACTTCGCTCCGAGCCGCGCGCGCCTGCGGTACCCCCACACAGGCCCGCGCAACGGCGATAGCCAAGTCCGCCATTGCACGCGCGCGACGCGCTCGAGGTTGTCCCGCAGCTCCTTCTCCTTCAGGGCCAACTGCGCTTCCGGCGCGAGATGCTGCAACGCACATCCGCCACAGACGCCAAAATGCGCGCAGCGCGGCGTTACACGCTCCGCAGCGGGCTGCAGTACCTCCAACAGCCGGCCTTCGTCGTGCTGCCGATGCCTGCGGGTACGCTCGAAACTCACCGTCTCCCCGGGAAGAGCGCCCGCGACGAAAACCGTCTTACCCGCCCGCACGATCCCTTGCCCGTCGTGAGTCAGCCCCACGACCTCCGCCGTCTCCCGCTCGCCGCGCCCGGCGACGGCGCGGGCGGCCGCACCGCCGCTCAAGCGCCACCTTCCCAGACGCGAAGGAATTCCGCGAAATGCGGCTCCGTCCCCGCGCGCAGCAGCACCTTCACGCTCTCCACCTCCTGCGCGTATCGCTCCCGCGTCAGCCGCCCCCGCAGCAGGTCGAAGCGCAGATACACGAGATAGGTGTTGAGCACGTCGGTCTCGCAGTAGCGGCGGATACCGGCGAGATTCCCTTCCAGGTAGGCATCCCATACCTGCGCCCCCGAGAACCCGAGCTTCCCCGGCAGGCCCAGCAGGCAAGCCACATTCGCCAGCGAGACCCGCCCCCGCGCCTGAAACCCCGACAGCACGTCCATCAGATCCGTGTGCCGCCAGTGATAGCGGTTGAGGTAATTGTTGTAGCGGAACGCCTGATCCCCGTCCCCCGACTCCCAGTAGCGCGGCGCCTGGACTCCGGCGAGCAGCGCCCGATAGGTCAGCACCGGCAGGTCGAACCCGGACCCGTTCCACGACACCAGGTCCGGCGAGAACCGCTCGATGCCGTCGAAGAAGCGCTCGATCAGCTCGCCCTCCGGCGAGCTCAAATCCCCGAGGCTCCAGACGTTCAGCCCCTCGCGGCTGCGCAGCACGCAGGAAATGGCAACCACCCGATGCTGCTCCAGCGGCAGGAATTCCCCACCCGAGTCCTGCCGCCGCAGCGCGAACATCGCCTTCGCCACCTCGGCGTCCGGCAGCCCGTCGAGCCCATACAGGCGCCGCCCGAGTGCCACGTCGGGGATGGTCTCTATATCAAACACCAGGCAGTTCACGGCGAGCTGGCCTTCATGAGCACGGCGACCGCGACGATGAGCCCCGCCTCATCCGTCAGCGTCACGTGCCCCTCGCCCACTCCCAACCCCCTCCTGACCCTGTCGCCCCTATCCGAGAACACCACTTCCGGCTTCCCCCACGCGTTCTGCACCACCCCCACGTCCCGGATCCAGACCCCATGCGCAAACCCCGTCCCCATCGCCTTGACGATCGCCTCCTTGGCCGCAAACCGCATCGCGACGAATCGCTCCGGCCGCTGCGTCCTCGCAAGCTGTGCCTGCTCCTCCGGCATCAGGAGACGTTCGATGAAGTGCGCGCCGAACCGCTCCAGCGTCGCGTGGATCCGCCTCAGCTCGAGGACGTCCACCCCGATCCCGAAGATCATTCGCGCGCCGCCGTCATCAGCGCCTTCATGTCCCGCACGGCCGCCGCGAGCCCGTCGAACACCGCACGCGAGATGATCGCGTGCCCGATGTTGAGCTCGACGATCTCCCGGATCGCCGCCACCGGCTGCACGTTGTGATAATTCAGCCCATGCCCCGCATGCACCTCGAGACCGAGTCCCGCCCCCAGCCGCGCGCACCTCACCAGCCGCTCGAGCTCCGTGGCCCGCGCCGCCCCCGCGGCCTCCGCATAAGCCCCCGTATGCAACTCGATCGCGGGCGCGCCGATCCGCGCCGCCGCCTCCACCTGATGCGGATCGGGATCGATGAAGGGTGCCACTCGAATCCCCTGTCCGACCAGCCTCGCCGTCGCCTCCTTCATGCGAGCCTCCTGTCCCGCCACATCCAACCCTCCCTCGGTCGTCACCTCCTGCCGCCGCTCCGGCACCAGGCAACAATCCTCCGGCCGCACCTCCCCCGCGATCCGCACCATCTCGTCGGTGACGGCCATCTCCAGATTCATCCGCGTCTTCAACAACCCGCGAAGCGTCCTGACATCGAAGTCCTGAATGTGCCGCCGGTCCTCCCGCAGGTGCAGCGTGATCCCGTCGGCCCCCGCCATCTCCGCCATCAACGCCGCCTGCACCGGATCCGGCTCCTTCCCCCGCCGCGCCTGCCGCAGGGTAGCCACATGATCGATGTTGATTCCCAACGCAATGTACGAATGAGCCAACGTAAGTCTCCGAACCCGGCCAATAGACTAACCTAAGTGCGCGACCCTCCGCGCGATGCCACCGCCTTGGCGACCTTGCGCGTGACCAGCTCCCTGCCTTCGAGCCTCTCCGCCAGCGCCGCCTTCAGGATCAGCCGCGCATCGTCCAGGGCGCGCCGCTCCCCCGCCAATTCCTCCCGCGCCAGCGCGAGCATCGAGCTTCCCGCGACCGCACCCGTATCGCCCTCCCGCGCGGGCATCAGCCCCTCGGACGGCTGAAACCGGTAGAACCGCTCTGCCTCGATGGCCTTCCCCGTCCGCGCCTCCGAGCGCAGATCCACCCCATACCCCGCCGCCTCGAGCAGCCGCTTCTCGAACACCCGCAGAAGCGCCTCGACCGCGTCCCCTCTGCGCAGCCCCGCCAGCGCCCGCCGGTAATCCTCGAAGACCTCCGGCACCGGATCGTGCCGTGCCGTGAGCTTCAGCAGCAGCTCATTGAGGTAGAACCCCGGCATGAGACTCCCCGCCGGCAAAGGCGGCGCGCTCTCCGCGCTCTCCACCCCCGTGAGCTGCCCTGCCTCTCTACCCGAGTGAAACGACAGCAGCAGCAGGTCGAAGGGCTGCAGTACCCCGCCGAACCGGGGTTTGGGCCCCCGCACTGCGCGCGCAAACAGAGTCAGCCGTCCGTGCTCGCGCACCAGCACCTCGAGGATCCGGCTGGTGTCCCGGTACGGCCGGTGGTGCAGGATGTACCCCGGCGCCAGCAGAACGCGGCGGGGATGCGAGGTCATGCCTTTACTCCAGCCCCAACTCGCGCAGTGCGCGGGCGTTGTCCGCCCAGTTCTCCCGCACCTTCACCCAGAGATTGATGTGCAGCCGGCGCCCCAGGAGCCCGTTCAGGGCGAGGCGCGCCGCCGTGCCGACCCGCTTCAGCCGCGCCCCCTTGGCGCCGATCACGATCGGCTTCTGGCCCTCGCGATCCACCCAGATGGCCGCATCGACCATGAGGAGCCCATTCTCCTCGGCCAGCTTCTCGACCTCCACGGCGATCCCGTACGGCACCTCCTGATTGAGCTCCAGGGTCAGCTTCTCGCGAATCATCTCCGCGATGCGAAACTGGATGCCGCGGTCGGTGAGCTCGCCGTCGGGAAAGAGCGGTGCCGACACCGGCAGGTGCGCCGCGATCGCCTGGCGCAGGTCGTCGAGGTTCTTCTCCTTGAGGGCCGAGACCGGCACCAGCGCCAGAAATCCGTGCCGCTGATCGAGGTCCGCGAGATACGGCAACAGCCGCTCGCGCGGCTTCACCCGATCCACCTTGTTGACCGCAACCAACGCCGGCCTGCCGGCGCGCGCGATGCGTTTCAGCACCAGCTCGTCTTCCGGGTTCCAGACGGGTGCCTCCACCACGAAGACCACGAGGTCGGCATCCTCGAGAGCCGCCGCCGCCGTCCGGTTCATCGCCTTGTTGAGAGCCCGCCTCGCCTGACTGTGGAGTCCGGGCGTATCGACGAATGCGATCTGCGCCTCGGGCAGCTGCACCAGCCCGATGATCCGATGGCGCGTCGTCTGCGGGCGAGGCGTGACGATGCTCAGTTTCTGCCCGACGAGGGCGTTGAGCAACGTCGACTTGCCGACGTTCGGGCGTCCCACGAGCGCCGCGAAGCCGCAGCGGAAATCGGTGGCGGACTCAGTCACTTCGAGGGGTCTGGGGCGGGGTCCATGGCCGACAGTATGCGCTCAGCGGCCTCCTGCTCGGCACGCCGGCGGCTCGAGCCGCTGCCCGCGGCCGAGAGCCGCAGCGCCGGCACCTCGCAGGTCACATGGAAGGTCTGCGCGTGGGCCTCGCCTTCGACCCGCTCCACCCGGTACCGGGGCAGGGTCAGCCCCCTGGACTGCAGGTATTCCTGCAGGCGCGTCTTGGCATCCTTGAGCTCGTGGGGGGCGGGAAGCCCCTTGATCCGCGGGTCGAACAAGCGGGCGATGACGCCCTCTGCCGCTGCCAGTCCGCCGTCGAGGTAGAGCGCCCCGCAAACCGCTTCGAGCGCATCCGCGAGGATCGACTGGCGGCGAAAGCCCCCCGTCTTGAGCTCCCCGGAGCCGAGCTGAAGCGCTTCGCCCAGTTGGAGCGAAGCGGCCACTTCGGCCAGCGGCTCGCCGCTCACGACCCGCGCCCGCAGCCGGCTGAGGTCACCCTCACTGGCCTGCGGGAACGCGGCATAGAGATGATGCGCCACGACGAGGTTGAGGACCGCATCGCCGAGGAACTCCAGCCGCTCGTTGTTCGGGCCCGGCGCGCTGCGATGAGTGAAGGCGGCGCGAAAGAGTCCGGCGTCACGCGGCTCGTAGCCGAGCTCGGTTCGTACCCAGGCGAGGCAGTCGGACCTATCCACCGCCGCCCGGCATGCCACCGGCCAGCGTGACGGTCTTGTCGAACTGCACCTGCAGGGTGATGTGCGCGAAGAGCGGCGCCTGATCGTAGTACGCCGCCTCGACCTTCCAGCCATCGCCGTCGCGGCTGATCGAGATGTCCTTGACCGCGGGGTAGTCCACGTTCTCGACGTCGAAATGCTTCTGCATGGAGGAGCGGATGCCATCCGGCGTTGCGCCGCCCGTCTGGAACTCACTCGGCAGCTCGTTGAGCGTGCGCGCCACCGCCATGTAATTCAGGTAGACCGGCGTCAGCCGGATGCAGGCATAGCCGATGATCGCAAACGGGATCAACAGCACCAGCCACCCGATCGCCGTCACGCCACGTTCTCGTGTCCGCATGACTCAACCCCCGCGCTACTCGATCTTCTTGCCGATCCGGCTCCAGATGGGACCGCCGGAGCGGTCCGTGTCCCAATTGAACCATATGTAGGTCGCCTTGCCGACCAGATTCGCATCGGGCGTGAAACCCCAGACGCGCCCGTCGTCGCTGTTGTCCCGGTTGTCGCCGATCATCAGGTAATTCCCCATCGGCACCACTTTCGTCACCACCTCGGGCTCGTCGAGAGGCTGCGCGCCCGGCGGTGGCGTCCCGCCGCAGACGTAGCCGCGCGCATCGCTGCGCGGGCAGCCCGGCAAGGGATAAGGAGTGACCTGCAGCGGCACGGGGCAAATCAGCGCCTGATGCGTGTGCGCACCGAGGCGCTCCACACCGAGCTGCATGTTGATGTAGCAGCCGTCGCTGTAGGTGGAGGTGACCTGGAACGGGATCTCGTGGTCATTGATGATGAGCCGGTCGTCGCGCACCGTCACATGATCGCCCGGGAGGCCGACGGCGCGCTTGATGTAGTTCTCAGAAGGGTCGAGCGGGTAGCGGAAAACCACCACGTCGCCCCTCTTCGGGCTGCCCGTGTCCAGGATCTTGGTGTTGGTGACCGGAAGGCGCAGGCCGTAGGAGAACTTGCTGACCACGATGAAATCGCCGTCGAGCAGCGTCGGCATCATGGAGTCGGAGGGGATGCGGAACGGCTCGAAAACGAAGGCGCGCAGCAGCAGCACCGCCACGGCCACGGGGAAGAAGCTGCGCGCGTAGTCCACCGTGCCGGGCTCCGGGATGGCCGCCGGGTCCTTGCCGGCCGCCTGGGCCGCGGAGAGCCGGTGCCGGCGCAGCACGCCGACGTCCACGGCCCAGACGATCCCGGTGACCGCCGAGATCGCGACCAGCACGCCGCTGAAATCGAGCTGCTCGGAAACGAGGAGCCGCACCACCGCCGCGCCGATCAGGATCGGCAGCGCGTGGTAGGCGAGCGACATCATGGGCGAATCGGACACCGGCTCCGGCGCCGCGGCGATCTGCCGCCGCGGGCGCAGGAACCAGTCATCGAGAATGCACACCAGTCCCACCGGCAGCGCGAGCCAGGAGAGGGCCAGGATGACCTGCATCAGAAGAGGAGGCATCGTGCCGGCGCCCTACTTGCGTCCGACCTTCAGGACGGCGAGGAACGCCTCCTGGGGAATCTCGACCCGACCCAGCTGTTTCATACGTTTCTTGCCTTCTTTCTGCTTCTCCAGGAGCTTGCGCTTGCGGCTGACGTCGCCGCCATAGCATTTCGCCAACACGTTCTTGCGCAATGCCTTCACCGTGGCGCGCGCGATGACCGCGCTGCCGATCGCCGCCTGCACGGCGACCTCGAACATCTGCCGCGGGATCAGCTCCTGCATCTTGTCCACCAGCTCGCGGCCGCGCTGATAGGCGCTCTCCCGGTGCGCGATGATGGAGAGCGCATCGACCCGCTCGCCATTGATGAGCATGTCGAGCTTGACGAGCGGCGCCGCCTGGAAGTGCGAGAACTCGTAATCGAACGAGGCGTAGCCGCGGCTCACCGATTTCAGCCGGTCGAAGAAATCGAGCACCACCTCGGCGAGCGGCAGCTCGTATTGCAGCGACACCTGGCTGCCGAGGTACTGCATCTTCTTCTGCGAGCCGCGCTTGTCGTTGCAGAGCTTCAACACCGGACCGACGTGATCGGGCGGCAGCAGGATGTTCGCGATGATGATGGGCTCGCGGATCTCGTCGATCTCGTTGGTCGCCGGGAGCTTCGCCGGGTTGTCGACGTATTCCAGCTCGCCATCGGTGCGCGCCACTTCATACACGACGGTCGGCGCGCTGGTCACGAGATCGAGCTCGTACTCGCGCTCCAGCCGTTCCTGCACGATGTCCATGTGCAGCAGCCCGAGGAAGCCGCAGCGGAAGCCGAACCCGAGCGCTTCCGAAACCTCCGGCTCGTAGTGCAGCGCCGAGTCGTTGAGCTTCAACTTCGCGAGCGCATCGCGAAAGCTCTCGTAATCCTCGGAGTTGACCGGGAAGAGTCCGGCGAACACCCGCGGCTTGATCTGGCGGAAGCCCGGCAGCGGCGCTGCCGCCGGCCGGTTGTCGAGCGTGATGGTATCGCCCACCGGTGCGCCGTCGATCTCCTTGATGCCGGCGACGATGAAGCCGACATCACCGGCCGACAGCGCCTTCTCCACCACTGGCTTCGGCGTGAAGCGGCCGATGCGGTCGGCGGTGTGGCTGCGTCCGGTCGATACGACGCGGATCTTCTCGCCGGTCCTGACGCTGCCGTTGACCACCCGCACGAGGGAGACCACGCCGACATAGTTGTCGAACCAGGAATCGATGATGAGGGCCTGCAGCGGCGCCTCGGGATCGCCTTTCGGTGCCGGGATGCGCCGGATCAGCATCTCGAGCAGCTCCGGGACGCCCTCACCGGTCTTGGCGCTCACGCGCAGGGCGTCGTCGGCCGGGATGCCGATGATCTCCTCGATCTCGCGCTTCACCCGCTCGGGATCGGCCGAGGGCAGGTCGATCTTGTTGATGACCGGCAGGACCTCGATCCCCTGCTCGATCGCGGTGTAGCAGTTGGCGACGCTCTGCGCTTCCACGCCCTGGGAGGCGTCGACCACCAGCAGCGCGCCATCGCAGGCCGCGAGCGAGCGCGACACCTCGTAGGAGAAGTCCACGTGGCCCGGCGTATCGATCATGTTGAGCTGATAGCGCTCGCCGTCGCGCGCCTGGTAGTAGAGCGTGACGCTCTGCGCCTTGATGGTGATGCCGCGCTCACGCTCGAGGTCCATCGAGTCGAGCACCTGCGCCTGCATCTCGCGATCCTCGAGGCCGCCGCAAAGCTGGATGAAGCGGTCGGCAAGGGTCGACTTGCCGTGATCGACGTGGGCGATGATGGAGAAATTACGTATGAGCCGCATGAATCGGGGGTCTGTCGCGTTGCTGCCGCGCCAGGTGATCAGCGGCCGCCGCGATTATAGCAGTCAGGCCTTCCGCAGCAGGCGCTTCAGCTCTCCGGTATCCAGGCGATGACGGCAGACCAGCGTGCCATCGAGAAGCAAGACCGGCACATCGAGGCCGTGGCGGCGCTGGAGCCGGGGGTCCGCGTCCACGTCCACCACTTCGATCGGCGGCAAGGACATCGTCCGCCCCAGTGCCTGCAGCTCCGCGAGCATCTGCTCGCAGAGATGACAGTCGCGCCGATGGACTACCGTGAGAACGAGCCGCCTTTCAGCGCGGGGGCGGCGAGTGCGCGAACGGGCCTCCCCGGAGGGGCGGTTCCATGGCGGCGGGCGCCGGCATGGGCTCGGATGTCTTTCGCGCCTTCATCGAGTCCGCGATGGAACGTACAGTCGCCGCGGGTACTTCCCCGACCGCCGTCACCTTATGGCCATCCACCACGGTCGAGAAGGCGTACGAGGACCCGACCCGCGCCGACTCCATGAGCGGCGCGTGGCCAGGGGTGAGCTCGATGTGTGTCGTCTCGACGAATACCGACACGGATGCCAACCCGTCCGTGAATACCAGGTGATCAACCGGCCCCGGTGAGCCAGGCATGATCTGCGCCGCGCGCACGGTCATGTGGAATCCCGGCGGCAGATGGTCCGCGCTCCACACCGTGCCGTTCCCGCCCACCGCCTGACTGCCCGGCGGGGAGTCGTTGCGCAGCCATCGGAAGCCCGTGGTCGAGATGGCGGGGCGGAAAGCCGAGTCAGGGATGTGCGAACGCACCTTGAGGTTTGCGAACACGATCTGCTCGATGACATCACCATGAGCGTCGCAGAGCTGCGTCTTCAGAGGCATTGCCGTCGAGTCATCGATCCAGAGGCGATAGCCATATCTGTACTGGTCGCGCGGCATCACCGTAATGAGGTGCGTACTGCGCTGATTGAAGCGCATGCGGGCGACTTCCCTGATGTCATAGAAATGCGCGGTCTGGTCATTGATCGCGGGAAAGCCGCTGAGGAGCGAGGCTTTGGCGGGCGTGTGCTCCACCAGCACCACGTGCTTGTCGGGCAGATAACAGGCGAGGCTGGAACCGGTGCGGATGAACTCCCGGCCGGAGCCGTCGAGGGACACGAGCCGCTCGGAGACGGCGCCGTTCTCGACGCGGTGGATGATGCGCAGCATCTCCACCCTGCCGCCCTCCCAATGGGCGAAAGTGCCATCGTAGTTGAGTGTGGTGAGCGCGTGGTTCATGCGCTCGAGCCACTTGGCCGGCTCGTCGGCGTAGGCCACGCCGGCGAGCGCCAGGGCGAGCGCCAGCCAGCCGATACGCTCGCTACTTCGGATTCTGGATCGCATTGCCTTGCACGCCTGGAGCTGGCTTTTCCGACTCCGCGGGCGTGCTGGAGGTTCCCGGCTCGCTCACCATCAGCGCCGAGAGGAGATTCCCGCGGCTGACGGGCCAGGAGAAGGCGCTGTGCGCCACGACGTAGTCGGCCAACTCCGTGGCCGGAACCACCAGGGTGGGCTGTTGCTGAACCGGCGGCACGACGAAGCTGTCGGACACCGTGGCGCCCACGCTCCGCAGGGCCCGCGGCGCGGCGGCCGGGAGAGTCGAGAGGGCGGCAACCATCGGCACCGCCTCCGCAGAATGGCCCGGCACGGCCTGTGAGCGCAGCCAGAAAATGGAGACTGCCGCCACGCCCGCGGCGAGCCCGGCGCCCGCAACCGGCTGCCACCAGCGGCTCGGGACCCGGCCGCCCGATCGGGGCATATCCGCCGACAGTGCAGGCTCGCTCGTGAGGGCCGCGCTCACGCGTCCGGCCATCGTGCCGTCCAGGGTGATGCCGCGCTCCGCGCGGATCACCGCGCCAATGACGGCATACCGTCCCCAGCGGGATTTGAGGTCCCCATCGCGGGACAACCGGCGCGCCAGCAGCTCGCATTCGGCGGCCGGCAGCTCGTTGTCGAACATGGCGGACAGCTGGCTGTCGAGCTCCTCGTTCATCCCAACTCCTCCGCGCGGCCGAGGCCGCCTTCGAAGACTTCACGCAGGCGCCGGTCGATCGCTTCGCGTGCCCGGAAGATGCGTGAGCGGACGGTGCCGACCGGACATGCCATGGCCGCGGCGATCTCCTCGTAGGAGAGGCCTTCGAGCTCGCGTAGCACGATGGCGGTGCGCAGGTCGTCGGGCAGCGAGTCGATCGCGGCGTTGACGGTGGAGCGGATCTCGTCCGTCAGTACCAGCCCCTCGGGGGTTTCGGAATCCTTCATTCGGCCTTGCATGTCGTAGGACTCGTCGGTATTGCTGCGGTCGAGATCGTATTCGACCGGGCTGCGGTCGCGGGACACCACGGCATTCTTCGCGGTGTTGATCGCGATCCGGTACAGCCAGGTGTAAAAGGCGCTGTCGCCGCGGAATTGCGGCAAGGCGCGGTAGGCCTTGATGAAGGCCTCCTGGGCGATATCCTCGGCTTCGGCCGGGTTGCGGACATAACGCATGACCAGCTTGACGAGTTTGTGCTGGTACTTGAGCACCAGCGCATCGAATGCCCCCTTATCGCCGCGCTGCACGCGGCGGACCAGGCTGAGATCGCTTGCATCGGCGCTCATTCGCGCCCCTTCCTCCGACCCTGAAACATTTTGAAAGTTCAGGGACTGTCCCGGGTCTTTCAAGGACTTTGGATCATGCACGAAGTCGTGATGCGCGTCACGAGCGCCGCCAGCTCGGGCTCCCGCGGCGCTTCACCCCCGAGAAAATACCCGGCCAGCTGCGGATCGGGGTAGTCCAGCAGCCGCGCGAGCAGCCGGCGCTCGGCGGCGCCCGCCCGCGGCAGGGCGGCGGCCGCATAGCGCTGCAGGAGCACGTCCAGCTCCTTCATCCCCCGCCGGCAGCGCCAGAGGAGCGCCCGGGCCTCGGGGTCCATTATGTCCGCTCCACCAGCATGCGCTTGATCTCGGCGATGGCCTTGGCCGGATTCAGGTCCTTCGGGCAGACGTCGGTGCAGTTCATGATGGTGTGGCAGCGATAGAGGCGGAAGGGGTCCTCGAGCTCATCCAGCCGCTCGCCGGCCGCCTCGTCGCGGCTATCGATGATCCAGCGGTAGGCGGCGAGCAGTGCCGCAGGGCCGAGGAACCGGTCGCTGTTCCACCAGTAGCTCGGGCATGCCGTCGAGCAGCACGCGCAGAGGATACAGGCGGCCGGACGGTCGATCTTCTCCTGCTCCGCCTTGGACTGCAGCCGCTCGCGATCGGGCGGCGGCGGCGTGTGTGCCATCAGCCACGGCTTGACCGAGGCGTACTGGGCGTAGAAGTTCGTGAGGTCCGGCACCAGGTCTTTCACCACCGGCATGTGCGGCAGCGGATAGATGCGGATGTCGCCGGCGCCCAGGTCCTCCATCGCAGTGGTGCATGCCAGCCGATTGATCCCGTCGATGTTCATGGCGCAGGAGCCGCAGATGCCCTCTCGGCAGGAGCGGCGGAAGGTCAGCGTGGAGTCGATGCTGCCTTTGATCTGGATCAGGGCATCGAGAACCATGGGCCCGCAGGCCGCCAGGTCGAGCTCGAACGTGTCGACTCTCGGGGTCTCGCCCGAGCTCGGGTCGAAGCGGTAGATGCGGAACCGGCGCAGCGCGCGCGCGCCGGCGGGCGCCCGGTGGACGTTGCCCTTGCGGATGCGCGAGTTGGCGGGAAGTCTGAACTCTGCCATCGGAAACCTCGAGCCTCAGTAAGTGCGCGCCTTCGGCGGGATCGTCGCGACCTCGTCGGTGAGCGTGTTGAGATGCACCGGCCGGTAATCGAAGCGGACGCGCCCCGGGCCTTCGACCCAGACCAGGGAATGCTTGAGCCAGTCCTGATCGTCGCGCTGCGGGAAGTCCTCGCGGGCGTGGGCGCCGCGGCTCTCGGTGCGGTTGGCGGCCGACTGGATGGTCGCCGTCGCCTGCAGCAGCAGGTTCTCGAGCTCCATCGTCTCGACGAGGTCGGTGTTCCAGATGAGCGAGCGGTCGCTGACCCTGACGTCGGCGAAGGATTCGAAGGTGTGGGTCAGCCTGCGGACACCCTCTGCCAGGGACTCGCCGGTGCGGAACACCGCCGCGTCGCTCTGCATGATCTTCTGCATCTCGAGGCGGATCGCGGCCGTGGGCCGCGATCCCTTCGCGTTGCGCAGCCGATCGAGGCGCGACAGCGCCAGGTCAGCCGCATCCTTCGGCAGGGGCGCGTGCCGCGTGCCGGGCCGGATGATCTCCGCGCAACGGCGTGCGGCCTGACGGCCGAAAACGACGAGATCGAGCAACGAGTTCGAACCCAGGCGGTTGGCGCCATGGACGGACACGCAGGCCGCCTCGCCGGCCGCCATCAGGCCGGGGACGACGGCGTCCGGGTCGCCTGCCTTCGGCCTCACGACCTCGCCGTGGAAGTTGCAGGGCACGCCGCCCATGTTGTAGTGAACCGTGGGCTGCACCGGAATCGGCTGCTTGGTGACGTCGACCCCGGCGAAGATACGGGCGGTTTCCGCGATGCCCGGCAGCCGCTCGTGGATCACTTCGGGACCCAGGTGCTCGAGGTGCAGATCGATGTGGTCGTGCTCGGCGCCGACGCCGCGGCCCTCGCGGATCTCGATCGTCATGGCACGGCTCACCACATCGCGCGAAGCGAGGTCTTTCGCGTTCGGGGCGTAGCGCTCCATGAAGCGCTCGCCCTTGGAGTTGGTGAGATAGCCGCCCTCGCCGCGCGCGCCTTCGGTGATGAGGCAGCCGGCGCCGTAGATTCCGGTTGGATGGAATTGCACGAACTCCATGTCCTGCAGCGGCAGGCCGGCGCGCAGCACCATGGCGTTGCCGTCACCGGTGCAGGAATGCGCCGACGTGCAGGAGAAATACGCTCGGCCATAGCCGCCCGTCGCGAGGATCGTCATGTGGGCGCGGAAGCGGTGCAGCTTCCCCTCGGTCATGTCCAGCGCGACGACGCCGCGGCAGACGCCGTTCTCCATCATGAGATCCAGCGCGAAGTACTCGACGAAGAAGGTCGCGGAGCGGCGGATCGACTGCTGGTAAAGCGTGTGCAGCATCGCATGACCGGTGCGGTCCGCCGCGGCGCAGGTCCGCTGGGCGATGCCCTTGCCGAACTCCGTCGTCATGCCGCCGAAGGGCCGCTGGTAGATGCGGCCCTCCTCGGTGCGGGAAAACGGCACGCCGTAGTGCTCGAGCTCGATCACCGCCGCGGGCGCCTCCTTGCACATGAGCTCGATCGCATCCTGGTCGCCCAGCCAGTCGGAGCCCTTGACCGTGTCGTACATGTGCCAGCGCCAGTCGTCCGCGCCCATGTTACCGAGCGCGGCGCTGATCCCGCCCTGGGCGGCGACGGTGTGGCTGCGTGTCGGAAAGAGCTTGGTGATGCAGGCGGTGGCAAGGCCCGCCTCGGCGAGGCCCAGCGTGGCGCGCAGCCCCGAGCCGCCCGCCCCGACCACGATGACGTCGTAGGTGTGATCGATGAGCTCGTATTCGCCGCTCATGGGGCGCCTCCGAGCGCCACCTTGAGGATCGCGAGCACGCCGGCCACCGCGACCACTACGTGAAAGAAGGTGATCAGCGTCAGCACCAGCGTTCTGGCTCCGCTCTCGTGTACGTAATCCTCCACCACCACGCGCGCGCCGAGCTGGGAGTGCCAGGCGCCGGTGAGGACGAGGAGAATGAGGAACACTGCCGTCCACAGCTGCCCTATCCAGGCGCTGACGGTGGCGTGATCGAGGGACGGTAGCGACAGCAGAGAGACGACGAACCAGACGGTCAGCGGCACCAGCGCCACCGACGTCAGGCGCTGCATCCACCAGTGATGCACCCCCTCCTTGGCCGAACCCTGGCCGAGGACCCTGGCGAGCGGGCTGCGCAGGGTCATCGCGCACCCCCCGCGTGCAGAGCCCACCAGGCCAGCCCGACGAAGAGCAGGAAAGCGGCTATCACCACGAGCGCGGCGCTGCGCTGCGACTGCGCACGCTCCAGGCCGTGTCCGGTATCCCACACGAGGTGGCGGATGCCGGCAAAGAGATGATAGGAAAAAGTCGCGAGTAGAATGACGTAGAGGGCCTTCAGGACGCCGAGGGAGAGCACGGCGCGCGCGCCGCGGTAGGCCGCCCCGCCGCTCGCGGTGGCGACCAGCCAGTAGACGAGCAGGATGAGACCCAGCGAGAGCACGAGCCCGGTGGCGCGGTTCAGGATGGAAGTCAGCAGCGTGTACCGCGACATCCTGTACACGGACAGGTGCGGGGAGAGCGGTCGTTCGGTCATAGGCGGCTTCGCGGGCTAGAAATCGATGCAGCGTCCATTGCGCTCCCAGTCGCCGAAGCGCGTGGGCTCAGGCCCCGGGGGCCCGCCAATTTCGCGCCGGCGCGCGGCGGCTGCCGCATCGTCGGCGGTTGCGGCGGGGGTTGCGCGGGATTGAGGCTCGGAGGGCGGAACGGAAGGCGGCGTCGAGGAGTTCTTCTCTGGACTCATCTGCATACTTCACAAGTGTGCCAGAATTCAGCTTCCGCGGCCATGAAGCCGCCGCGAACGCCGGGGCACCTAGCCATAATTAGTCATATGAATGGCGGCCATCTGGAGACCGTCGAGCTCGACGATCTGGGTGCCGTGCGCGTCGCGGGAACCGACGCGCAGCGCTTTCTGCAGGGCCAACTGTCGAACGACCTCGGCCGTGTCAGCGCGGAGCGCTCCACGCTCGCCGGCCTACATAACCCGCAGGGCCGCACGATCGCTCTGCTGCGCATCGCGCAGCTCGCGCCGGACGATTTTCTGGCGCTGCTGCCGCGTGAGTTGGCTCGCAACGTGCTCGACCGCCTGTCGAAGTACGTCCTGCGTGCCAAGGTGAAGATATCCGACGAATCGCAGAGCTGGCGCGTCATGGGAATCATCGCCTGTGGACTGCGCGGGGCCGCTCAGTCTCGTGCGCCCGACACCGAGCCGGCGCCCCTCGCCGGCTACCCCGCGGTCGCCGGCGGCCAGTGCCGATTGGGCGAGAGCCTGGTGATATGCGTGGGCGAGCAGCCGGCGAGGTGGCTGTCGATCCGGCCAGCCGGCGCCGCGACGAGTGAGACGGGTGCTCCCGCCGATGGCGCTTTGTCCCGCGGCGTGCCGGCGCGGCGCGACGTCTGGCGCCAGCTCGACATCATTTCCGGGCTGCCCCAGGTTTACAGCGCGACTTCCGAGGAATTCGTCGCCCAGATGTTGAATCTCGATGTCGTCGGCGCGATCGCCTTCGACAAAGGCTGCTACACGGGACAGGAGGTCATCGCACGCGCCCACTACCGCGGCCGCGTGAAGCGGCGGCTGCAGCGGTTTCGCTCGCACGGACCGCTCGACCTCGGGCCGGGTGACGGCGGCGAGCTGTCCGACGGCCGTGCCTTCAAGGTCGTGGAGGCCGTGCGGCTCGAGGATGGCCGCTGCGAGTTCCTGGCCGTGGCGCCGCTGCCGACGGAACCGGATCTGTCCGCCGCCACCCAACCCGACGCGATGTTGGAGCGCGTGAACGCCCCGCTCGGAGTGCGGCCCGCGCAGGCAGGCGGTGCGGCGCTCACCCGCGCCAATGTCGGAGCGCCCGCCACCGGCGCCGCTCTGCACGCGGCCGTGCCCGCCGAGCTTTCCTCCACGGGCGCCTTCTGGGCGCCCTTCGCGAGCTCACCGGCCGGACCGCGGCGGCCCGGCTCCGACGCCCTGCCTTCGAGCCTCACCCGCGAGATGCCGCACGACATCGAGCAGCTCGAGCTGCCTTATGAGCTTCCGGCGTAACTAGAGGTCGATGAGCTCGACCTCGTGCGGCCGGATGGGCCGCTCGAGAAAGCGGCCTCCGATCCGGGCGAAGCGATCCGCGGCGTCCGTCGCGAGCAGCCGCAGGCTCCCCTCCCTACGCCCGGCGGGCTTCGGGAGGCAGGCCTCGCCGACGCGAACCGCGAGGTTTTGGGCCTCGAGCGTCTGCCGTACATGACGCGCTGTAGTCTCGGCTGAGTCGACTATGCCGACCTCCGTGCCCACAACGGCGCGTATGGCGTCCGCGAGCATCGGGAAGTGCGTACAACCCAACACCAGCGTATCGGGACGGGACGCGCCCGTTTTGGCGTTGAAGAGCGGATCGAGGTAGTGGCGCGCCACGCTCTCCGCGATCGGCCCACGGCAAAGCCCTTCCTCCGCGAGCGCCACGAACAGCTGCGCCGGCACCGCGCTCACGCGTGCTTCGCTCCTCCGCTGCACGATCGCGTCCTGGTATGCGCCGCCGCGCACCGTGCCCTCGGTGGCGATGACCGCGATGTGACCGGAGCGGGAAGCTGTACATGCGGCCTCAGCGCCGGGCTCGATCACGCCGATCACCGGTACATCATGGATGTGCTCGCTGACGGCGGCGAGTCCCACGGCGGAAGCGGTGTTGCAGGCGATGACCAGACACTTCACGCCGTAACCGGCCAGGGCCTCGGCCGCCTGCAGCGCATAGCGCACGACCGTCTCGGGACTCTTGGTGCCGTAGGGCAGACGAGCAGTGTCGCCGAGGTAGACGAATCGCTCGTGCGGCAGCTGCGCCAGGAGCGCCCTGAGTACCGTGAGGCCGCCGACTCCTGAATCGAAGACGCCTATGGGAGCGTCCGTGAATCGCTCCCGGCGATTCATTCAGGCCGCATGTGCGGGAAAAGAATGACGTCGCGAATGGACGGCGAATCGGTGAAGAACATCACCACCCGATCGATGCCGACGCCGAGACCCGCTGTGGGCGGCAGGCCGTATTCGAGCGCGCGCACATAGTCAGCGTCGTAGAACATCGCCTCCTCATCACCCCGGTCCTTGCGTGCGACCTGCGCGCGAAAGCGCGCTGCCTGATCCTCGGGGTCGTTGAGCTCCGAGAAGCCGTTGGCCAGCTCGCGCCCGGCCAGGAAGAACTCGAATCGATCGGTGAGGAACGGGTCGGCGTCGTTGGCCCGCGAGAGCGGCGAGACCTCGGCCGGATAGGCGTGGACGAAGGTCGGATCGATCAGGGTGTGCTCGGCCGTCTTCTCGAAGATCTCGATCTGCAGCTTCCCCGGCCCATCGTGCGCGTGAACGGGAATCCCGAGCCGCTCGCAGAACTTGCGCAGATACGTCGGATCGCGCAGCGACAGCGGGTCGAAGTCCGCGTTGTTGTCGAGAATCGCCTGCTCCACGGTGACCCGGCGGAAGGGCCTGGAGAGGTCGTATTCGCGGCCCTGATAGGCGAGCTTCTGCGAGCCGTGGATCGTATCGGCAAGCCCGCGCAGCGCCTTTTCGATCCAGTCCATGAGATCGCGGTAGTCGGCATACGCGAGATAGAGCTCCAGCATCGTGAATTCCGGGTTGTGCTGGGTCGAGAGTCCCTCGTTGCGGAAGTTGCGGTTGATCTCGTAGACACGCTCGTAGCCGCCCGCCACGAGGCGCTTCAGGTAAAGCTCCGGCGCGATGCGCAGATACATGTCGAGGTCGAGCGCATTGTGATGCGTCACGAAGGGGCGCGCCGTTGCTCCACCCGGAATCGGCTGCATCATCGGCGTCTCGACTTCGAGAAAGTCGAGCGAGTCGAGGAAATCACGCAGGTACCTGATGATGCGCGCCCGTGTGCGGAAGACGTTGCGGCTGGTTTCGTTGACGATCAGGTCGACGTAGCGCTGGCGATAGCGCGTTTCGACGTCGGCGAGGCCGTGCCACTTGTCGGGCAGCGGACGCAGCGACTTGACGAGCATGCGCAGGGACTCGACCCGTACGGAGAGCTCGCCGGCATTCGTCCTGAAGAGCAGCCCGGTCGCGCCGATGATGTCGCCGGCGTCCCAGGTCTTGAAGTCGGCGTACGCGTCCTCACCGAGTGCGTCCTTCTGCAGGAAGAGCTGGATCTGTCCGGTTCGGTCGGCGATGTTGGCGAAGCTGATCTTGCCCTGGCCGCGCTTGAGCATCATGCGGCCGCCCACGCTGACCCGCGTCGGGTTGGCTTCGAGCCATTCGCGATCGCGCTCGCCGTAGGCGCTCTGCAGCTCCCCCGCGAGCGCGGTGCGCCGGTAGTCGTTCGGGAAGACGGGTCCGCGCCCACGCAGGCCGGCGAGCTTGCCGCGGCGCTCCGCGATCAGCCTGTTCTCCTCCCCGTGGTCCGGCGCCCCGGCGCCGCCGTCTAGCTGCTTGTCTGTCATGTTGTCTACACGCCCGCCTTGAGCGAAGCCTCCATGAACTGGTCGAGATCGCCGTCGAGCACCGCGGTGGTGTTGCCCACCTCCACGCCGGTCCTCAGGTCCTTGATGCGGGACTGGTCGAGAACGTAGGAACGGATCTGGTTGCCCCAGCTCACGTCCGATTTCGAGTCTTCGAGCACCCGCGCGGCGGCGTTGCGCTTGTTCACCTCGAGCTCGTAGAGTTTCGCCTTCAGCATCTTCATGGCCGTCGAGCGGTTCTTGTGCTGGCTGCGCTCATTCTGGCACGCGACCACGATGCCGGTGGGCATGTGCGTGATGCGTACGGCCGACTCCGTCTTGTTGACGTGCTGGCCGCCGGCGCCCGAGGAGCGGTAGACATCGGTCTTGAGGTCCGCCGGGTTGACGTCGATCTCGATGTCATCGTCGATTTCCGGCGAGACGAACACGGAGGCGAACGAGGTGTGGCGCCGGTTGCCGGAGTCGAACGGCGACTTGCGGACCAGGCGGTGGACACCGGTCTCGGTGCGCAGCCATCCGTACGCATAATCGCCTTTGAACTCGACCGTCGCGCTCTTCACGCCCGCCACCTCCCCCGGATTGGAGTCGATCACCTCGCAGGCGAAGCCATGCGCGGCGCCCCAGCGCAGGTACATGCGCAGGAGCATCTGCGCCCAGTCCTGCGCCTCGGTCCCGCCGGCGCCCGCCTGAATGTCGAGGAAGGCGCTGTGCGAGTCCATCTCACCCCGAAACATGCGCTTGAGCTCGAGGCGGCGAACCTCGCCTTCCAGCCGCTCCGCATCCCGCCCGATGTCCTGGGCGGCGGCCTCGTCGCCCTCCCCCTCGGCCAGCTCCAGGAGCTCCGCCGCATCGGCGATGCCCTTGGACGTCCGATCGATCTCCGTGACGTCGGCGCTGAGGCGGGCACGCTCCTTCCCGAGCTCCTGGGCGCGCTCCGGCTGGGTCCAGACCGCGGGGTCTTCGAGCTCCCGCCCTACTTCCTCGAGCCGCTCTTTCTTGCGGTCGTACTCAAAGAAACCCCCGGAGCGAGGCCGTGCGCTCGCCAAGGTCTTTGAGCTGTCGCTTGAGCTGATTGACTTCCATAGTGCGCTGCCGTGAGGGTGAAGCGGTACGGTGAGAGGGTTCGGCATGCTAAACGGGCGGGCGCGGAATTTCCAGGCGGCCGGAGGCGGCCCGCCGCGCCGGCTCCGGATGCCGTGCGCCAGGCACCGCACCCGGGCTCAGAGACCGTCGAGCAAGCCGGTCAGCTCGATCGTCACCGCGGGAAGCGCCTCGAGCTGCAGGCGCCCGGGCCGGTCTGTCTTGGAGATGCGTGCATAAGCATGCCCCTCCAGAGAGCGGAATATGTGCAAATGGGGGCTCCTCCCGAGCTCGACAATCCAGGCCTCAGGGATGGCATGGCGCGCGTATAGCGGCACCTTGACGTCCCGGTCGTACCGAAATGAGCTCTCGCTGACTTCGATGAGGAGAAGCATGTCAGCGGTTGTCGGACGCACGGTCTTGTAGCTATCCGCGCGATAGCGAAGCACCGCGAGGTCCGGCTGCGGTGCCGAGCGCCCAGCCAGGCGAAGCGTGCTCTGACACCACACGGTAGCGCGCCCCTCGAGCTGGCTCAGCAAGCGCTGCATGAGCCATGCAACCACGCCTGCGTGCTGATCGCCCGTCGGCGCCATGTCGATGACCTCTCCCTCGATCAGCTCGACGCGTGCCTCGGGCGCCAGCAGACCGGCCTCCGCCATGCGGTAAAACTCGTCGACGGTCAGCCGGTGGCGGCGCAACAGCTCGTCTTGCACGACAGCGCTCATGGAAGCTCTCGACAATGGAAGGATATCGCCGCCGAACCGGGGCTGCTACCGGAAGTGTCGGCGGACAGCATGAGGTTCCCGGCTGCGCGGGTCGATGGCGTTTGCCTGCGCGTTCATGGAGAAATGCGCTGATCGGCTGGCCGCCGCAGCATCCTCCTGCCGGCGGCGGCCGCCGCGCTCAGAAGCGCACGGCGACCCCGAAGTTCAGCACCGGGTACCACTGCAGGATGTCCGCCTTGTTGCGAAGTTTCTGCTGCTCCGTCACGACGTCGGACTGCGCCTGATCGCAGACGGGGCTGCCGGACGGCGCCGCTGACCCGCACTCAGCCGTCAGCGAAACGCTCGGCGTGCCGCCGTAGATGACGCCGACATCGAGCAGAAAATGGATATGACCGTCGGCGCCCGTCGGATTACCCCATCCGAAGCCGACGTACGGGGCAACCGAGTTGCCGAATTTGAGCTGTCCGGTCAGCGAGCCGATCTGCGAGCTGTTGTAGGTGTCACCGTTGATCGTGTAGGTGCCGGCACTCGGCTGGCCCGCGACGTCGAGTTTCGTGCTGTTGAACGCAGCGCCCGCCGTCAGGTGAAACACCCCTGCGAACGGATACCAGTCGACCAGCGCGGTACCCATGCTGAGCTTGAGCTTGCCGCTGTAGTCGACATCGGAGGTATCGACCGAGTGATTGATGTCGAATCCGCTGTAGCCGACCCGCACGCCAAACATCGGGGACAACCCGAAGTCGAGGTCCAGGCCGACTCCCGGCGTTCCGGCGCGCAACGCCATCGCAAAATCCGGCGCAGCCGCCGATGAGGACGCCGGCGCCGCCAGACAGGCCAGCGCCACCAGGGCGGCACCGGTGACAGTCCCCTTCGCACAAGAACCCGCTTTCTGAGCCATGACACCCTCCGCAGCCGTTGTGCCGGCGAACCTTAACCGAGCCGGCCGGGCAGCACTGCGACGCCGTTCACGCCAGAACCGGGCAAGGACCGTGCCCGCGAAGGCTGCGAATGACCCTCCTCGTCTCCGGAACAGTAAGCAATAAATCTGTCGCGACGCGGCGTCAGACGTCGCCACCTCACGCCCGTCCGAACGGGCCGCCCTCCAGCCGCGATTTACGCTGTTAGGACCGTCAACTTGCACGTATGTTGAGAATGTCCCTAGAAGGACAACCAACACGGAGTTTCTGCGAAAAATCATCAACCATTTGCTGTTCAAACTCCCGTGCTCGAGCCTTACACTGCGCAAGTCCCACTCCAAGCAGGCGCATCTCTCATGAGCACCCCCGACGAGGTGACGAGCCTCATCCGAGAGCTTCCCGAGCCGGAACAGCGCGAACTCCTCGCCTGGCTCACGGAGTCACTGGACGACGGCTGGCGCGTCGCGGAGACCGCTCCCAGGTATGGCGCGACGCCCGACCTTCGCGAGACGTTCACGGTCGAGGAGTATCTTGCCCTCGAGGAGAGCAGCTCCGAGCGGCACGAATATGTGGCTGGCCAGATCTACGCCATGTCCGAGCCGCTGCAACCGCACAAGCTGATCTCGGGCAATGTTTTCGCTCCCTTGCATGTCCATCTGCGGGGCAGCCCATGCAGGCCCTACATGCAAAGCACGCGAGTACACATTCGGGCGCGCGGTGACGACTACCTTTACTATCCCGACATCGTGGTCGCGTGTGGTCAGACGCGAGATGAAAAGAAGAGGCGCTTCATCGACGAGCATCGCCTGGTAGTGGAGGTCATGTCACGCTCGACGGAGCGGATCGACCGCAGGGAGAAGGCATTCACTTACCGGGAACTGCCCTCCATCCAGGAAATCGTGCTGATCGCGCAGAAGTCCGTTCTCGTGACCGTCTACCGCAGAGCGGAGGACTGGGCGCCGGAGGTACTGGCTTCGCCCGAGCAATCTCTGGAGCTGAAGTCGATCGGCCTCGCCCTGCCCCTGCAGCAAATCTACGAGGGACTGCCCTGAAACGCCTCCCGGCCTGCTCGACAATCTCCGATCGGTGTCTCCCCGCTACGGGCTCGGGAGCACATGGTCGACCAGGAGCTGCAGGCGCCGCTCACCCTGGTACTCGTTGACGTCCAGTCGATAGACCAGCTGGACGGAGCCCTCGGGAAGCGTGAATGTCGCTTCTTCTTCTATGTGATTGAAGGCGATCGCATCGAAGGAGCGCCCGGTGCGGGGAAACTCCAGCCACATCTTGAGATGCCGATCGGCAACCACGCGGGCGCTGCGGATGGCGAACACGCCATCGAAGCAGGGCTCGGGGAAAGCCTGTCCCCAGGGGCCGCCGGCGCGCAACGCGTGCGCGGTCTCGAGCGCGATTTCCGCAACCGTCAGCTCGCCGTCGGTCTCGATTGCATCGCTCGGACCGCACTGTGCCGCCCAGGCGGCCACCTCCTCATCGAAGGCGCGCGCGAAGAAATCGAGCCGGGAGCGCTCGAGCGACAGTCCGGCAGCCATGGCATGACCGCCGAACTTGCCGAGGAGCTGCGGATGGCGCGCATCGAGATTGGCGAGCACATCGCGGATGTGAATGCCCGGCATGGAGCGCGCAGAGCCGCGCAACTGCCCCTCTCCCGCGAGCGCAAAAGCAATCACGGGGCGGCGGATCCGGTCCTTGACCCGGCTCGCCACCAGCCCGACGACGCCCTGGTGCCAGGTCTCATCGAAGAGACAGACCCCGCTGCGCTGCAACGCCCGCGGTCCCGGATCGCGCAATCGACGCACTGCCGCCAGCGCCTCGGCCTGCATGCGCGCCTCGATCGCCCGCCGCTCGTGATTGAGCTCATCGAGACGCGAAGCGAGCGCCGCGGCGGCCACGATGTCGTCGGCGAGGAGACATTGGATTCCGACGGTCATATCGTCGAGGCGCCCGGCCGCATTGAGCCGCGGCGCCACCCCGAATGCGAGATCGGCGGCGATGAGAGTCTCGACCGGCCGTCCCGCAATGTCGAGGAGTGCGCGAATTCCCGCCGCGCAACGCCCGGCGCGGATGCGCTTCAATCCCTGGGACACGAGCACGCGGTTGTTGGCATCGAGCGGCACGAGATCGGCGACCGTACCCAGGGCTACGAGGTCGAGGAAGTCCGCCGCACCAGGCGCGCCCGAAGGTGTCAGGCGCTCCTGGTCGAGCCGCCGCTTCAACGCCGCCATCACATAGAAGGCGACTCCCACGCCCGCCAGCGCGCGGCTCTTGAAGAGGCTGCCCGTCAGGTTGGGATTGACGATGACGTTGGCCGCCGGCAGCTCGGCTCCCGCCAGGTGATGGTCCGTGATCAGGACGTCGATGCCGCGCGAGCGGGCCTCCGCCACGCCGGCCGCGCTCGAAATTCCATTGTCCACCGTGATGATGAGCGACGGCGCGCGTTCCGCCGCCAGCCTCACGATCTCCGGCGTGAGGCCGTAGCCGAATTCGAACCTGTTGGGCACCAGAAAGTCGACCGAGGCGAAGCCCCATGCCCGCAACGCCCTGACGACGAGCGCGGTGCTGGTGGCGCCGTCGGCGTCGAAGTCGCCGATCACCAGCACACGGCCGCCGGACCGATGCTGCAGCAGCAGACCGACCGCGCCGAGGATGCTCTCCAGCGTACTCACCGGCAGCAGGCGATCGAGCGAGAGATCGAGATCGTCGGACGTGCGCACGCCGCGGCCGAGATAGATCCGGCGCAGCACGGGATGCAGTCCCGCGCTCGCGAGTATCGAAGCATCCTCCGCGCCGGCGGCGCGCCGCACGACCCGCAGACTCACGCCAACGCCTCCAAGCCTCCGGGCACGGCCTTCAGTCGCCGCCACAGGCGCCAACGGTCCGCGGCGCGCAGACTGAAGCGCCGATCATTCGCAAGCACCACGAGCCGCTCGAGCTTGCCGCGGCGCAGAGCAGCGAGCAGCGGCGTTATCACCCGGCGGTCGATCTCCGCCACCGCATCCGCGAGGCGCCAGGAGCCATTGGCATGCAGCAATTCGGCAACCTCCATCACGCCGAGCGCGCGCTGCGCGCGCGGCTCACCGATCACCGCCGCCCAGTCTACCGGCATCGGCCGGATTTCTCCCCCGGCAAGCCGTGAAAGGCCCCGAAGAAAAGGATCGGACCCGAACGCCAGATCCTCTGTCGGCGCTCGTGAATTCGCCGCCGCGGGGACGGCAGGGCGTGCGCCGCCGCCCCAGAGCCACAGCGTTGCAACCGTGAGAGCGCCACGCCTTGCGAGCTCACCGTTGATCGGATGACCATGCAGCCACATTTCGATTTCCGCGCTCAGTCGGCGCAGTCCGCGCGAGCCCTTTCCCATGGGGAGCGACTCGGCCACCGAGGTCAGAAGCATTCGCGCGGGCTCGGTTGTCGTCGCGGGCGCCGGCTCCTGCGGTCCCGAGAGCAGCAGCTCGCCGCCGCCGAGCGGCCGCAGATCGAATCCCGAGCCGCGAAACGTCTCGCCGAAGCTCGCGGCGAGCCGGGCGAGCTCCGCATCGGGCAAGCGCAGAATGCTGCGCCTGTCGAAATGCACGCTGGTCAGGCCCGCGATCAGATGCACCGGTGTTGCCAGCCACACGGCACCGCTCGCCGCTGCATCCTCGAGCGCTGCAGCCTCGAGCGCTGCGGCCGCGATGCTCGCCGGCGCTGCATCAGCGTATTGCGGCAGCCCGAGCCACTGGGCCGTCCACGCGCGCCAGCCTTTGGGCAGACGGGTCTTGTCGCCGAAGCGCGCGAGGTACTCGAGTCCCGGTGCGCCCGGGCTCGCGCCCTCGCCCGGGCTCGAGCCCGGCTCCAGAAACAAATCCCGAATGACGATGACGATCTCGCGCACGGGCGCTATCGTACCGCCTCAATGAAGTTCACTTTGGAAAGCAGCTCGCGAGTGAATCTCGTGCGCGCCTACTCGAGGGGAGAGCTGCGGATCGGCGAAGAGCAGCTGCGCTCGAGCTGCATCGTGTCCGCGGACCGGCTGATCACCGATTGGCCGCCGAGCCGGTTCGAGGCTCTCAGGCGCGAGCACTTACAGACGATTTTTGAGCTGCAGCCTGAAGTCGTGCTGCTCGGCACCGGCGAGCGGCAACGCTTCCCGCCGGCGGACATCCGGGCGGCGTTCGCGGCGCGCGGCGTGGGCCTCGAAGTGATGGATCTCGGCGCGGCCTGCCGGACCTATAACATCCTGGTGCAGGAGGAGCGGCACGCGGTCGCGGCTCTGTTTCTGGAGTAGAAAGAGAAGTTTTCCGGCGGCAAAGCCGCCGGAAGAAGACACAGGGGGAGGGGCATCAACCAACCGACCCATCATCCGGAGCTGACAGACTGCGGACAACGGCATGCTTTTCTTCTTCTGCGTCGCTGTTGTTGCTTTTCTTTCGGCATCCCCTCCTCCCTGTGCCCTCTTCCGGCGGCTCTGTGATCGAATCCGGCTGTCGGCACTCAGCGACAGGGCGGACATGTTAAACAGGTCACATTCTGTTTAGCAACTGTATAATTTAGTCTTTTTATTTTTCATATACTTGCGCTTCTAACCTAATTGTAAATCTCAGCTAGCCGGTTCCGCCCAGCAGCGGCACGAATGCCACCGGCCCCAGCGATTCGCGGTCTATGCGCTGCTCCCGGCGAGTGAAGCGCACCAGCTCCTGCTCGCCCTCCGGCCCCACGGGCACCAGCAGCCGGCCCCCGACCTGCAACTGCTTGAGCAGCGCCTCCGGTACGACGAGCGGCGCGGCCGCCACCAGGATCCCATCGAAGGGTGCCTGGGTCTTCCAGCCCTGGCTGCCATCGCCATGCCGGAATCTGACATTGCGCACACCGAGCTCCTTCAGCCGTTCCTTGGCGCGCTCGAGCAGCGGCTCGATGCGCTCGATGGTGTAGATGCGCTCGATGAGCGGTGCGAGCACCGCGGTCTGGTAGCCGCACCCGGTCCCGACCTCGAGCAGCTTCTGCACCGGTCCGCCCTGGAGCAGCGCTTCCGTCATGCGCGCGACGATGTAGGGTTGCGAGATCGTCTGCCCGAACCCGATCGGCAATGCAGTGTCCTCGTAGGCGCGGCTGCCGAGCGCCTCGTCCACGAAGATATGCCGCGGAACGTTGCGTATCCGGTCGAGGACGGCGAGACTCGAGATGCCCTGGTCGCGCAGGCGCTGTACCAGCCGGTCGCGCGTGCGCGCGGAGGTCATGCCGATGCCGGAGAACCGCAGGTCAGGCATGGATGCCTTTCAGCCAGTTCTGCAGAACGGGGAGCGCCGCATGGCGCGTGAGATCGATTTGCAGGGGGGTCACCGAGACATAACCCTGGGCGATGGCCTCGAAGTCCGTGCCGGGTCCCGCGTCCTGCTGCGGTCCCGCCGGTCCCACCCAGTAGACCGGGCGCCCGCGGGGGTCGCGTGCCGGCAGGATCGGCTCCGAGCGGTGGCGAAACCCGAGGCGCGTGCTGCGAAAGCCCTTGAGCGCCGCGGCCGGCAGGTTCGGCACGTTGACGTTGAGAATCAGCGTCGGATCGAGCGGGCTCTGGATGAGCTGCCCGACGAGCAGCCGCGCGACTTGCGCCCCGGTCTCGAAATGCGCCTCGGCATCCGCAGCGGTGCAGAGCGAGATGGCGAGGGTCGGCAGCCCGAGGAAGCGGCCCTCGATCGCGGCCGCCACCGTCCCGGAATAGAGCACGTCATCCCCGAGGTTGGGGCCATCATTGATGCCGGAGACCACCATGTCGTGGTCGTAATCAAACAGGCCGGAGATGGCGAGGTGCACACAGTCGGTCGGTGTACCCTGCACGTAGTAGACGCCGGGCTCCGACTCGAACACCCGCAGGGGCACATCGAGGGTCAGGGAGTTGCTGGCACCGCTGCGGTTGCGGTCCGGCGCCACGACGGTGATCTCGGCGAGGCTGGCCAGCGCCTCCTTGAGGAGGCGGATGCCGCGGGAGCGGTAGCCATCATCGTTGCTGACGAGGATCTTCACTGTTCTGATGTAGGGTACTGCAAGGCTTACGCCCCTCCGCGGGCGCGTCACTATACTGGAGCAAAATGCGCGGAGGTAGCGTGAGTCCCCGTTCTCCGAAGGAGCTTCCCGGCCACCCTGCCGCCCGCGCGGATTCGGACCTCAGCGGCGCTCAGACCGATGAAACGAAGCTCTTTCGCGAAGCGGTCCGGGACGTCAAGCCCCTGGGCTGCGCCGCGCAGGAAGCCGGGCAGCCGTCCAGCCGCCGCCGGCGGCCGCGCCCGGCGGCGAAGTTCTCCCGCGCGGACCGGCTCGCCGTGCTCGAAGAGAGCCTGAGTGATGACGTCATCGATCCCGCGCTCGCCAGCGGCGAAGAGCTCGTCTTCCACCGCACCGGGATCCAGGCCTCCGTGCTGCGCAAGCTCCGCCGCGGCGACTACCGCGTGCAGGGCGAAATCGACCTTCACGGCCTCACCGTCACCGAGGCGAAGCAGGAATTGCGCGAGTTTCTGGCACACGCGTTGACACGGCAGTGGCGCTGCGTGCGCATCGTTCACGGCAAAGGACTTCGCTCCGGACATCGAGGACCGGTGCTGAAGGCCATGGTGGGTACGATGCTGCGCAAAGTCGGACCGGTGCTGGCGTACGTCTCCGCGCGCCAGGTCGACGGCGGAACCGGCGCGGTCTACGTGCTGCTCTCGTCGTAGTCGGCCTCGAGCGCGAACACCTCCCGCAGTACGACCGTGGCATAGGCGCCGCGGCTCAGGCGGAAATCCACGACGACCGAGTCAGCGGCGTCCGCGCCAGCAGCCACGTCCGCACCAGCAGCGACGTCCGCACCAGCAGGAGCGTCCGTGCCAGCAGGAGCATCCGCGCCAGCGGCAGTCCCGGCGGCAGCCTCCGCGCCAGCCGCACGCACATCCCGTCGCCAGCGCAAGTCCCGAACGGCGAGCCGCAGGCTCCGCCTCTCCTGGTCCATGCCGGCTCTCTCGACGAGCTCGCATGCGGCCGTCAGCCCTGACGCCACCCGCTGCTCCAGCTCGAGCACCCTGCCGCTGCTCGGCGGCGCGCCGCGTCCCCAGAGCGGACCGGTGGGATGAACGTCGAGCCGCGTGGAGCGCTCCGCAAGCGTCTCGTCGACGGCCTCGACCCGGAAATGGCTGGCGCGTCCATCGAGGTTGGCGAGATCTCCCGCCTCGAGGCGCTCCCAACTCCCATCGCCGACACGTTCAGCCAGCGCCGCGTTGAAGATGAGGCTGCGGGCTGCTGAAAGTATGAAGCCGCGCTCGGCCGGCCGCAGCTTCCGGAGGTCCTCGCCGATGCGCTTCAGGTTGGCCCCTCCCCGCCCGAAGCGCTGCGGCCCGAAATAATTCGGCACACCGCGCGTCCCGATGGCGGAAAATCGGCTTGTCAGGGATGCATCGTCGATAGTGACGCCTCGGACCCTGATGACGAAACGATTGCCCGCGAGGGCCCCACGCGGCAGCTTGCGGGAGTGGCGATGCGCCTCGAGTACGTCGTACTCATCGCTGCGGATGCCTACCCAATCCACCGTCGACAGGCGCGACTGCGGCACGGTGAACCACTGCGTGGCGACGGCGCGGCGGTCCTTGAGGCCCGCATAGCCGACATCGCCTGGTCGGCACCCGCATGCGCGCGCGAGCTCGCCGGCAACCCACTGCGTATTGGCGTTGCGCTTGCGTACCCTGAGCAGCACGTGTTGGCCTGCACCGGCCGCCTCGAACCCGAGCAGCTCCTCGACGACGAAGTCTTCCGGCTGGCCGCGCAGGCGCCCGGAGCAGAGCGGCGTGCCATGGGCCAGCGGCGGATCGAGCGCCGCCTCGACCGCCGCCTCGACCGCCGCCTCGACCGCCGCCTCGACCGCCGCTTCAACCGGCATCGATCAGGAGCACCACGGCCTGCGCGGCAATGCCTTCGGCCCGGCCCAGAAAGCCGAGCTTCTCGGTGGTCGT
>Ga0335075_10001626_pt1 | contig 36788 bp, 26 predicted proteins | sample Lox_Sample_24_FD_206723 | JGI IMG/M metagenome (GOLD analysis project Ga0335075, IMG submission 206723) | Soil microbial communities from Loxahatchee National Wildlife Refuge, Florida, United States - Lox_Sample_2.4 | ecosystem: Environmental > Terrestrial > Soil > Wetlands | place: USA... | reverse complement strand
CACTCCTGCATCGGGAGCTGTTGCAGCTGCACGGATTGCTGAATGCCTTTCGGCCCCTCAGCCCCCGGGAGCGCGACGTGCTGCGCCTGCTGCTGACCGGGGTTTCAGAGCGGGAGATCGCCGGGGCGCTGCGCCTCACTCCGGCTACAACGCACCAGTATGTCGTAGCAGTGCTTCGTAATTTCGGAGCGCACAGCCGCGCCGAACTGATGGCGCAATGGCTGCAGCGCCTCGCTCCTTCCCCACCCCCTACTGATCAGTAGAATTGTCGCTCTTCGGTTTCAGGTACATAATCATCTGCACAACAGGTCCCCGGAGGTTCACGCGTGCATGGGCAGGCGCGCCCGTCTGTGGTGTGCTCCGGCAACAGGGCTCTGGATCTGCTGACGTTCGGATGCTGAAAATGAACAATCCGGTCTCTGTTTTGTCCTGTCCTTCCCACCGTCCTGTCGGCTCGCCGCCGGCAAAATCGTATCCGCATCTGAAGCAGGTCTCTCCGGGTGGCCGTGGCGCGGCTGGTGGGGCTGGCCGCGTCGGCAAAGGTGCAGAGGTCGCTCCTCAGCTTTGCGCAGAGGAAACCACATACATTGTCAGGTAATGAGAGGGTATGATGCGGTTCAGATTTTTATCTGCAGTCGCGATTCAGGGAATATCTCGGCGGCTCCTGCTGGCTTTTGTGTTCTGTGCAGCCATCGTCGAGGCGAATGGCCAGAATACGAGGGCCACTCCATCTGCTCAGAACCATCCGGTGATGGTAACGCGTCTTTACACCGGTTCTGACGGGCAAAGCCATATCGATCAGGTGCCAGTCATTCTCCATGATGCGCCGGGCTGGCCGTCCGAGGTGTCTGCAGCCGTAAAGACGACCGATGCGTATCTCATGCGGGGCGCGCCGGGAATGTTCGAGACGTGGCACAATGCCAACCGGAAGCGATACATCGTGGTGATCAGCGGGGAAGCTGAAGTGACCACCACGGACGGTGAAAGGGCCAGGCTCGTGCCCGGGCACCTCTATCTGGCCGAGGATCTGACCGGGAAGGGGCACACCTTCCGGGTTCTCGGGACTCGGGAATGGGTGGCGCTCTTTGTCGATTTTGCGCAGTGAGGGGCCGGGGATTTCAGCGAAGTCGGCTTGCAATCGAGGTCGTGATGGAACTGACCGGGTGCTCCCCTATCAACAGCCCAGGCGCTCTCCAGGCTCATTCGTGCGCCTTCATCCGCGGTTTAGTCATAACGGGCTCACCAGTTCCAGGAATTCCGAACGGCAGTCCCCTGCAGTCAGCGCCCTGTCTTTTCAAGGAGAATGTGCAATGCAGGCAGTGACCACAGTGAATGAGCGGACAGCCGCGACCACTTCGGGAGAATCGATCACCCTGATCTGCTTCAGGGGAGACATCTCTTCGGCTTCGAAAGACGTGCTGCTGAACGCCTATCACCGGCTCGGCAGTACGGTCTACAGAGTCCTGCTGGACTTCACCGCGGTGGACTATATCAACTCGTCGGGTATCGCCATCATCATCCAGATGCTTCTGGAGGCCGGCAAAGCGGGCACCAGGACCATCGGCATCTTCGGGCTGAGTCCTCATTTTCAGAAGGTATTCACGATGGTGGGAATCAACAAGTACGCGGTCCTGTATGCGGATGAAAACGCCGCGCTGGCGGTCGCATGAAGTATCGGAACAGAAAAGGAAGGGCCGAGGCCTGCACGAGTGCTGGCGCTCGTGTTCAGCACAGGAGTCGCTGTGGTGATCCCGGGGTGCGCGAACCGGCTGTCCAATTAAGCCCGTCGCCGCAATTCGGGTCCGCTGCTTCCATCCTCAGGTGGCCGGCCGTCCTGTGCCTTCTGGCGTTCGTCATCGCGTGCGTCTCGCTGCCCGCGCAGCAGCCGTACGCCATCGCCCACGATCCCACACCAGAGGCGCAAGCGCCAACGCAGAACATTGAAACGGTGATCGATTCCCACGGCAGCCGCATCACCGGCATGCTGCTCCTCGCTTCCGGCATACAACCGCATCGAACGGTGATCCTCCTGCACGGCTTTCCCGGTTATGAGCAGAACATGGATTTAGCCCAGGCGCTGCGCCGGGACGGATGGAACGTGCTGGCGATGCACTACCGCGGCACCTGGGGCTCGCAGGGCGCCTTCAGCTTCACTCATTGCATGGAAGATGTGGGCGCGATGCTGGCCTACCTGAGCGATCCGGCGAACACGGCGAAGTTTCATGTAGACCGGCGGCGCATTGTCGTCATAGGGCACAGTATGGGCGGGTTCCTGGCCGTCGCTGCCATGGCGCAACATCGGCAGATTGCGGCCGGGGTCGTGATCAGCGAGGGCAGCCCCATCATCAATGGTCCCGGCTTCTTCGGTAAGAAGTCCGATCCGGCCGACTACGTCCCTCTCGCAGGCACTTCGCCCGCGGCATTGCGCCGGGAAGCACAGGCACATGCGGCCGCATGGTCTTTCGCGACGCTGGCCGCGAAGATCGCACCACGTCCGATCCTGGACGTCACTGCCGACGATGGCCTGCGCGCTTCGAACGATGCGCTTGTGGCCGCTCTCACCCATGCAGGTGCCCGAGCAACCTCCCTGCACATGGACACGGATCACGACTTCACCGATCATCGCATCGCGCTTGAGGCCGCAGTGCTTGCATGGCTGGACAAGACTGTCGAGTAACGGATTCACCGGAAAGAGTATCGAGTCTGAGCCCGCGGGAACGGGCGGCAGTCAGGAGGAAACTGAGCTGCTGCCGCTGCGGCTTTTTATTGAGTTTTCTCGGTTTTCGGCTGTACTATCACTGCACCTTCCCCAGGAGGGAAAACAGCGTTGATTGCTGCTCGGCGGCATCGCTCCCGCATGGGCCACGCTGTATCTCCGGCCTTCCTTTGCCTGCTTCCGTTCCTGTCTGCAGGGGCCCGGTCCAAAACCGCTCCCCCCACGAATGTGCACCAGCTTCAGCAGCAGATCGTGACCCTTACCACCAGAATCGACTTCACCGGCTATCTCGTCACCGCCGTGCTGCTGTTCTTCATGGCCTCCGCCTGCCTGGGCCTGTGGTGGAATGCCCGAACTTTTCGCGCTTTTCGCAGTGTGGGCCTGTATCTACTCACGGTCGCCTCAATTTTCCTGGTTATCTTTCTCAACGAGCCGAACTCGTGGCAAATCACCTTACTGATCCTGACCTCATGGCTGATGCCGGAGATGGCGGCGGACGCCCTCGGCATCCAAAAGGGCCAATGGATCTGGCTGAACCGCATTCCCTGCGCGGTCGCGCTGCTGGTTGCCTGGTCTCCGTTCCTCGAGCTGGGTTATCGCGTCACAGTCAACCTGTCAGAGCTGTTCGTTCTTGTACTGATCGTCATCGGCTTCCGCCGCGGCAACGCCCGCACTCGTCTGATCGCCTCTGCGCTTGCCTTCCTCTGGTTTTTCCGCGCGCCACTGGATCCCTGGGTGCGTCGCTATGTTCCCATCGGCTTCCGGATTGGCGGATGGCATTGGAACTTCGGCCCCGTCGCCATGGTTGTCTTCGGCGCAGTGGCCATTGCTGGTTTCGTCCGTGAACTGATCGAAGACCAGCGGGAAAAGGAGCGTCTTGCCGGAGAGCTGGAAGCCGGCCGCGCCATGCAGCAGGTGCTCCTCGGCGTCGGGTCACCGGCTATTCCGGGACTCTGTATCGAGTCCGTCTATAAACCTGCCAGCGAGGTCGGCGGTGACTTCTTCCAGGTTCTGCCTGTGCCGGACGGGGGCGGGCTCATCGTGATCGGCGATGTGAGCGGCAAAGGACTGCGCGCCGCCATGACGGTCTCCACCATCCTCGGAGCGCTGCGGGCGCTGCCTGCCGCCTCGCCCGCGGAGTTATTGCGCGCGCTCAACCATGCGCTTGCCGGGAGGCTGGAGGGCGGTCTCGTCACCTGCTGCATCGCGCACGTCTCTTCTCGCGGAGTCCTGACGACAGCGAATGCGGGCCACCTCGCTCCCTACCGCAACGGCGAAGAGGTTGTGATCGAATCCGGTCTTCCGCTCGGGGTGATCGCCGACTCGGAGTACTCGGAGTCCACCTTTGCGCTCGACGCCGGTGACCGGCTCACCTTCCTGTCCGACGGCGTCGTGGAAGCCCGGTCCTCCACGGGCGAGCTCTTCGGTTTCGAGCGCACGCGCGCGAACAGTCGGCAGTCCGCCGAAGAGATCGCCCGCGCCGCCCAGAACTTCGGCCAGCAGGACGACATCACCGTCCTCACCCTCACCTTCGCTCCCGTTGAGGTGGCCCATGCCTAAGGGCGCCCGCCTGGGCCTCGGACTGGTGCTGCTGGGTGCTCTGCTTGTGCCGGCAACTGCCTGCGCACAAACCGTTAACCTCGCGCGATGGCCCTCGGGCCTGGCTCAGCTGGATACGAGCTGGCGGACACATGGCGGTGACAACCCTGCCTGGGCGGGACCCGGCTTTGACGACAGCACGTGGCCAGTGATTTCGCTCGACGCTCCTGACGACTACTCCGGCTGGCGCTGGTACCGCCTGCGAGTGCAGCTTCCGGCGCAGCACTTGCCGCTGGCGCTGCTGGTGACCGGCGGCGAAGGGACCTGCGAGATATTCGTAAACGGGCGGCGACTTCCGGGTCCCCGGCTGCTCTCTTCCCTATTCGTTACTAATCCCCGCTCACGGATTTTCCGCCTGCCGACTGTCGCCGGCAGCGCGGTGATCGCGCTGCGTACTCATGTTCCGTCGGCCTCGATGTTCCTCGCCGATCGTGGCGCCTTCCGCGTCGAGTTGGGAACCCTTTCCGCCATCGACCATGCGCACCGCGCCGAGCTCAGTTCGCGCGTGGATACCGTCGTGCTGGGCATCGCCATCCACCTGCTCCTGTTCCTCGCAGGAATCTCGGCGCTCATCCTGTTCTGGTATCAGCGCGATCACAGGGAGTATCTCTGGCTCGGCCTCTATCTCCTGCTGGACGCCAGCGGCACCATCCTTTACGAGCTGGGCGGAGTAACCAGCTTTGTGCCCTATTCCGTGAACTGGTTCTACGCGGCTCCCACCGTCTACTTCGCCACCATTGCGCAGATCGAGTTCACCTTCAGCTTCGTGGGCCAGCGTGTTACCCGCCCCTGGCGCGTTTACGAGTGGATCCTCCTCATTCCGCCTGTGTTCCTGGTGGTGCCCGCCTGGTTCGACATTCTCAACCACGGACTCTTCGACGTCGGCGAGATCTCCCTCATCATTCCAGCAGCCGTTGCCCTTCCCGTTCTGCTCCTTCTTTGGTACCGCCGCGGATATCGGGAAGCCGCCTGGCTGATCCTCCCCAGCCTCCTGCCCATGTTCACCGTCGCCCTGAACGACGCCGGCATCGTCGGCAACAATTTCCATTGGCCGCGTCTCGCTGCTCTCGCCGATCTACTTCCGCTCGGGCTGTTTTCCCTTGAGCCGTTCGATATTGGCGACCTGGTTTTCCTGCTCGCCATTGGCATCGTGATGTTCTTCCGCTTCACCCGCGTGAGCCGCGAGCAGGCGCGTGCTGCCGCCGAACTGGAGGCTGCCCGCGAAATTCAGCAGCGGCTTGTCCCCCTCGAGCTTCCCACTGTTCCGGGTTGCCGGATTGAATCGGCCTATCTTCCCGCCGAAGAAGTTGGCGGGGATTTCTACCAGGTGCTGGAGCAGCCTGGCGGCGGCACCCTCATCGTGGTCGGCGATGTGAGCGGCAAAGGCCTCAAGGCTGCCATGACCGGATCCGTCGTTCTGGGTGCGCTGCGGTCACTGGCACAGGAGAATCTGTTCCCCGCGCAGATTCTGTCACGCCTCAACGCCCAACTCGCCATCGCGTCCGACGGCAGCTTCGTCACCTGCCTCTGTGGACGTATCGTCGCCGACGGTGTTCTTGCCATCGCCAATGCCGGTCACCTCGCGCCCTACCGCAATGGCGAGGAAGTCCTGGTCGACTCCAGCCTGCCCCTCGGCATCGTCCGTGATACCAGCTACTCGGAATCTTCTCTCACTCTCACTCCCGGTGACACCCTCACCTTCCTCTCCGATGGTGTTGTCGAGGCGCAGTCCCTCACCGGCGAGCTCTTCGGCTTCGACCGCACCCGCTCCATCAGCACTCACCCCGCCGAGGCCATCGCCCGTGCGGCTCAGCGCTTCGGCCAGCGGGACGATATCACCGTCCTCACTCTGACGTTCGCTCCCGCGGAGGTGCTGCATGCGTAGGCATGTCAGCCTGCTTCTCCTCGCCGCCCTCGTCGCCCCGGCGGCTTTCGCACAGGACTCAGGTTTTGTTCCCCCACTTCAGTTGGGTTCGGGCATGGTGCCACTCGAACGGGGCTGGCGCACACAAGTGGGTAACAACCCTGCCTGGGCGCAGCTGGACTTTGACGACTCTGCCTGGCAGCGCGCAACCCTCTCCGCCCACACTCCGCTTTTGGCCGGTCCCCGCTGGTATCGGCTGCGTCTCCATCTCAATCCGAACCAGTCTCCGCTCGCCCTGCTCATCATGGTTCCCAGCGGCAGCTTCGAACTTTGGATCGATGGGAAGCGCGTCCCGGGTTTTCTCATGACATCGTGGCTGCGTATGTCCAGCAGCCATGAATTCGTGGTCCCGCTGCCGTCAGGTGGAGGCGAAACCGAAATCGCCCTGCGCGTCTCGTTCCCTCCGTATCTCGCGGAGACTTACGGCGGAACGATCAGCGTTTACCTCGGCGGCACTCCGGCTGCGGAAGACGCAGCCAGCGCCTCGCGCGATCGGAGATCTCTCAGCTATCTGCCTTCAGCGTTGCTCAACATCGCTCTCGTTCTCGCGGGAATCGGCGTGCTCGTTCTCTTCTTTGCCCAGCGCCCGCGCCTGGAATATCTCTGGCTGGGGCTCTATTTCCTCATTCTCGGAGCCGCCACAGCGTTGTGGCGCGCCGTCGATGGGGGACTCCTGCCCTACTGGGTCAATAGCCTCCTGTCCGACCCGATTATCTATCCCGCGCTGATCTGCCAGATCGAATTCAGCTTCGCCTTCATCCACCGGAAGGTCAGCCGCGGCTGGAGAGCATGCGAGTGGTTACTGGTCTCCGCGATGTTTATCGCGATTCTTTCCGCCGCCGGACTCTTCTCAACGCCCGCCTATTGGCTGATCGAGACCTTCGCATCTCTGGCGGTCGGCCTGGGCCTCCCCATCCTGCTGTTCGTCCATTTCCGGCGGGGCAATCGCGAAGCCGGACTCCTGATTTTGCCGAGCCTCCTGCCTGCGGTCGGCGTGGCTTCCAGCGATCTCTTCACTGTGGGCGCAGCGCTGGGTATCCCGGTATCTGGTTTATCTCAGGACCTTGTCGTCTCCTGGGGGGGCGTACAAATCTCCTTTGTCGACATCGCGAATGTTGGGTTTCTCCTCGCCATTGGAGCTCTGCTGCTTCTGCGTTTCACCCGGATCAGCCACCAGCAGGCTCGCGCTGCTGCCGAGCTGGAAGCGGCGCAGCGCATCCAGTCGCTGCTTCTTCGCCGCACGCAACCCGAACCTCTTTATGCGCGCATCGAGGTCGTTTATCAACCCGCGCAGGAGGTCGGCGGCGACTTCTTCCACAGCGCGCAAATCGCGGGCGCAACCCGCATCGTGATGGGCGATGTCAGCGGCAAGGGAATGGGCGCAGCCATGCTCGTGGCAGTCCTTTTGGGCGCGCTTGACAACAGTGCAGATTCAAATCCAGCCGCGGTGCTCGACGGATTGAATGTCATCATGACTGCCCGCCAGCAGGGCGGCTTTGCCACGTGCGTATGCGCGCTGCTCGCTCCGGACGGTACACTCACCGTCGCCAACGCCGGCCACCTCTCGCCCTACCGCAATGGCGAAGAGGTCCCCCTCGAATCCAGTCTCCCCCTCGGTATCGCACCCGACACCGACTACGCCGAAGTCACCCTGCAGCTCGGTCCCGGCGACACCCTCACCTTCCTCTCCGACGGCGTCGTGGAAGCGCGATCTCCCACCGGCAAACTTTTCGGCTTCGAGCGAACGCGCTCGATCTCCACGCAATCCGCAGAGGAAATCGCTCGTGCGGCGAGCACCTTCGGCCAGCAGGACGATATCACCGTCCTCACTGTCACCTTCGCTCCCGTCGAGGTGATCCATGCGTAGACTCGCTCTTGTGCTGGTGATGGTGGCCAGCGCTCCGCTGCTGCGGGGCCAGACCATTCCCGGCATCATCACGATCACTCCGCAAAACTGCATCTGGCACTCCGGCGACAATCCGGCCTGGGCCGCGCCGAATCTCGACGATACCGGCTGGCGGCCGTACACGCAGTGGAAGCTGAACCCCGATGAACCGCGCTTCTGGGTGCGCTGCCATGCGGACCTCAGCTCGCTCCGCGGCCTCGCCCATCCCGCCATCCAGGTGGCGCTCATGGCTGCCTACAAACTTTACGTCGATGGTTCTCTCACGGGCGCAGCGGGCAGCATCAGGAGCGGCAGGTTCAATATGAATACAATCCGTTCCTTCCCTCTGAGCTCAGCCGCGCTTCATCCTGCCACCATCGCTGTCCGCATCACCTTGCGCACGACTGGGCCGCTGCCGATGGGCACAATGCCGCGTCTCGATATCTCTCTGGGCCCCGGTTCCAGTCTCAGCGACCGCCGGGCGGCACAGTTACTCACTCGAAGCGACCCGGACCTGCTTCCCGCTGTCTGTTTCAGCGTCGTAGGCGTCATCGGCATCATTGCATTCGGCCTCTTCCTTTATGATCCCACTCGCCGTGAGCTTTTCCTCCTTGCCCTTATCAGCGTCTGTCTCGCCTGCATTTATCTCGGTTATCTTTTGGCTGCGGCTCTGGTTCCCATTCCCTCAGTCGTTTACGCGATCGGATGGTCCTGTCCTGCTCTCCTGCTCGCGGCTGCGAGGCCTGTTTTCTTCTTTGCGCTGGCCCGGCGCCCCGTCCCCCGGGTCTTCTGGATACTCATTACCCTTGCCTCTGTCCTGTTCATCCTGCCCGTCGACGTGTGCGCCTTTCTTCCACCCGCTTCGGCACTTTGGCTCGAAGCTTTTCGCGTCCGATATATGTTGGCTCCCGGAAATCTGGCATTGATGTTTACGTCGGCCGCCCCCTTTGTTGCGTTCTGGCCATATTCCCGGATCACGCGCCGCATGTGGCCTCTCGCGGCACTGTGTTTCCTTTTCGGTGCCATTGTCATCGCATTCTTCGCCGTCCGCGCAACCGGTCTGGTGAACATTCCGGGTATCCCTGATCTCGTCTCACGCTGGGGGTCCACCGTCTCGGAAACAGAAGCGGTGGTCGTGCTGTGTGTGATGGCGACGCTTTTCGCGCTGCTCTTCCTGGACCAGCGCAAGGTCGCCGAGGAACGGGCCACGCTGGCAGGCGAGTTGCTGGCCGCACGCGAAATCCAGCGCTTGCTCGTCCCGGCCAGGCTTGACGTGGCCAGGTGCCTTCGCATTGAAGCTGCCTTCCGGCCTGCTCAGGAAGTCGGGGGCGATTTCTACCGCTGTCGCGTGCTTTCCAGCGGTATCCAGCGGATTTTGCTCGGGGATGTAAGCGGCAAAGGCGCCCCTGCCGCCATGACTGCGTCCCTGCTGCTTGGCGCCGCGGAGGGCCACGATGCGGATTCTCCCACCGTCCTGCTCAGCCACCTCAACCGCGCCATGCTGGCCGGCAACGTCGGCGGCTTCGCCACCTGCCTCTGCGCCGATATTTCGCCTTCCGGATCAGTCGCCATGGCCAACGCGGGCCACTTACCGCCTTATTGCAACGGTTCAGACACCGAGCCGTCCAGTTCGCTTCCGCTTGGCCTCGACCCCAACGCGGGATATGCGGAGATCTCGCTTGCTCTGAATTCCGGCGACACGCTCACCTTTCTCTCCGATGGCGTGGTCGAAGCGCAATCTTCCACTGGCGAGCTCTTCGGCTTCGACCGCACCCGGGCCATCTCCACGCAGTCCGCCGAGGAGATCGCTGCTGCCGCCCAGGCCTTCGGCCAGGAGGATGACATTACCGTCCTCACCCTCACCTTCACCCCCGCCGAGGTGCTTCATGCGTAGACTGGCAACTTTGCTGGTCACGGTGGTTGCCGCGCACATGCTGCAGGGCCAGACCGTACCCGGCATCATAGCAATTTCCTCCCAGCAGTGCGTCTGGCGTGCCGGCGACAACCCCGCGTGGGCCGAGCCCAACCTCGACGAGGCTGGCTGGCAGCTATGGTCCGGTTGGAACCCGGCATCGCTCCAGCCCCGGCTCTGGATCCGTTGCGACGCCGATCTCTCCTCGCTCCAAAGCACCCCCCGTCCCGCGCTCCAGATCCAGCTCTACGCTGCGTATGAGATTTATGTCGACGGCCGCCTCATCGGTTCCGTCGGCACTCTCCAAACTGGCGCTTTTACCATGGACACCATCCGCGAATGGCCGCTTTCGGGCAACTTGGCCCCGCCGGCGGTCATCGCTCTGCGCGTCACGCGGCGCATCGTCTCCACGGTTCCAGTCGGGCCTTTGCCGCCGCTGTCGATCCACGCCGGCGCCGCGGCCCTCCTGCGCGACCGCCGCAGCGGAGTGATCCTGGCGCAGGTCCGTCCCCTGCTCATTCCCGCAGTCTGTTTCTGTATTATCGGCATTCTGGGCGTTGTACTGATTCCCCTCTGGTTTAATGACCGCAGCCGCCCCGAACTGCTGCTGCTTTCCATCTGCTGCGTGTCCCTGCCTGCGATCTATTTGAATTATCTCGGCGCTGCGGCGCTCATCCCTTTCCCCGTTGCGGCCTACATCTTCGCCTGGACAATCCCCGCTGCTCTGGTCAACTTCACGCGCGTGCTCTTCTTTTTCGCCCTGGCGCGCAGGCACGTTCCCCTGGTCTTCTGGATGCTCATCATCGCAGGCACCGGGCTGTACCTTCCGACGGCAATTGAACCTCTCCTGCCTCCCGCCCGGGCCGTTTGGCTGAATACCCTCTTCTCGCACCAGGTGGAGGCATTTGGAGACTTCGTTCGTGTCCTCGAGGAGATCGCCCCATTCGCCGCGTTCCTGCCCTGGTCGCGTCTCACCGCGCGCATGAAGCCAATTGCCGTCCTGTGCATGATGTGGGGGACGGCCATGATGGCTTTCTTTGCAGTGCGTTCCACGGGCGCGCGCATCCATGGCATCCCCGATCTCCAGCTGCACTGGAGCAACGCTACGGCCGACGGCGAGGCTCTCACAGTCCTCAGCGTCGTCATCGCGCTGTTCTTTCTCCTTTTCCGCGAACAGCAGCAGACGGCCCGAGAGCGCGCCATCCTCGCCGGCGAAATGCAGGCTGGGCGGGAGGTGCAGCGGCACCTGGTTCCCCTTACGCTCCCGTCCATCTCCGGCTTCCGCTGCGAGTCCGCCTATTTCCCCGCCGCCGAGGTCGGCGGCGATTTTTACCAGGTTCTCCCGCAACCGGGCGGTTCTCCCCTGGTTGTCATCGGCGATGTCAGCGGCAAAGGCCTCAAGGCTGCCATGACCGGATCCGTCGTCCTGGGCGCGCTGCGCTCGCTGGCCCAGGAAACTCTCTCTCCTGCGCAGATCCTGTCCCGCCTGAATCACCAACTCGCCGCCTCGTCCGACGGCGGCTTCGTCACCTGCCTCTGCGCACGCCTCGCGGCCGATGGCATCCTCACCCTCGCCAACGCCGGCCACCTGCCGCCCTACCGGAACGGCGAGGAACTCCCGCTGCCGCCCGCCTTACCTCTCGGCGTAAGCGCCGATGCCGAATACGCCGAGACGACTCTCCAACTGACACCCGGCGACTCGCTCACGTACCTCTCCGACGGAGTTGTGGAAGCGCAATCGACGACCGGAGAGCTCTTCGGCTTCGATCGCACACGCGATATCTCGCGGCAAACTGCCGAAGAAATTGCCCGTGCGGCCCAGGCGTTCGGCCAGCAGGACGACATTACCGTGCTCACGCTGACTTTCACTCCTGCTGAGGTAATCCATGCGTAAACCCGCGTTCATTCTCCTGTTCGTCGCGTGTGCCATCGCGCCTATGACTCTGCGCGCCCAATCCGTCTTCGCCTCACAACCAGTCATTCGTTACCGCTATGGTGACAATCCAGCGTGGGCGGCTCCGGGATTCGATGACAGCGCCTGGCCGCAGGCCCGCAATAGCGCCCTCCCCGCGCCTGGCTATGAATCCGACGGATTCTTTTGGGTGCGCGCTCGCATCGCCTTGGCGGCCGACGCTGCTGGTCCTCTGGCCATTAGCCTGCGCACAATAGACGCTTTCCCCAATGTTGAGGAGCTGTGGGTCAACGGTCGGCTCGTCGGCCGCTACGGCGACTTTCCTCCGCACCCCAGGCCGCTGGATCACCCGGAGATGCTGGTCTTCGATATTCCCGCAGGCGTGGTGCGGCCCGGCTCCGTTGCCGCCGTTGCTCTGCGCACCTGGGACGCGCCTTACGACAGGAGCGAGAGTCTGGTGCTGCGTCATCCCGCTCCGGTGAACGTCGCATTCTCCATCGGCAGCGCGCCCCTTTTGCATGCGCTGGCCACGGAAGCTCAGGATCGGGCCTTGCTGCGCTTCGGACCCCAGTTACTGCTGGCGCTCGTTTTTATCATGCTCGGGCTCGCCGTGCTCACCCTGGGCATCTGGGCGCGCAACCGCACCCTGTTGCTCTGTGCCCTCTGGCTGGTAACGCTGCCCGCATTTCTCGTCTTCGGTCCGCTGCTTCTGCCGGGAATCTCCGAGACTCGGGAGGCCATAGCGTTCTTCATCCTCAACGCCATCGGCATGTGGGTCGTCGTCGAGTTCCTCTGGACGGTGCAGGGTTTCCGCGATCGCACCTTCCGCGCCGCTTTCCACCTCTGCTGGATCGGGCTGACCATCGCCGCCATGTATGTGGGTACCACGATGCATGCCAGCACCCCGGCATTGGTTGGAATGTACGCATTGAACTGGTTCCTGTTCGCGTACAACGTAATTGGAAGCGGAGCAGACATCGTCGCGCTTGCCGGCCGCGGAAAGAATCGTCCCGTGGCTGCGGCCATGCTCCTCATCAGCGTCGGCTACTTCCTCGGCATCGCCGGGCATCCACTCAACTTCGCCTGGCTGGGGCTCAACTTCTTCGCATTGGCCTTTTATGTTTGCACGCTCTTCATCGCCGTGCTGCTGATGCGGCAGACGTGGTTGGCCTGGCGCTCGGGCGAAGACCTCCGTGTCGAGTTTGCCGCCGCCCGCGAGTTGCAGCAGCAATTGGTTCCCGCCCAGCCGCCCGCCATTGCCGGCTGGCGCATCGAGGCGACGTACCAACCCGCCGCAGATGTCGGCGGCGATTTTTACCAGGTCATCGACCAGCCCGGCGCCACCATGCTCCTGATCGGCGATGTGAGCGGCAAGGGATTAAAGGCAGCCATGACGGGCGTTCTCACCATCGGCGCAGCCAGTGCCCTGGTTGCGGAGTGCCCCAGTCCCGCGCAACTTTTGGCTCGCCTCAACCGTGAGATGGTCCGGCTGCAAAAGGATGGAGGTTTCATCACCTGCTTCTGTGCTCGCATCGCCCCCGACGGTGCATTGACCCTCGCCAACGCCGGCCACCTCGCCCCCTATCGCAACGGCGACGAGATCCAATGCGACTCCGGCCTTCCTCTCGGCGTCACCCCCGATGCCACCTACCCCGAATCCACGCTCCAACTCGCCCCCGGCGATACGCTGACCTTCCTCTCCGACGGAGTGGTGGAAGCGCAATCGACGACCGGTGAGCTCTTCGGCTTCGAGCGCACGCGTGCGATCTCCTTGCAATCCGCTGAAGAAATCGCGCGCGCCGCGGAGGTTTTCGGCCAGCAGGACGACATCACCGTCCTCACCCTCACCTTCGCCCCCGCCGAGGTGCTCCATGCGTAAGCGTGCATTGGTTTTCCTGCTTCTCCTCGCCGGCATCGCGCCCAGGGTTCTTCGCGCCCAATCCGCGGCCAGCCCGCAACCCACTATCCGCTACCACTACGGTGACAATCCCGCCTGGGCCTCATCGTCCTTCGATGACAGCTCCTGGGCGGTTGCTGTCAACGGCCAGCTTCCCGGGCCACGGTTCCACTCCGACGGCTTCTTCTGGATTCGCGCCCGGATCCCGGTACCTTCGGGCCTGGCGGGACCACTCGGCGTTCAGACCTTGGGTGCGATGCAGGATTCCGGCGTCGAACAGGTTTTCGTCGACGGCGTCCCCGTTGGTCAATATGGAAAGTTTCCTCCCCATGTCGAGGCGCGCCTCGCGTCCCGTACTCTCACGTTCCCCGTCCCCGCAGGCATGGTGCGGCCGGGTGCGACGGCGCTGGTCGCGGTACGCGCGTGGTCGTCTCCCATTAGCCGGATCAGCGCCGGCCCCATCCGTTGCTCCTTCGCAATCGATCGGCTCTCCGTCCTTGACACGGCCGCCCGATCCGGCCTCGCAACGGCGTTGCTGGCGACCCTGCCTCCGCTTATTCCCAGCGTCCTGCTGCTGCTCCTGGGCATCGCCCTGCTGGTTATCTTCGGCCCCTCTGCCAGCCGCGAGCTCCGGCTCAACGCGCTCTGGCTCATTGCCTTACCGCTCTATCTGATTGCGGACAGTCTCATCACCGCAAAGCTCGTTTCGCCGTTCGTCACCGCGCGCGAATGGTCGGTTTTCTTCATCGTGATCCTCATTCCGAGCTTCTGGATCACCGCTCCATTTCTGTGGACTGTCTTCGGCTTCCGCGACAGGCTCTTCCGCGCGTTCGCCCACGCCACCTGGATGGTCTTCGTTGCCGGCCTGCTCCTCACCAACCTTGCTCAACATCCCGACTCCTGGGTTCCGCCGCTCAACTCTGTTGCCTGGGTTTCTCTCACCCTCTTCAATGTCATCTGTCTGGGCGCCGATCTCTGCGCCCTTTTCGTGGTCCGCCGGAACCGCACGATTGCCGCCGTCCTCAGTCTGATCAACATCACCTACCTGCTGGACTGGGCTGGATTGCCCCTCACCCTCTACATCGGCCCTGTCGCATTTCACAGCCAGCTCGTCGCCTTCGTCATCGTCGGAGTCACCATCACCGCGATGCTGGTTCATCGCGCCGTCACCGGCTGGCGGACGAGCCAGCGTCTGCAGGCCGAGTTCGCCGCCGCGCGCGAAGTGCAGCAGCGTCTCGTCCCCACTGTTCTTCCGCAAATCCACTACCTTCGCCTCAGAGCCGCGTACATCCCCGCTGCCGAGGTTGGCGGCGACTTCTACCAGGTCTTGCCGCAAAGCGATGGTTCCGCGCTCGTCGTCGTCGGCGACGTCAGCGGCAAAGGTCTCAAAGCCGCCATGACCGGTACGCTCGTCCTCGGCGCGTTGCAGGCGCTCTCTCAGGAGACTCTGGCTCCCGCGCAGGTCCTGTCCCGCCTCAACGCGCAACTCGTCGCTTCCTCCGACGGCAGCTTCGTCACCTGCCTCTGCGCGCGCATCGCTCGCGACGGCGCGCTCACCCTTGCCAACGCCGGCCATCTGCCGCCCTACCGCAACGGCGAAGAGATCCCTCTCGAATCCGCGCTGCCTCTCGGTGTCGCGCCGCACACCGCCTGCTCCGAATCCATCGTCCAGCTCGCGGCCGGCGATTCGCTCACCTTCCTCTCCGACGGAGTCGTCGAAGCCCAGTCGGCCACCGGCGAGCTCTTCGGCTTCGATCGCACCCGCGCAATTTCGTCGCAGTCCGCCGAAGAAATCGCCCGCGCGGCGAGCACCCACGGCCAGCAGGACGACATCACCGTCCTCACTGTCACCTTCGCTCCCGTCGAGGTGATCCATGCGTAGACTTGCTGTTCTGCTGGTGATGGTCGCCAGCGCCTCGCTGCTGCAGGGCCAAACCGTACCCGGCGTCGTCACGATCACTCCGCAGAACTGCGTCTGGCACTCCGGCGACAATCCGGCCTGGGCCGCGCCGAATCTCGACGATACCGGCTGGCGGCCGTACACGCAGTGGAAGCTGAACCCCGATGAACCGCGCTCCTGGGTGCGCTGCCATGCCGACCTCAGCGCCCTGCGCGGCATGCAACATCCTGCCTTGCAGGTATCCCTATACGCCGCATATCAGCTCTATGTGGACGGCGCGCTCATCGGCAGCGCCGGCGATATACGCAGCAGCACATTCAGCATGAACATCATCCGCTCGTTCGCACTGCCAGCGGCCGCGCTCCATCCCACGACGATCGCTCTGCGTGTCACCTCTCGCCTCGTCGATCTGCTGCCTGCGGATGCATTGCCTCCTTTGGAACTGTCCGCCGGCAGCGCATCTGCCCTCCGCGACCGGCGCGCCCGCCGTCTGCTCGTGCAGAGCGCTCCTCACCTGTTTCTTGCGGCGTCCTTCAGCTTCATCGGCGTCGCCGGGCTGATTCTGTTCGGGCTTTTTCTCTCCGAACGCGACCGCCGCGAGTATCTCCTGCTGTCTGTGATGAGCGTCTCCCTCGCCGGCATTTATGTCGACTACCTTCTCGCCGCGGCCCTGGTTCCTTTTTCCTGCACCGCTTATTTGTCGATGTTTGCCGGTTCCGCACTGGCGCTCGCGATCTCCCGGCCCGTCTTTTGTTTCGTCCTGGCGCAGCGCCGTGTGCCCGCCATATTCTGGATTCTGATTGCTCTTGGCTGCACCCTGTACATTGCCGCCGGAGCTGGCGCTTTCCTGCCCGCGGCGCCCGCGCTTCGCCTGAATGTCTTCCGCCGCCGCCACCTCACAGCTCTTTGTAATCTGGCCCTGGCGGCCTCGTCGACTGCCCCGTTTTTCGCCTTCTGGCCTTACACGCGGCTTACCAGGCGCATGCGCTCCCTCGCCGGACTCTGCCTCGTCCTGGGCGCTGCCGTCATCGTCCTCCATGCGGTTTTCAGTACTGCCTGGGGAAGCCTTCCGGGCATTCCTGACCTGGCATCCCGCTGGGGCCCTGTGGTCTCCGAAGTGGAAGCCTGCATCATGTTCTGCGTTCTGGCCGCGCTGTTCGCGCTGCTCTTTCGCGAACACCGGCAGATTGCCGAAGAGCGTGCCACCCTCACCGGCGAAATGCAGGCCGCACGCGAGATCCAGCGCATGATTGCGCCGGCCACTGTCGAGCCCGCTCCCGGCCTGCACATCGAAGTCGCCTTCCGCCCCATGCGTGAAGTCGGCGGAGACTTCTACAGCTGCCGCACTTTGCCTGGTGACCGCCAGCGCATCCTCATCGGTGACGTAAGCGGCAAGGGCGCCGCGGCGGCCATGACAGCGGCCGTTCTGCTGGGCGCGTCGCAGAGACGCGACACTGAGTCGCCGGCTGCGCTCCTGCGGCACCTCAATTTCGTGATGGCCGACATGCACGTGAGCGGCTTCGCTACCTGCCTTTGCGCGGAGCTTTCAGCAGCGGGCTCCCTCACGCTCGCCAACGCCGGGCACCTCCCGCCCTACCGCAATGGCGAAGAAGTCCAGCTTCCGCCCGGCCTGCCTCTCGGTATCACTGCCGACGCCGAATACACCGAAACCACTCTGCCGCTGGCTACTCACGATGCCCTCACCTTCCTCTCCGACGGCGTCGTCGAAGCCCGGAGCGACTCGGGCGAACTTTTCGGCTTCGAACGCACCCGCGCGATCAGCGCAAAATCCGCCGAAGAAATCGCCGCTGCCGCCCAGGCCTTTGGCCAGGAGGATGACATTACCGTCCTCAGCCTTACTTTCACCGCAGCCGAGGTTCTCCATGCGTGAATGCGCGTTGCATCGAATGCCTCTTCCCGTAGCCGCCTTTGCGCGCCTGGTGAGTGCCGCCTTTACCGTCCTGCTCCTCACCACGGCCCTGCCCGCCCAATCCATCCAGACCATCTCCCCGCAACAGTGCGTCTGGCACGCAGGGGATAATCCGGCATGGGCGGCGCCGGGGATGGATGAGAGCGGTTGGCAGCCGTACACGATCTGGAAGCCGAGCAGGGAGCAGCCCCGTCTGTGGATTCGCTGTCATGCGAATCTCGCGTCGCTGCAGACGGTATCGGAGCCGGCGATTCAGATCGCGTTTCCGGGAGCTTATGATCTGTTCGTGAACGGGCAGCAATTGGGACTCTCCGGTGATCTGGGCACCGGTGTGGCGGAGACGGATGTTGTTCGTTCGTGGCCGGTTCCGCGCGCGGAGGCGGACGCCAGCGCGGTGATTGCCCTGCGAGGGGTGTACGCGGGCGTCCACCACGCGGCGGCCGCAGCTCGGCTGGAAGCCGGAAGCCTGGGCGAGTTGAATGCCGAGCGCGACTCCCATGTGCTCGCGGCAATTCGACAGGACGCCGGTATGGCAGCATGCTATCTGCTGATTGGAGCGATCGGGCTCGCGCTGCTCGGGTTCTACCTGAGCGACCGGTCGCGGAAGGAACTCCTGCTGCTGGGCGTTACCTGTCTGGCGCTGGCGCTGCTGCGTCTGGACTATTTTGCGGAGGCTGCCGAGGTTCCGCTCTCTTCCGGGAGCTTCATCTGCTTCCAGGCCGCCCAGCTGATCCTTCCCGTCGCGGAGATATTGTTCTTTTTCAGGGTCGCGGGGCGGCGCATACCCCGTGGCATGGCGGCAGCGCTCGCGTTTGACGTCATTTTGAACCTGGTGATGGCCGTGGCCGTGGCCGCTCCACTCTATGCCGGTTACCGGTTGAGCGCGATGATCTTCCTGCCCCCGTCCTACCCGTACGAATTTCTCATTCTGTTCAGCTGGGCGGTGCTGCTGTCGGGAGTGTTGACTGCATTCTGGTCTCCGGGACGGCTGTCGCGCCGCTTGCAGGTGCTGGCCGCGCTGTGCGGCGCGTGGGTGGCAGCCGATTCCGTTTGGTTCGCCTTCGAGCTGGCTGCTCTTTGGCATGGATCTCCCTTTCTGCTCGGGCGCCAATATGACATGCTGGCCGAGAGTCGGGGCTACACGGTGTTTGCGCTAGTGGTGGCGCTGATGGCGCTGCTGCTTTGGGATCAGCGCAAGATGGCCCAGGAGAGGGCGGTGCTCGCGGGCGAGATGCAGGCTGCGCGGGAGATCCAGCGGATGCTGGCGCCCGAGGTGGTGGATACGGCACCGGGAGCGCAGGTGGAGGTGGCGTTCCGGCCGATGCGCGAAGTGGGCGGGGATTTCTATCTGTGCCGGACGCTGCCGAATGGACGGCAGCGGGTGCTGGTAGGCGACGTCAGCGGTAAAGGCGCAGCGGCGGCCATGACGGCGGCGCTGCTGGTGGGCGCGGCCGAGCGGCGGGAGACAGATTCGCCCGCGGCGCTGTTGCAGCATCTGAACCTGGTTCTGCACGGGAGCCAGGTGGGCGGATTCGCGACCTGCCTGTGCGCGGACCTGGCGGTCGACGGGACGGTGACGCTGGCGAATGCCGGGCATCTGGCGCCGTATTGCCACGCGCAGGAAGTTGCGGTAACGCCGAGTCTGCCGCTGGGAGTCAGCGAGTCGGATGCCGTCTACGAGGAGCGACGGCTGGTTTTGGCCGAGGGTGAGACGCTGACGTTCTTGTCGGACGGCGTAGTGGAGGCCCGGAACCATCTCGGAGAGTTGTTCGGCTTCGAGCGCGCTCGCGAGATCAGCCGGCACTCCGCCGAAGAAATCGCCCGGGCCGCCCAGGCCTTCGGGCAGCAGGACGACATCACCGTTCTGACCGTCACCTTCTCTCCGGCCGAGGTCGCCCATGCGTAGGCTCGCGTCAATTGCGTTTCTCGTCATGCTTCCGATTGCGCCTCAGATCGCGCACGCCCAATCCACGGCGTCATCGCAGCCCGTCATTCGTTACCGCTACGGTGACGATCTCGCCTGGGCCAGCCCCTCCTTCGACGACAGCTCCTGGCCCATCGCCGTGCAGGGCTCCTGGCCGCTTCCCGCCTTCCATTCGGATGGTTTCCTCTGGATTCGTGCCCGCGTCCATATGCCCGTTGCCTCGTCCGGCCCGCTTGCAATTCGCCTGTCCTGCCGCGGCTCCTGTCCCGCTGCGTATCGCGTCTTCGTCAATGGCCACGGCATCGGCGGCGAAGGCGGATTTCCTCCCGAGGGCCAGCCGGTTTACCTTCCTGCGTCTGCATCTGAGGTCCTCCGGCTTGCCGCGGGAGCTGAGGTCCCCGGAACCACTGCCGTCGTCGCCATGCGCCTCTGGTATGTCCCGGTCGTGCGCCTCTCCGGCGGTGAACCCATCCAGGATCCGGCCAATCGCAGCCAGTTCCAGTTCCGCACATCGGATTCCGAAACCGCTTATGTGACGCAGCGTGCCGACCTGCTGGCTATGGCACTGAGCCGGGTTCCCGACCTCGCATTAAACGCTCTGCTGGCCCTGATCGGTATCGGACTGCTCGTTTTCTGGTACATGACCCGCAGGACCGAACTGCTCTGGTGCGCGCTCCTGCTGATCTCGTACCCCCTCCTCGATGGGTTCCTCGACGCCACCGACCTGGGACTTCTCTCCATCCCTTACCGGGACTGGTGTCTGCTCATGGTTCTGTTCACCATTCCGGGCATGGTGACAACGGTTGAGTTCATCTGGACCGTCCATGGTTTGCGCGCCCGCGGCTGGCGCCTCGCTGCCCACCTCTCCTGGATCCTTTACAACGCCGCCGGTCTCACGGCTTATTCAGGGTTCCTGGCTTCTCCCCTCGTATGGTGGTCGCGCACAGCGACCATCGTCGGTGTCCAAATCTTCAATGTCATCACCCTCGGAGCCAATCTGTGGGTACTCCTCATCCGCCGTTACAACCGTGCCATTGCGGCAGCGATGAGTGTGATTCCGATCGCTTCCGGTCTTGCTTATTTCGGTTGGCGAGAACACTGGCTGGTTGGCACCATCTCTGTCGATCTCTTCGATCTCGGTTTTCTTCTCTCCGGCTTCGCCATCGCCGCCATGCTCATCCAGCGCGCCGTCGCCGCGTGGCGCGAGAGCGACCATCTCCGCATCGAGTTCGCCGCCGCCCGCGAGGTTCAGCAGCGGCTCGTTCCTGCCGCGCCTCCACAGATCGAGCGGTTCAGGATCGAGGCCGCCTACCTGCCCGCTCAGGAGGTCGGCGGCGACTTCTATCAAATCCTGGAACCGGCCGACGGCTCATCCCTGATGGTCATAGGCGATGTCAGCGGCAAGGGACTCAAAGCCGCGATGCTTGGCACCCTGGTCGTCGGCGCGCTGCGCTCCCTCTCCCGGGAAGACCTGGCTCCTTCCCGCATGCTGGCTCGGCTGAACACGCAGCTCCTCGCCTCTTCCGACGGAGGCTTCGTCACCTGCCTCTGCGCCCACATTCGCAGGAACGGCTCCGTCACCCTCGCCAACGCCGGCCATCTCGCCCCCTATCGCAACGGCGAGGAACTCCTGATCGAAGCGGCCCTGCCTCTCGGCATCACCCGCGACGCCACCTACTCCGAATCCACCCTCACTCTCGCCCCCGGCGACACCCTCACCTTCCTCTCCGACGGCGTCGTCGAAGCCCAGAGTCAGTCCGGCGAGCTCTTCGGCTTCGACCGCACCCGCGCCATCTCCAAGCACTCAGCCGAACAAATCGCCCGGGCCGCCCAGACCCACGGCCAGCAGGACGACATCACGGTGCTGACCCTCCAATTCGCTCCCGCCGAGGTCCACCATGCGTAAGCTCCTTCGTTTTCCATTGCTGTTCGCACTATCATTGCCGTTGCTCGGTTACGCTTCCACGCTGCCGCCCGTGCTCACCTACATTCCGGACACCAGTTGTTACGCACGAGCCGGCGACAACCTTGCGTGGGCTGGCGGAGAGCACAGCGAACCCGGGTGGGTGCCGCTCAGCAGCTTCGACGGCGACCTCCCCGCCGATCCCGTGTACTGGGTCGTCTGCGATACGCAGCTCGACCTCTCCGGGTTGATGGATCCGTCGATCCTGGTCCGCGCCTGGAGTACCTTCGTGCGCGTGCAGGTCTATGCCAACGGCACCCGCCTGGGCAGCGCCTCCAACGAAACCCTCGACCCCGCCACCTTGGGCCGCAACACGCTTGGGCTTCCCCCCGCCATTGCCGGCGATCTGCGCCACGTCGCGCTACGCTACCAGATCCGAACCCAGACCTGGAATACTGCCTATACAGAGCCGGTGATCCTGGTTGGCAATGGCCAGGCCCTCATGGACGCCGAGGCACTGGGGATATCGCGCTGGCTACTCTACGGCCTGCTGCCGCCGTATTCGATTTTTCTGCTCATTCTCGGGGCGGGGCTGTTTCTGCTCGGGATGTACCTCTACGACCGTTCGCAGCGCGCGGCGCTTTGGCTCGGGCTGTACTGCCTGCTCGCCGGCTACTGGCGGATCGGCACGTTTGCTTACTACCTGCCCGTTGCGCCCGACTCCTCTGTAATCGAACTGGCGTTCTTGCCCCGGGCTCTCGCGGACTGGTTCCAGATCGTCTTCATCTTCTGTATGGCGGGAAAGCGTCTGGCCCGCGCCTACTGGGTGGTTCTGGCCTTTCTGATCTGGTGGATGCTTACCGACACTCTCTGTGTTATGTTACCCGGGCACCTGGGATTGATGGCCTATGCGCGTTGGTTACGGCCGGCCCACAGGGTTTTGGACTGGGTCATCATGTTCGCCAAAACCGCTCCTCTGGTGGCGTTCTGGCCATGGCAGCGGCTGCGCGGACGGCGTCTGGCGCTGGCGCTCGCGTGCGTGGCCTGGAGCATCGCCGACGTCCTCTGGATTAACGCCGACTTCTTCTTCCACTACCACAGCTGGGCGAATCCGGTCGCCAACCTTTGTGCTGTGGCCGCACTGCTCGTGGTAGCACTCTTCTCCATCTTCCTGCTGCAAGACTACCGCCGGCTGATCGTCGATCGGGCACGTCTTGGGTCGGAGATGCAGTCGGCGCGTACGGTCCAGGAGCACCTTGTCCCGCAAGAGCTGCCTGTCTTGCCCGAAGTCAAGCTCGACGCGGCTTATGCGCCGGCGGCGGAGGTTGGCGGAGACTTCTATCAGGTGTTTCCCGAGCCCGGCGGGTCCACACTGCTCCTCATCGGCGACGTCAGCGGCAAAGGCCTCAAGGCTGCCATGACCGGCTCCGTCGTCCTCGGCGCGCTGCGCTCTCTGGCCCAGGAAGCTCTGTCTCCTGCGCAGATCCTGTCTCGCCTGAATCACCAACTCGCCGCTTCCTCCGACGGCGGCTTCGTCACCTGCCTCTGCGCCCGCATCGCCGCCAACGGCGTGCTAACCCTCGCCAACGCCGGCCATCTCCCGCCGTACCGCAATGGTGAAGAAATCCCGCTCGAATCCAATCTCCCTCTCGGCATCGCACCCGACACCGATTACTCCGAAGTCACCCTGCAGCTCGCCCCCGGCGACACCCTCACCTTCCTCTCCGACGGCGTCGTCGAAGCCCAGAGTCAGTCGGGCGAGCTCTTCGGCTTCGACCGCACCCGCGAGATCAGCGCCAACTCTGCTGAACAGATTGCCGCCACCGCCAGGGCCTTTGGTCAACAGGACGACATCACCGTGCTCAGCCTCATTTTTGCTCCTGCCGAGGTGGCTCATGTGTAGTCAACTGCGAATCCGCCGGCTAAGGCTGACCAGCCGGATACCCCTGCTGATGGTATTTTGCCTGGCGATTCTCGTTGCTCCGGCCGCGGCGCAACAATTGCCGCAGCCGCCGGCGACCCACGCTCTGACCGTCCGCGATCTGGGCCGCGCAACCGCGCCATTGGGCGGCCCATGGCAATTCCACACCGGAGACGACATGGCCTGGGCCTCGCCGACATTTGATGATTCCACGTGGCAGCAAGTGCAGGCGGGGCAGCCCTGGGATGCGCAGGGCCACTGGGGCTACACCGGGATGGCATGGTACCGGCGCCGCATCGATTTTGCGCCCGACACGCCCGCCGATCTCGATCTCGCGCTTTACCTGCCCGCCGTCGACAGCTCCTGCGAGGTGTATTGGAACGGCAGGCTCATCGGCGGCATCGGAAAGGTGCCGCCGCACCCGGTGTGGTATCAGAGCCCTTATGGCTCCGTTGGTGACGTTGAGGGAATGCTCATGGGCAGGAGCGCTTCCGGCATGCCGCTCGGCCGGCCGCAGCCGGGAGTTCTCGCCATCCGCGTGTGGAAGGCGCCGACGATTCTGTTTGCGTCGCCCGAGGAGGGCGGACTGATCGCGGTCCCGCAGATTGGCAGCGCGGAGGCGGTGGCGGCGCTGGAGACCGAAGTGCGCTATGACTGGCTGCGCAGCAACGAGTTCGAATTGTTCGTGGTACTGCTGTGCCTGATGGTCAGCGTTTCTTGCCTGCTGATGGGTGTGCGCAATCGCGGCAGCGCACGCCAGAGCGGCAACCGCATTCTGCTTTGGCTCGCCGTTGCCATGGCCTTTCCTCTCGAGTACTTACTGCTCTCCGATGTGTACGGTCTGGTGACATTCCGCTGGAATTACGGCCTCATCGCCATAGTCATCGGCATCTACGATGCGGCGCTCTGGTTCGTCCTGATTGAACTGCTCGGACTAAATGAGAACCGCCGGCTGGTGAAATGGACCAAAGTCGTGGTCGTTGTCTTCTGGACTTTCGCCCTTCTTGACGGCGCTCTCCAGCTATTCGACTGGACCCGGATGCCGCATCGATTTCTTCCCTTCGACACGGCTTTCACCGTGGAGGAGGTTGCGGCGGAATTCTGGGGGGTCGTGCTGGTGCTGGTTGCATTTCGCCGCCGGCACGACGCCGCGCGCTGGATGCTGGCCATCTGCGCGTTAGTCGCCAACCTCGTCCAGGCGCTCGACGATCTGGGCGGCATGGGCATGCGCTGGACGCACTGGAGGCTGAGCAGTTTCATCAGTCAGCCTATTTTCACGCTGGCGGGCAGCCCGATGAGTGCGCGTACTATCTCCAACACCCTGCTCCTGGCTGCTGTTCTGTACGCTGCGTGGCGCTATTCGGTGGAGCAGGGCAAGCGGCGGACGGCACTCGAACAGGAGTACCGGAGCGCGCAGGAACTGCAGCAGGTGCTCATTCCCGAAGCGATCCCTGTGCTGCCGGGCCTTTTGATCGCCAGCGCATATCGGCCGGCGCAGGAGGTGGGCGGCGACTTCTTCCAGGCCATCGCGCTGCCCGGCGGCGAAGCGCTGCTGGTCATCGGGGACGTGAGCGGCAAAGGGCTGTCCGCAGCCATGGCGGTTGCTCTGATCGTGGGCGCCATTCGCTCCACGGCCGAGGCCACGCACCAGCCCGGGGCGCTGCTGGCCGCGTTGAATCGCCGGCTGCACGACCGCCTGCGCGGCGGTTTTGCCACCTGCCTGGTCGCCCGCATTGCCGCCGACGGATCGCTGACGCTGTCGAATGCCGGTCACCTTGCTCCCTACCGCAACGGCGAAGAAGTACCGCTGGAACCAGGCCTGCCTCTCGGCGTGACCTTCGACACCGATTACCCGGAATCCACGTTCGCGCTGGCCCCCGGCGATCGCCTCACCTTTGTCTCCGATGGCGTAGTCGAGGCACAAAGTACTGACGGAGAACTCTTCGGCTTTGATCGTACACGGCGGATCAGCAGCCAATCCGCCGAAGAAATCGCCGCTGCCGCCCAGGCCTTCGGCCAGGAGGATGATATTACCGTGTTGACCGTCAACTATGCTCCGGTCGAGGTCGCCCATGCGTAACGCCATCCTGACGGGGATGCTCCTGGCTTCAGCGATCACCACACTGGCGCAGACAGCTCTTTCCATCGCGCCGTCCGGCTGCGTTTATCGTGCCGGAGACAACCCGGCCTGGGCCGCGCCGGCCCTCGATGCAAGGGGCTGGACTGCGCCTGCGAAATGGCCAGGCCTCACTCCACCTGCTCCCAGCTACTGGTTGCGCTGTAGTTTCGATCCGGCTCTGCTGGCAACGCTTGTGCAGCCGGTTCTCCAGGTTTCCGGCAATCTGAGTTACGAAGTCTTCACTGACGGGCAACCCATCGGCACGTTTGGCAATCTTCGTACCGGCCGACACACGGAAGGAATTGTCCGCGACTACGCATCTCCTGCACTCTCAAGTCGGAATCAGCCGCTTCTCGTGGCGCTGCGCATAACATTCATGCCCGAGGACGACAACATACAACCGCTTCCGGAACTTCGGTTCGGCGATGCGGAGGTGCTGCGCGGTCAACATCTCGCCGAAGTTGCAGGACGCGTTGACGCCCAGTGCATTACATGGATCTGTTACGCCCTCATCGGCGCGGCAGGTTTATTCTTTTTCGTTCTTTACTGGTTTGACCGCAACCAGCGGTTTCTGCTCTGGGCTGGCATCGCCTGGCTGTTACTGGCATCACTTCGCCTGCTCGAGTTTCTCACCGCCGCCTCCATCCATTACCCCTCCTTCGCGGAGATCGTTCTGTACGGTCTCGGAAACCTGTATGAAGTATTCGCCATCGAGCTATATTTTGCGCTCGCGCAGCGACCTGTGAACTCCTTGTATCGCGGACTGCAGGCTTTTATCGTGCTCGTGAGCAGCCCGCTGATACTCGCAGCCTTCCTCCCTCTGCACTGGAGCATGTATCTGAGCTGGCTGACCCAGGTTGATCCCGGTACGGCGAACATCGTTTACTGCGGACTGATCCTCGCCGTTCTGGCTCCGTTCGCCGCATTCAGACCGTGGCGCTCCCTTCGTCCCGGTCAGGCACTGATCGCGCTCCTTTGCTGCTTCTGGGGAATCATGGATGCTCTCTATCTGGGCGTACAGCTGACATGGGTCAGTACCAATCCATTCCTGAATCAAAGAATCCAGCCGATCCGTTCCATCGCAATCGCCTCAGCGGTCGTCGGACTCACACTCCTCCTTTTTCATCGCCTTCGCGACACGAACCGCCAGCGCGCCGCGCTGGAGGGCGAAATGCAGGCGGCGCGGCAGATTCAGCAGATGCTCATTCCCGCTGCGCCGGAGGTTGCTTCCGGATTCGCGGTTCAGGCGGCGTTTCTCCCGGCTCAGGAAGTCGGCGGCGACTTCTTCCGCTGCTGGGCGCTCGCTCGAGGTTCCGAGCGCATTCTTATCGGTGATGTCAGCGGCAAGGGCGCTGCCGCAGCCATGACTGCGGCCATGCTGCTGGGCGCAGTGTCCGGCTGCGAAGCGGCTCCTCCGGCTGAATTGCTGAGGCGCCTGAACCATGCGATGCGGCGCGGCGCTGTCGGCGGTTTTGCGACCTGTCTGTGCGCCGAAATCGCTCCGGATGGAACTCTCCGTCTGGCCAATGCCGGCCATCTGCCGCCCTACCGCAATGGCTCCGAAATCGAGATGCCCGGTTCGCTTCCCCTCGGAGTAGCTCCCGAAGTGGACTATCGCGAAATCTCTTTCGCTTTGCATCCCGGCGACACGCTGACCTTCCTCTCCGACGGCGTCGTGGAAGCGCAATCTTCCACCGGCGAACTTTTCGGCTTCGAGCGAACGCGCTCGATCTCCACGCAATCCGCAGAGGAAATCGCTCGTGCGGCGAGCACCTTCGGCCAGCAGGACGATATCACCGTCCTCACCCTCACCTTCGCTCCAGCCGAGGTCCTCCATGCGTAAGCAACTGCTCCTCTTGATCTGCGTCCTGGTGGTCGCCGTCCAGGCCCAGGGCCCTCCTGCCGCGGAAACTGCGCAGCTGCCGCCTGGCACCGCTGATCTGGCGCGGGGTTGGCGTTCCCATTCCGGCGACAACCCGGCCTGGGCGACCCCGGAGTTTGACGACAGCTCCTGGCAACCCGTCACCCTCGCCCCGGCAGGCTGATTTCTCCCGGCTGGAGCTGGGATCGACTGCGCGTGACCCTGCCTGCGGATCGTTCTCCGCTGTCCCTGCTGCTGATGGTGCCGGAGGGGGCCTGCGAGATTTATCTGAATGGCCGGCGATACCCTGGATTGCGAATCCGATCCTGGCTGGAGATGACTGAGGACCGCCCGGAGATCGTTCCGCTGCCGCAGGGCGCGAACCAGGTGGAGGTAGCCCTGCGCTTTCACGGGCCCGTGCCCTTCAGCGATAACTACAGCCCCTCGTTCGACATATTCCTCGGTTCCGCCGCTGCCATTCACGATCAGGCGGCCGCCGCGCAGGCCTCGAGTCTGCTTCAGTACCTGCCCTCCGGGGCAATCAACCTCGCGATCTTTCTCGCCGGGCTCGCCATGCTGGGGCTGTTTCTCGCGCAGAGATCGAGCCCCGATTACTTCTGGCTCGGCATCTGTGTCGCCGTCATGGGCAGATCGCTCGTGCTGCCCAGGCCTGCGGCCAACAGGACGACATCACTGTGCTCACCCTCACGTTCGCTCCCGCTAAGGTTATGCTCGCCTAATTAATGGTTTCCCGCGGCATGGCAGGTCGTCGTAGAAGTTAGTTAGCTTCGGTTCTGCGATCTCCAGCGGCCCGTCAATGCATCTTCGCCGCATCGCCCTGCGGTTGCTGATCCCGCTAATTCGGATTCGGCGGGATGAGATGTGCTGGCTCCTCAAGAATATCGAGGAGAGCTCTGGCACAGTAAACCCGGTCACGCTTCGCGTCTGAAATCTGTTGCACGATGCCACTCTGTACGAGTCGATCAATCGCTCGCTGGGCCGTGGTGAAAGCGAGTTCCAGTTGCTTTGTGGCGCCGGTAATGGTGAGAAAAGGATTGGCGGCCAGAAGATCGATTACGCGCATTGGCGTATTGGTGGAGTGGCCGGCGAGTTTCGCTCGCCACTCTCCGAGCAGATCGTTGATGCGTGTTGCGCGGCTCAGCGCATCCTCGGACATGCGCGCGATGCCCTGGAGAAAGTACTCCAGCCAATCGTGCCACGCAGCGCGCTCGCTTACTCTGCGCAGTCCCTCATAGTAGTCGCGCCGCGAGGCTTCAAAGAAGGCAGACAGGTAGAGCAGCGGGGTGGGCAGAATTTTCCGCTCGACCAGAAACAAGGTGATGAGCAGCCGTCCCACGCGGCCGTTGCCGTCGAGAAAGGGATGGATGGCCTCGAACTGGTAGTGCGCAAGCGCGATCATCACCAGCGGAGGCAGGCCCGATTCGTGCAGGAACCTCTCCAGGGCGGCAAGGCACGGTTCCACCTCGCCCGGCGGCGGAGGAATGAAAGTCGCTGTCGCCGGTGTGCTGCCCGGTCTGCCGATCCAGTTCTGTGTTTTCCGGAAGAGGCCCGGAGTTGCGTGCTGCCCTCGCACTCCCTCCATCAGCTTCTCGTGCACTTCACGAAGCAGGCGGACGGAAAGGGGGAGCTTGCTGAGGCGAGAAATGCCATGCTCGAGTGCAACCACATAATTGCCGACCTCCCGAAGATCCTCCGGGCTGCGCTGGACGACTGCGCCAGCCTCAGCGGCCAGCAATTCGCCCAGCGTAGCCTGCGTGCCTTCGATCCTGCTGGACAGAACCGCCTCACGCCGCACGAACGGACGCATCAGGACGTGGGGATTGGGCAGGCGCCCGCCTTCCCCCGCAAGTCTGCCAATCAGTCGGTCGGCTTCGGAGAGTACGCCGACGAGACGCGGTGTCCAGTCGAGCGTCGGAGGCAATGGGGCAGGCACGAAAGCGGAATAAGCGCCCTGCGATACGAGTTTGCCTGGAATGTCGGCGTCCTTACTCATCGCATCGATATGAAACAGCGCGCGGCACTATTTTCGATCTTTATCCTAATCGAAAATACCGGGGCTGCGCTATTTTCGGCCTTGCAAGGCATGCTTGCCGCCATTTGCGCCATTGTGCTCTTCCGCTCACATAATGCTTTGATTTTGAATGGTGGCCAGGGACGGGATTGAACCGCCGACGCCGGCCTTTTCAGGGCCGCCTTCCAATTGCGCTAAGCGGTTCAGAATCAACTAATCCTCTGAACTGAAAGCTGTTAGCGAATTGCTCCTGTAGTGTCTAGTGGTACTGAATCGTACGTTTTCGTGTCCAGAATGTGTCCGTATTGTGTCCGCGCTCAACTTTGGATAGGTTCTGTTATTGGCGTTCAAGTCTCTGGAGTGTCGTTTCGGGAGGTAGCTGGAGTCGAATCTCACTATATCATTTATATAGTGCAAGTTGCAGAATATAAAAAGTGAAGGAAGTGCTCAAAATGTCATTTTGCCGAAGCGATCGTACGCGTATCGAACGCAGAAATCTTTTGGGTGACGCGGGCGGTTTGACCGTCGCCTCCCGCATCATCGCGCCTTCCTAGCCACATTCGTGAAGGGCATCCACGGCGGCACCTGTGAGAAAATTGTGGCGTTTTTCATACGGATTCGCACGGTGCAAAAGAGGGCCGATCTTGACTTCCGCCGTTATCGCGGCCATGATAGTTACCACGGCCCCGATAATTAACGCGGCCAAGATAAAGTCATGGCATCCCCGCTTTCCAGCCCGAACTCCCCCGGCCCGCGCAGCGAGCACGACTACCTCGACCTGCTCGCCGGCCTCTTCCGCCAGCACGGTTGGCGGGTGAAGAAGGAGCGCTCAGCCGTCGAAAAGGGAGTAGACCTCGTCATCATGCGCGGCGACGAACGTTACGTCGTCGAGCTTAAGGCCGCCTCCGAGGGTCGGCCCGATCGGCTCGTGCCGCTGCTCTCGCAGGCCATCCTGCAAGCCCGCACCTATGCCCAGGCACTCCCCGAACCGGCGGAGCCGCTCGCCGTCGTCGCCGCACCGGCGATCTCGCCGAGCGCCGCGAACAGCCTGGTCAGTTTCCTCTCCCGGTTCGCGCCCGATGTCGCCGTCGGCATCCTCGACCGCGAAGGCTTCCGTCATTTCGTCGGCCCCGGCCTCGAAGAACTCAATGCCGCACCTCCCCGCCGGGCACACCGGCAGAAGCTCCCTCCACCCGAGTCGGCGTACCTGTTCTCCGATCTCAGCCAGTGGATGCTGAAGGTTCTGCTCGCCCCCCTCGTTCCCGAGGATCTTCTTCGCGCGCCGCGGCGAGAATACCGCAACGCTTCGGAGCTTGCGGTCGCGGCCGAGGTTTCCGTGATGAGTGCCTTCCGCTTCGTGCGCCAATTGCGGCAGGAGGGCTTTCTCGACGAACACGATCAACCGCTGCGTCTAGTGCGCCGCAAAGAACTGCTGCGCCGCTGGCAGGCTGCTCACCTGCGCGGCGCGCCGGAGCTACCGCTGCGCTGGATCATTCCGGTCAGAAGCGAACGCCAGCTACCCGCCGCACTTCACGCCTATAGCGTTCAACCCAATATCAAGCGTGAATCGCCGCTACGGGCCTGTCTCGGACTCTTTGCCGCAGCAGAATCCCTGGGGTTTGGCTTCGTGCATGGTGTCCCACAATACTTCTATCTCGAAATCCTCGACCGGGAGGTTCTGCGCCGCATGGGGCTTTCGCCCGAGGGAGCCGAACAGAGGCCGAACGTCTATGTGCGCGTTCCGGCTTTCCGGGAGTCGATCTTCCGTGCCGCCGTCTTCCGCGACGGTGTCCCTGTCGCGGACATCCTTCAGGTCTGGCTCGATGTCGGCTCTCATCCAGCCCGCGGCGAAGCGCAGGCCGAGGAGATCCGTCGCCGCGTTCTTGCGCCGATCTTCGACGAGAAACGGTAATGGCCGGCGCATCCGATGTTGAGTATTTCGCGCGTCTGGTCGAGGCCCTCGACCCGTGGCTTAATCGGATCGTCATCATCGGCGGCTGGGCGCACCGCCTCTATCGCCTGCATCCTTTGGCGCAGTCGCTCGAATATGAACCTCTGGGGACCTCGGACGCCGACGTTGCGGTTCCGCTCAACCTGCCCGCAACCGGAGAGCAGCTTCGCACGCGACTTCTGGAAAGGGATTTCCGCGAAGAGCTGATGGGCGACACGCAGCCCCCGGCCGCGCACTACCGCGTCCAGAGCGGCGACAACAGCTTCTATGCTGAGTTTTTGACGCCGCTTGAGGGCAGCGCGGTTAAGCGCGGAGGCCGGCGAGACGTCACGGCGCGCGTTTCCGGCGTATCGGTCCAGAAGCTCCGTCACCTCGAAATCTTGCTCGGACATCCTTGGGAGGTGATGATCGCTCCGAGCCTGGGCTATCCGACGCCGCACGTGCGGGACATCCTCGTGCCCAATGCAGCGGCGTTTCTAGTCCAGAAGATTCTGATTCACGAGAAGCGTAACCCCGACAAGCGCGCCAAAGACATTCTCTATGTCCACGACACGATCGAGACGTTCGGCGGTAATCTCGCGCCGATCCGTGAGCAATGGGAGACAAACGTTCGACCGGCACTCCACGCGAAAGCGGCCAGGCAAGTAGAACGCGCAGCTGAAGAATACTTTGGCGAAGTCGACGACACGATCCGCGATGCGGCGCGCATCGCTGTTGGCCGGAACCTGACGCCGGAAACGGTGCGGGAACTCTGCGTGTACGGATGGGAGCAAATATTTGTCTGAGGGTTCGCGCGTGCCTCTCATATGAGAGCAGAACAAGTAGACCCATGGAGAAAGTGACCCATCGTACCGGTTTCATGTACATCCTGATCCAAGAACCGCGGCAGGAGGACATGACCCACGCCTCACAATTCCACCTGATCGACAGCGATCAATTCCTACTGCAGCGGTCGCTCATGGCGATTCAGTATCTGCCGTCGCCTCTTTTTGGCCTCCGCCCGAGCGCTAAACCATTCGGGGCCGCTCTCGGAAGGAGAAATGACCTTCCGCAGTTCCGCAAAATGCTCCCAACACGCGTTCATCCAATGTACTGGGAGGACATGCAGTTAACTCCGGGCGTCGTAGTGATGACGGGAGATGCGATTCCGGATTGGCTAGAAAAACTAACGAAAGAACGCCCCGTCTCACTTCTTACGTCCTCTGAAAAAACGCTGCGGCTTCGGAAAAGGTAGCGGGCGCAGCAAAACCCCATAGAGAACAAGGAAGACAGTCAGATTCGCGCCGATGCCCATTGCCAGAATGACGATAGCGGCCATCGCAAAACCAGGCGCTTTCGCCAGAACACGAGAGGCATAACGGATATCCTGCAGCAGACCTTCGACGGATGGTAATCCCTCCTCGGCGTGTTAGTTCTCCCGGATCGTTTCCACACCGCCGAACTTCAGCCGCGCCTGGCGGCGAGCTTCAGCTGGCGACATCCCCGCCCGAACGTTCTCGTCCGTCTGGAACGCGACATGCTGTTCCATCTCTTCGCGGAACCGCTCGTCACCGCGGCGATCGCCGGAGAAGTTCCGGACTCGCCCAAGGAAGCGCCTGATCGTTCTCATTCCCACTCCTCCGCCTCACTCCGATCGCAGCGCCTGCATCGGATCCACCGAGGCGGCGCGGCGGGCAGGGACAAGACCCGAAACAAACACAGTGAGCAGCAACAGCGCTGCTGCCGCAAAGTAGCTGGCCGGATCGAATGGCCCGACTCCGAAGAGCATGGAGCGGAGAAGGCGCACTGCGGCCACCGAGCCCAACCCGCCCGTTACGACCCCCGATATTGCTACGCCGCTGCTTCCACGCAGCACCAGACTGAAGATACTCTGACGCGTTGAGCCCAGAGCAATGCGAAGCGCAAACTCGCGATGCCGCTCTATGACCGAATAGGCCATGACCGCATAGAGTCCCATCATGGCGACCATCACGCTGGCGATGGCATACACACCCAGCAACTCCGCGGGAACACGGTAGCCCTGGTATTGCCCGTCCGTAACCTGCTCCAGAGTTCGCACGTCTTCCAGCGGCAGGGTGCGATCCAGTGCGGCGACCGCCTGCCGCAGTTCTCCCGTTAGCGCATCCGCGGTCGTCCGCGACCGGAGTGCCAAGATCGCATAGCCATAACCCGTCGGTGCCTGCAAATAGGGCAGAAAAACTACGGGACTGGGATCGGTGTCATCCGGACTTTGGTACATGAAATTCGGGACCACGCCGACAACCTGCCGCTCGATACCGTCCACGACGATGTTCCTGCCCAGCGCGTTGCCTTTGGGCCAGCACCGATGAACCATCGCCAGGTTAATCACCGCGACCTTAGGCGAACCGGGAGTATCGGAAACCGCAAAATCGCGGCCCTCCAGAACGCCAATGCCCATGGCGTGAAAGAAGTCGGGTCCGTCGTAATCCGTCACCACGTCCATGTCCTCGCCTTTCGACGGAACATAGCCGGGAACGCTGAAGCCGCGCGTATTGTTCGAGCCGTTATCTCCCATAGGCAGATGAGTGGTGATGGTTACAGCAGCAACTCCGGGAGCATGGCGAAGCCTTTCCAGCAACTCCGTCAGGAAGACTTCTGCCCGCCCGGGGCTGTAGCCAGCTCTGGACAATCCAAGGGTCGCCGTCAGCATGGCGCGGCGATTGAATCCGGGATTACGGCTGTAAATATTCAGCGCGGTGCGGGTCAGAAGGCCGCAGCAGACCAGCACTATGAAGCAGATGCCCATCTGGAGACCAAGCAGAGCTCTCTGCCCACGTCGTTTGCGCGGCGCGCCCGCCACCGCCGCGCCGCCCTCGTGAAGCGCCTCCTGCTGCGAGACGCGCAGCGCCTGGCGAAGCGGAGCGAGGCCGCAGGCCAGGGTTACCACAACGGCGATTCCGGCAGCCACTGTGTCGACACGCCAGTCGTTCCGAAGGTTGAAGGCCAGTGGGAAGCCGAAACCGGGCAGCATCAAGTAGAGTGTCCTCGACAGTCCCAGGCCGGCAATCCAGCCCGCCAGCGCTCCCATCCCCGCTAAAATTCCGGTTTCTACCAGTACCTGCGACGCAATGCGGCGGGGCGCTGCCCCCAATGCGGCGCGAATCGCTGTTTCACGCCTTCTGCGCGCGGCGTGCTGACCCAGCAGAGATGCGATATTCAGACAGACGAGCACCATCAGCAGCGCCGATGCCCCCGCCAGCAAAGGCAGCTCCTCGCTGATCCCATAGAAAAGGCCGCGCTCGAAATGCGCGCAGTTCCGCAGATTCAGGGTCCAGCCGTCGTAACTCTGGTGCTGCGTCGCCTCATACTCTCGCGCCAGCGTATGCAGTTCAGCCTGTGCGGTTCCGCCGCGAACCCCGGAACGCAGCCGAACCGCAACCTGGAGTCCATAGTGCCGCAGGGGATCCGGCGGTGCGTCGGGCGAGAGGTCGCGGAGGCTCGAAAGGGGAACCCAGGCGGCTTCGGCCAGTCCTCCAAAGACTCCCAGAAAGCCTTTTGGCGCAATGCCGATCACGGTGAACGGATGCTGATTGATTGAGATGATGCGGCCCACTTCGCTCCGGTCACCGCCGAAGCGGCTCCGCCAGAGAGCATCCGACAGAACAACGTCGTCATGCGCACCGTAATCGCGAGCATCGGAACTCGGCTCGAAAAAGCGACCGAGTTCCGGCCGCACGCCGAGAAGGTGAAAGTAGTTCGATGACACAATGCCGCCCTCGATGACCTGAGGCGATTCATTGGCGGAGTTCAGATTCAGTTCACTGCTGGCGAATGCCGTTAGTTCGGTAAACGAATGACTGTGCCGCCGCAGAAATTCCATCTGATCGTAGTGCACCGACCAGCCTGCACCGCCCATGAAGCTCGCATCGATAAATCGCAGCGAGCGCACGTCTCGCACCTGCGGCCACGGATCGAACAGCACCGCATTCGTCCAGATCGTGACGGTGATCAGCGCGCCGATCCCTAGCGCCAGCGTGAGGACTGCCGTCAGCGTAAAGCCGGGCGATTTGCGCAGCTGCCGCAGCGCGTAACGCACGTCGTGGACCAGATTCTCCAGAAGCGGCAGCCCTTCCTCGGCATGATACTGTTCTCGCATCGCTTCGACCACGCCAAACTTCAGCCGCGCCTGGCGGCGCGCTTCCGCGGGGGTCATGCCGGTCCGGATGTTCTCTTCCGTCTGCATCGCCAGATGCGCTTCCATCTCCTCGCGCAGCCGATGATCGCCACGTTGCCCCGACAGGAGATTGCGAAGCCGCACCCGGAGCCGGTTCACCGTTCTCATACCAAATCCTCAGCCTTCACTTCAAAAAACCGCGCTATGATTGCAGCCGTCTGCTCCCAGTCTCGCTTCTCGGTTTCGAGGAGCTTGTGGCCGGCACGGGTCAGTCGATAAAACCGAGCCCTGCGATTGTTCTCGGAGGGTCCCCAGTCGGACGCAACGGCACCCTCCTGTTCGAGCCGCAACAGCACGGGATAAAGAGTGCCCTGATTGACGAAAAGCAGGTCGCCGCTGATCTGCTCGATGCGCCGGGCGATCCCGTAGCCATGTAACGGTCCGAGCACATCAAGGGTCTTCAGGACCATCAGGGCCAGCGTCCCCTGTTGAACGTCCTTCCTTTGTTTCATTCCGTTCCGCCCGTCTCCATTTTGGATACCAACAGGACAAGCGTGCCACATTTCTATTGGGAAAGCAACAGGTGTGACGGAAAATCCGTCAAATATGCCTTTTCAATCTCGCTGCCTATACATCCGAAAGGAACCAATTTTATGAAACCCTCAGAACTCTGCGAGGCGCTTCATGCGCTTCCTGGTACATGATGTGCGGCGGAGATCTCTATGAGCTTTCTAAGTTGCTCGGCCATTCCAACATCAGCATGACCGAGCGCTATGCAAAGCTCGCTCAGAAGCACATCGTGAAAACAGGAAGCGTATCGCGTGAAATCTGGAGCAAGCTGGAGCCGCAGAAAGAAGCGAGAAAGGAAGTTCAGGAAACGAAAGACGGACACATTTCCAGTCCGGAATGTGTCCGTATTGTGTCCGCGACCTAATTTGAGGGATTAGGGCAACCACTACTGAGTCTCGCATAATAGAGTGACACTATGAATCAAAAAAGAGCCCCGCGTGGTGCAGGAAAGAAAGCGGCAGCATGGATTGGCGGACTCGATCCATGCCGCCGCGCACGCCGTCTTCGGCCTCGCCAGGTCCGGCAACACAGCGGTTGGCCAATTCCTGACCTTTGATGTTGCTCCATAAGTCCTCTGCCGGATTCAGGTCGGGAGAGTAACCCGGCAGCGTCTCTACTTCGAGCCAACTGCGCTGGCTCTCCAGATACTGCTTCATCTTCCGGCTTTTGTGCGCAGGCAGCCCGTCCCAGACCAGAA
>Ga0335075_10001625_pt1 | contig 36792 bp, 37 predicted proteins | sample Lox_Sample_24_FD_206723 | JGI IMG/M metagenome (GOLD analysis project Ga0335075, IMG submission 206723) | Soil microbial communities from Loxahatchee National Wildlife Refuge, Florida, United States - Lox_Sample_2.4 | ecosystem: Environmental > Terrestrial > Soil > Wetlands | place: USA... | reverse complement strand
AATCAATTATTCGAATACTACCCCCCCCCCCCCCGCCACCATCGGGTTTCAGGTTGAGGTGGGCCACTAAATTCTGGTGCATGATTTTCACCCCATCAAGAAATTGTTGCCAGAAACTGGTCTTCGAACCGGCTCTGACAAACGAATCCTAGAAAAATGCTAATCCACAGAGCAGTGATTCGTCTCCTGCGTCGGTATTTTTCACAAATCGGTTAGCGTGATGGTTTCCATCTATAGTAAGATATATGGAGGAAAGGTGGCTGTTCAATAGACTGAGATTTGCATTGCTAAGAGGGTAGCATTGACTTACTGAAGTTCATGCGGTGGGGGTTCGACATCCAATGATATATTTACTCCGGGATCTGGGCAAGCGGGACAAAAGAGGGTTGCAAGAGCCATAGGACGTGCCGAGAGCAGTGAGCTTAATTCGAACGAAAAGCCTGTTCTCGATTCAATGCTCATAAATCCCTCGAGTACCATTCTGGTCTATAAGCAAAATGTTAAATATCCTCTTTCAAATTCAAACTCGGACATACTTGTGTCTTCTTCTTCTCGCTGTCATCATCAGATTCATCATCATCGATGGGAGGAGGCTTCTCAGGGGGGAGATCTTCTAGTTTAGGTGGCGCAAGGGGTGGATATCGTTTAACAGTTGGAACCGGAGGCTGATCGACCTTAACAGCTGTAATGATGTTTCTATCATCGCTAATCTGACACTTGGTGATTGTATCTTTCAATAAAAATTAGCAAACTTTATACATAAATATCATGTTTCTCACCTCCGAATGAGTTATTTAACTTATGCAATTTGACGTTGCGTTTTAGTTCGCTTTCTAGCTTTCGTTTGGAGAGTTTATTCGACATTCTAAATGCCCGTGATCTGGATGTCACGTGTGTCCTTGTGAAATCATACCTAATGACAGAGCTTGGACGGCTTGGACTTAGTAGACCCGATGGTCCTATGGAACAACTGATTATATTAAACAAATAAACAGTGTTGTAGCGAAATCTGTGAGTTAAAGTAATGTATCAAAGGCTAAATTTGGTAAATTGGAAACAAGCGAAACAAAATCACGAGAGTGTATTAGTGCTTAGAAGCTATCAAAAGTCAACTTCTTGAATTAGAAAATATGTAAAGAAGTCAAATCTCGGAAAGTAAAGTTTGATCTGGCACTTAACAATTGGTAATATAACCCAGGACCTCACATCTCTTTGAAGATAATATATCCGCCCTCCCCCATCAACCCTACATAGATACCCTTGTGCCAAGACCCCGCCGTCCATTGCTGAATCGGATGGCGTCTATCCTTAATTATGTATTCAAATGAATACTTTAGATCGATATCAAGCGCGACGAGTAGATCGAGGTGATCACGGAGGACAATGTTTCCGGAAGGGCGGGCTTCAAGGTTAACTGTACGTGGCTTGCTGCCGTGATTCTAGTGAGACAACTTCAGTAACGATAATAAACTTAGAAAATATGTAAAACTTACCGGAATGAAATGCGCTTCGACAACTTTAGGAGTGAAGACTTGCTCGACAGCGGTGTCTTCCCCATCAGAGTCCAAGGTTAAGTCAATGACTTCATTTTTCTTCTCAAAAACAGTGTCATCGATTCTCTGACTATGGAGAGTATTGCTGCGAGTGGGAAGATCTTCGGTCAAGTCGACGAAAGGTGAACGGGGATCAACGCCCCTCTTCCTTTGAACCTTCGTGGGGATCCTTTGACCAGTCATGGGCGCGTGTTCTAAAAGTCCTGATAGTTCTAAGCCCTTATTTATAATATTAGATAACTGATCAAACTCACTTTTACTTCGCCTAGTTTTCCTTGCTCTATCCATCGAAGCTTGGGTATGAGAAGAAGGTAATTTCACGTGCTGATGATATGGTGTAGCGCCGGCATACCGGAGATGAATTGGGACATCAGCGGGAGGTATGTCTAAAATTTGAATTAAAAAATATAGTTTCATTAGAAGTTTAAGTATTCACTTTCTTTGCCACCTCGAATTAGTGTAAGATGTTCAATCATTTTGGCAAGATGAGACGCAGGGGAAGAGCTACTGGGCTTCCTTGGAGAGGGCCACTTGGCCAAGAGCTCTTCTCCCGAATTGGCTGTGCCACCATTCTCGGAGCTAAAAGAAATTGGGGTAGTAGTGGCTGTTGCAGGAGAACGTTTGAACGGATTCCAATCAAGAGGCAACAAAATATCATCAAGCTCATCATCAACATCCATCATGGTAAAGTCGGAGCCGCAAGGGGAGATTGGACTTGCATCTGGACATACTCCCGGTATGATACCACGTTTGGTCTTCAATGGCGTAGAAATGCAATTAGAATGGGGTTTAAGTTCAATTGGAGGTAAAAGTTTGGTATCGGGAGAGGAATGAAGGGAAGTGGGGAGCGGATCTGGAAGTGGACGCATAGTTGGAAAGGAGAAGGAAGACGGGTTTGAACCGGTTCCGGAATCATCATCCGAGTTGCCATCCGGGCTGAAGCCTAATGAGAGAAGAGAAATCCTAGATGGTTGCTTGCTCCGGGGTCTCAACATCTCACGAACAACAAGTAGCGCGAAGAGCTTAGGGTTTGCAATAATTGCGCTCGGGAGAACTGGCTGGGTCAGGGGAAATTTATGAGGGATGACCTTATTATTTGCATTGAAACACTATAAATGCGCTGTTGAGAATCACAATCGAATAAGATAAATTGATAGAAACGCACCAGAAGTTGCCACCAGCCTATATTGTTCGTCCTGTGATCGGTTGACCCATTAACAAGGAGAACTTTAAAAAACCTGTGGCCGTGAACGTTACAGTGAGTCCTGCGAGGCTTTCTTCCCGCAAGTGGAGTGAGGAGTGCAATGATCCTGCGGGTCACAATTCTTCTTTTGTTATAGACACGAACAACAGTCTTCAATTCCCCAAGTAGATTGTCGATCACTACTTCATGAACGCGAGATGGAATAGTGAGTTCTGAGTACATGAAAGGGACAAGTCCATCAAGAATGTCCTGAGACGGGAGAATAAGTTGGTTGAGGGGCATGCTAAGGAGTCTACGAGCGGTAGGCATGTTGGAATGAGTTTGAGTGGGCACAAAGTGAAACGGGATGTCAATTTGAAATTTGGGGAGAGAGTTGGACGTTATAAGAATCTGATTCAGTGCATTTTTTTGCCAAGTCCGAATTTCATAGGACACTATATCCAAGCCAGATACCACGAGGCTATTGAATTACTAGAAGCTGCAAGTATTTTATTCAGGATCACTTTGAAGTTACGAAATGTATGCTCACCAAGCTTCTAACTTCTCGTATTTGCGCTCAAGTGGTAGGTGCAACAATTTGATCAATATAAATGCAAGAAAAGCGCGAAACTAAAATCAAATTGAGATTAATGAACCAATTGCAGAGGAAGAAATGAACGCGAGTTTCAGGCACAGAAGCAGGAATGTGCCAAATTTGACGAGATGAAACAGTTCTGAAAAATTCTAATACAATAGGGCTTTTGCGTTTGAGTACATCTAATCTTCTTTATTAAAAATATCAATTCCAGAAGAGAATTAAAAATGGTCGGCAACCGAGAGCTGAAGAGTTATACCGCATATAGACAGCGGAAGTTGGTCTATACAAGGTTCTAATACAATGGCTTTTTTACGTTCTAGTGTGAACTTCTATAATTTAAAAAAATAACAATGGATGGAATTTGAAATAGTGAAATGACGCGTAACTGAAGAATTAAACCACATATAGGCAGCGGAAGTCAGTTCCACGCGAACCTATTTGATCGGCAGTGTGGGTGTCGACCGAAATTGAAAAGTCAAGACAATAACACTATTAAATTTCCAGGGTGAGGCACATAATTTTAAATGGTGGAACGACACATAACTGAAGAATTATAGGCAGCGAAAGACGGTTCTACGCGATCCTACTTTTCGGCCGTGGCGGGTGTCGACCAAAATCGAAAAGTCAAGACAATAACGCTGCTAAATTTCAGGGTGATGAATGAAATTTAAAATGGTAGAACGACGCGTAACTGAAGAATTATACTACATATAGGCAGTGGAAGACAGTTCTACGCGATTTTTTTTTTGTTCCCTGCATCGTGGGTGCATAACGATCGCAAAACCCTGCCCTGTTATAGTCCACAACATAATTTCAAAGTATGACGGGCCGTTTGCACATTTAATCTAACTGCCGTTCAGTTTTTACCGGCAGTTTTGTAAACGTTACTTAGTTGATTTTTTGTTAAAAATGCAATATAAAAACAGAAATGCAACCTTTAAATAATCTAACTGCAGTGCCTACTTTGGCAGTTTCGAACTGCAGTTTCGCAAATGGTAACTGCCAGTCTAGAATGACATTGCGTGACACTGCAGTCTAAGGGCGCTTAGTATGCCTTGAGTGAGTAGTCAAGGTATAAACGTGCGGTAGTTTGAATAAGGTGCCATAATTCAAGTCGATAAATAGGCAAAATTAGATGATACTAATTTATTTAAGTTGTTATATTTAGTCTGGCCAAAGGTGCGCTCAGCAAAAGGCCTAACCCTAGTATCCCAGCTGTTACTCCGGTTTCACTTTTACTCCTGTTTCTACTATAGGTACAACTAGACATAGAAGATGTAATAGTAACTAATTTAATTACCTGAAACTGGCAAACTCGGAAAAAAAAAAACTGCAAGCCGAGTTTGCCGAAATCTCTGCTGCAGTTTGCGTACCTCTAAACTGGCAGTCAAATCCGGAAACTTCAAGTCAAATTTTCAACTGCAGTTTCGAATTTAGCACACTGCAATTTCAATAAAAATTAATGACTTTTTATTATAAAAAAAAGTTAAACTGGCAGTTAAGAATAAATGTGCAAACGGCCCATCATAGATGAGTCGGAATAGACGCGTGACGAGGATTCGTAGCAGGATGGGCATAAGTTCTGTATTCTTGGCCAGTATGAGAACCGACTGCGTTCGGTGCATATGAAATATACGAGCTATGGACGGAAGAAGCTGCTTGATTAATTAAGCGAATGTCTTTCCATTCTACCGCCAATCACGCCAGCATCAGCGCCGTTGAAGGGATTAGAAGGGTCGAAATTAGTCGAGGCATGGTGGGGATTCTCTCGTCGCCATATCCCCCAGCAATATTTTCACGTGCTCTGATACTTATGTAGCTGAAAAGTGCTTCTTGGACAGTCTTCTTGATTTTGGTTAAATAATCAACCGTGTACATAAACTATTCCGACATTGAATGATACGCGTCTACCTCCGCATGTAATTCTGAAGTTCTTTGCTCTCGAATCCTCAATGTATATTTGAATAGACACTGCCCCCTTCGCGTGACGGTACTACCTGGTCGGACTTTTCAGAATCGGGACTCTTAAGGGATCCTCTTATGTGGTCCACTGGATCTTCATCCGCACATGCAGGTAAAGCTGGAGAGTGGAGTCTCGAGGGAGAATTGGAGTTCGATAATGTGAATCTAAGTAACTTTTATGCCGTATATTCATGCTGATAAACTACTATATCTTATTGTGGAAGGAGTGAAGGATAATGAAAGGTTGTCGAACATGTGGATAAGAAGTTGAAAAAATCGTCGAAAGTAAGCTATTTCGACCTTTCTTTTACACCGTCTCACTAGGTACTGAATCTTCCTCCGTTCGGGTGGGACACTTCACCAGTCACGTCTGAAGAGTTCTTCGAAGAAGGATTCCTTTCTTGTTTATGTGATCTCGTCTATAGAGGCGGCCCAAGACGGATGGATAGAGGAGAACGTTTCTTGAGGAGTTCTAGTTGGTAAGTAATCTGCTATTTCAAAGGCTTGACGTTGAGTGTCGTATAAGTCGAATTTAGATCGACTCACTCGGCTAGTTTACCAATCTCGACAACTAGTGCCATTCATCGAACATATGCGACTAATTTGCCGAATTCTCCTCCGAGTAATAGTTCCGACCCGCAAACTGGATCAACTCTCATACTTTTCGAAGAATTCGTTCCTGCCGAGTATCGCGCCCAATAAGTCTCGGTTCCCACTGTTCATCGCACTAGCTTCGACACTATCTCAATCGAGAAACAAGCGTAAATGGAAGCAAGCGGCAACGTTGAATGGAGTACCGTATATCCTTGGTCATGTTCCAACGACCAGCAGCATGACTCATTTAGGCGGAAGAGGAAAGAAGGAACGAGAAAGAGTGCTTGAGGGCTGGAGCAAGCCAAAAGCGGAATGACGCTGAGAATTGCTGCTGACGGGATGACAGCAGGCGCTTATGGCTGTAAATTGCGATCGAACGCTCCCTGTTGTTGTTTCTTCTCATCGTAGTACTTGTAATTGTATTGTAATGAAGATCTTATTTGGTCTCGAGTATACGTTTACGATTGGAATTCAGTTTGAACGCTATCCTCTTACATACTCCACGCGGCCAACAGACCTTACCAGCATCTCCTATTATTTATTGGTCTGCAACCGTGAGAAATGCAAATCTCAACATGATAAACAGAGTCAACCCTCGTTCCGATAAACATAATAAATGAGTCGAATAAAAATTTGGCGGTTTCGATTCAGCTCACCAATAAGCGTGTCATTCCAGGTATAGTGTCGATCAAGATTGGGCTTGGTTGGGTTTGGATGCCTATACTCCGTAATACGCTTCTTTGTATAAGAATTCTTATAAATATTTTGGAATTGAATAGTGGCAGCAAGGTCGTTCGTAAAAGATTTGTATGTCGTCCAAAAATTCTCACAGACACACCTAGACTCTCGTCATCTCCTCATGATGATTTCGAATTCGGAAGTGCGGAAAAATCCTGAGGTGGGGTCTTGCCCTAGTAATGTGTTCCTGGGGAAGTGCGATCTAATGGGTTAGTTAGATACATACCCTCGATGATTCTGATCAAAACCAAAAGATTGCTAAAGTAACGTAGTAACGGAAATCCAGATCGGATATGGAACCAAATGCTAGTGGGACGGCTATAGAATATCCTCAGGTTTCTTCTCTCAGAAGAGAACCGGTTCGGTATCCGTAAAGTAGCCGGTGAACAACCTTCGTCAAATACAAGGACTAGGCCTATCTGTATCCGGCAAAGAAGGTAGAATGAACGTATTGCATAGAATATGAACATGAGCTATATACATTAGTATTCAAGTAAAGTGATGCAACTATTCGATCTCTGCGGGCCGTTCCAAGCGTTTCGGCATTCTAATCCATGCCATTAGCAGGTCTTCGGGAGATATGAACCATGTGAATCATGTCATCCTCCGTAGTAACAAGATTCCCTCCAAAGTGGATGGATTCCAAGGATAACGTTGGACTTGAGAATGCTGCTTGAACTGAGCGGGGTCCAATAATGAGGTAGCAGCTCTGATAACAGTTTGAGGTAATGGACGAGGTTGGAGTAAGATAAGACACCCACTGCAACCCAATTAATAGCGGTTTGAAAACTGAGATATCTCCGAGTCATTAATTGATATCGACTAAGTATTCTTCGTTACTCACATCGTCGTCACCAAGGATATATTTCCAACACCTTGATTAAGAACTTCCGTAGATAGAAGAAGGATATTAATTGCTAATGACGATCTGTTTAGCCAGACGGATGATCACGAAAGCGGTCTCCTACCAACGGTGCTTGAGCCGATATCAGAATGCGGGAGGAAAACAGTAGAATTTTATATGCAACTCACATACAGAAAACTATTGACCCATCGCAAACGAGGCATATCATTAATGGACTCTTTACGGACTGGCCTCTCCAGAAAGTGATTCCCTTTCTAATTGTCAAGATTGTAAAAAATGCTAGTGATTTACTTTCACGTGGATCATATGATAGAGTTATGCTAAACTTACCATGTAAAGCGGTGTAGATGACTCTAGTGTATTTCATTAGTACAATAATGGACAATAAGATGTGGATTCGAAGGCTTACAATCCTGTTAACAATAAAACTCTGGATGCCTTATTTAACGTGTGAATAGTAATTTGGCAGCCGTGATTAAACTTTGCTTGGCAAGTGGCAGTCTGATTATTAAATGCATCTGGTGCTATTATTACACCAGCGAGCTGGGTCTATTGAAGAATTGGCTTAAGAATACAGACCATTAGAAACTTACCATCACAACGACTGCCAGTGAGAATGGCGAGCGGGGCTGAGTCGTAAACGCAGTGCTTCAAATCACAACACATACCGAGACATCCACCATAAATGAATGACATCACTGCGTAAGAAAGAAAGACTACGGTTAGCATTGGTAATTATGGCGTACCAAATTACGAACATAGATGGTTCTTAGGATATAAAGCTCGTAAGCGGAGACACTGGAGAAAGGAGATGTTTGTCAATGAAAGAAAAATGCATCTGTCAGCTTAAATTAGAATAATGATATTCAGGTCAAGACTTTCTTACGCCACGAAGAAGCGAGAAAAGTTGAGACATCTATTCTGGCTTTCTCAATGATGTCGGAACTATTTTCATATTCGCACTCACAACTTCGATTGCCCAAGTTTAGAATGTTTTATATAGGAAAGCCATAATACCACTCACGTCATCAGGAATTGCATCCGTGGTGGACACTAGAATGTTCAGACAGCTGACATATGGCTTATACCTAGTACTGAGCAACTTACCAATTGTAGGGAAACTTTGATCCAAAGTCAGGTGTAATGGTAATTTAGTGAGATACACTCACATGAACTGCGCAATTGAAAAGTATCTATTGAATAGGTAGATGCACTTCGCCGGAGACCAGGCAGATCTGCTCAATTAAATTAATATCAATCTGCCAGTCAACATACAAATACAGCATACTTCCATATGTACTGAACCTAAGCGAGTTCAGGAAGTGTTTGGGAATGGGAAACCACCATACCTCGTCAGAGAAGCCGACCATCCAATTGTATACTAAGAATGCTAACATGGAAACTATTGGTAAAAGTCGATCAGAGACGCCACTTATAGAACTATCAGAACTATCTGGTGAACTGACCGAGTGCATATGTGATATTTCTACCATCCTGAATTCCCACCTCAGTGGCATTCGTGCATGCATTCATTAGGGAGATGGATGGGAGATACTCGGAGTAGGGGTATTTGAACAAGGAGCAAAATGGTATCGTGTTATTTATGTGTAAACGGGTGCCACCTGCCGATATGCCCGGAGCTATTATGCAACCGGGAAGTTATGAAATTGGAAGGTGGGCCAAATTTACCTTGGCTGATTCTCCGTTGACGCCTGAACTTCAGTGTTTCAGCTCCCCAAGGCTCTCGGGTTTAACTGAGAGCAATTGACCCAACTCCATGTTATATTTAATCTTCTGTTTCAAATAAGAATAGAGTTCAAGCCAAGAAGCCATATTTTTCGAATAGTTGGGATGCTTTGTTCCGGTAAAAATTGAAATTAAAAAAAAAGGCACACAACGCAGCAGGGACTCAGGGAATCACTCCAAATGATCGATCATCCCGTAGCTGCTGAAAGCTGGATACCGGTAACTACTGCAAGACATCAAATTTTGCCGTGGTGACGAAAAGCAACGAACTGATAGATGCGACAATTGGTCAACTAAAATATTAATGCGTCCCTCGACATTCGTTTCTAATTGACTTCATTCTCCAGCAGCTTTCCCACTGAATTCAAACTTTCAGTATGTACATAAGTCAATTCAATCGGACTACGTAAGACTATGTAGCATGTTTATTAAGACCCCAGAGTTCGGCTGTAAGTGCTAACGTTGTGACCACAACAAGACGCTCCCGCTTACCGTCTTATCCTTCATTCAAATCACGAAATCCGGCACCTTGGCCTAGGGGGTGCGCTCTGGCATGCTTCTGGGCTCTTAAGGCGCTCGGAAGCACTCTCGGTTGCTCTAGCAACCTCTGAGAGATGGGGGGCGCGCTCCCAAAAAAATCACAGAGCGGCCTACAGGCCCAGAGCGCGGCGCCCGGATTTGCTGATGTTGCTGCTGTTGCTGCTGAAAAGTACAGAGCTATTAACTGCTAGTCAGACTTCAGATGAAAATCTTATAGCCACCTTCAATTTTTCAATAGATTTGCCTATAGATGAATTCCCGGCATCCGACTTTGCATCCTACACTTTATTTCCATCTTCACTCGGAAAAATTACGTGAAAAGATGATTGCATATGACACTTAATAGTGGGAAGTGGGACCATCTTAGATGGGGATACGAGGACAGTGTAGAAAGTGGTGGTGAGATATGGAGCTAGATGGCTGGAGACGATGAAAGGAAAAGGATGGGGATTACATAGAGGCTGCATTCGCATCCCCTCCCAGGTCCCCTTCTCGTACGAACAAGAAACACGACCCAATAGTATTGTAGAGTCCTGGACGTGTAGATAGGCAAATAAAGTAATTTGTCTATTCCTGGCTATACGGTCCTAACAACTCCGAGACGGAACCTTCTGGAACGCGGCACACAAAGATCCATTATTCCCTTGCATAAACGCACCCAAAAGCCTTGGACTTAATCACTAACTCATTATTATTTATTCATGGCATGTCAATCAACCAAAGATTTAATTGTTTGGATACTCAATTAGGGTAATACTTGAGTATTTATACGCGGAAGGCAGTTGGCCATAGTTCGCATACGCAGCACTGGTCTAATTGAGACCATTCGTTCAGGGACCGTGTTTCCCTTAATTTCCGAATATCTAAGAGCCGTATTAGTTATTTGAACAGTATATAAGCCTGCGAGTTTTGTATTTACAAGAGACATACTTTTACATACATTTTCTCTCCCATACTACGTCTATCCCTACAATATCCACTCCAACTCTCATTACTTTATCTGCATTACCTGAGCGCACCTCCTTGTGATCGATTTACAGTCGTCTTGACTGTGCTCGCACCTTCGCCGTAGCGGGATCTCAACAAGTATTCACGCGGTCTCCGGTGAATGCTACTGCTGAAGATGCAACTTTGTCCCCACCTCTTGCTCCATCGCCAGTTGCTCAGTCTACTGTTCATTCATCCCCTCCTCATGAACAGGCCTGTTCGTCATCAGAGGACTTCATATACGTCCCTGAACGGTTGGATTCGGCCATTCACTCGGATACGTTTCTTATGCTTTGGTCGCTTGCTATCAACACTATGGCGAAGGCTTTCGTGTGCATGCGGTGCGGAGTTGGACTACCTTTGGTCAACGTCCGAGGCCATTTCAAAAACAGACATTTGGACGACTTCCCGACGAGCAACCGCTTTGAGAACCTCTCCAAAGACAACCTCCTCAAGAGATATGACCATCTCGTCCGTCTTGACGTCACCGAATCTTGGAGACTTCCCATTTTACCGTCAACGCCTCAGTCTTATGTTCGCATCATCAGAGGTTGGACGTGCATAGCTCCAGATGACAAACCAGTTTGCTATCATAGCACGGAGACGTTTGAAAAACTTAGGGATCATCTTCGTGTTAAATATAACGGAGATACTAGATACACAAGGAAATTTGTACATTTACAAACTTTCTTCGGCCAGAACTTACGAAAGCTGTTCCCGACACTCGATCATCACTATGAACCCGACTCCGCCGATCTGCTTCACGAAGCATTCCTGCAGAAACAGCAGGAGATGTGGGAGAGCGGATGTTCGAACATCATCCTCGACATGCAACTCCCTGCTTTCCTTCGCGACGCCAGATGGCTTGAGGTCTTGCAAGATTACGATTGCCGCCAGATGGTCTCGCTGATCTCGATATCAGTTCTCCCGCAAGAACACGTTTTAGAGGGGCATATTCGAGATATAGTCACTTGCTATTTGGCGAAAGTGAACAAGCTGCTAGGAAAGGGGATTCACACAGAGGTTCAAACGAGAATATCAGTCAAGATGCCCGAGGATAAGTAAGTTACTTACCTTTAGAATGTGAATTTGCTCTAATATTATTCTCCAGCTCTTCTCTTCCGTTCAACCATCTGTCCCAAGATGAAGGTGCATACACTACGTACTTTGTGCGCTGCGTGTATGCCCTCTTTTGTCATGTCAGATGGGTCGAGTCTAACCCAGGAGTCTAATTCAATGGGGGCGAACATCCGCGCTTTGGGTTCTGGTTGACAGAGAAGCAGTATGAACTGGGAGCTGAGTTACTCGAAGCTGCAGGAGAGGCGGTGGAATACAACGACGACGACGATCAGTATGAGAGTCTTGGCCCTCGTCTACACACTTTCTTGTATTCAGTACTCTCGGAGATCCATTAACGCGTTAATTCAGACTCGTTTAACTGTACACTCACACGTTTGATGCTGGCTATCGAACTTAATGACCAAGGAAACTTCAAGGCTGCCCATAACTTATCCCAGCCACTCGCTGCTTTCCAATGGTGTATGCGCGGTGTCATGTATATGGAGATGAAGAGAAGATCTGTAGAAAGGAATCCAGATCTCCCGAACATCATTGAATCTTGTATCGAAGTTATGGACGAAGCCGCCCTGAAACTTCCTTCTTGTCCTTACCGTCAAGTTCAGATTTGGCTTCGAAAAACACACGTGGTAGCTCGAACTGTCTCTGGCGATGTGAGGCTGATGTGGGCGAAAGACGGGATCACACTCGTTTACCAAGGAACACTGATCAGTATTTTAAGATCGGGCGAGATGCTCAGAACAGTGATGGACAGGATCGAGACCAAATTGGAGGAGGAGATCTTCATTGGCGTCAAGTTCCCATTCGAGATACCTGAAGAAGTAAACGATGACATCTCTGATCTGTCTCTCGAATATAACTGGCTCAAACATCCGGAGAATGAAGCATGGCTTTCTCTTTATGGCAACGATTACTTTATGCGGGTGATCTTGCCGAAAGTTCCAGGCATAAGGGGGAATATGGCCAAGCTTTCACTCGGAGTTTCTCCAGAGGGCAAGAAATGGTTGATAAAGCTGCGCGAGCTGAAGATTGAGATCGGCGTTATCTTGAAGTTGGTGTGTGGAAGTTCGATGAGAGATACGGAACTGTTTGAAATTCTGCTGGAGAACACGGCAAACTCGAAACGGTCCTTCTTCTGGCTTGTGCAAGAAATGGTCATGGTTTCCGAGTACTTAAAGATGTCTTATCAGAACGAAGGAAACGTGACACCGCATGCCTTGTTCCTACGTATCGCCAAAGTTATCGCCATCTATCACGTCATCATCTACCCGTTTGAACTAGTACTACACTTTATTCTAAATGAAGACGAGCAAGACAAATTCCACGCCTATAAAGTCTATCTATTCTCTGACGATTAAGGAAAGTTCAAAGCAGATGTTATCAGCAAGCGTGTCGGCGAACTCACCAAGCAATGGTTCAAGACGAAAGAGACTACGTCCGATGTTCGACATATTGTCCAGGCTTTCATTGACCATACGACAACGCCTGAATTCATGACGGTCGGTTTAACGAACTTCGGTCTCCAGTCACTTGGACACTCCGAAGTGACCGGATGATCATTATATGCAGTCAATCTTCTCTCTTTTGGTTCGCTGCATCCAGAACATACGGAGAAGCTTTTAAATTTTGGTTGCCTGCGCATAAATTGTATTATTTGTACTGACGGCAACTCTAGGTATCGCGACATATGCATGAACTTACCGGGCTTGGCCCAGGAAATGACCTTCCCGCTTTTTCTTCTCTCTACGCCCTAGTGCCGAATACACTGAAGCCCAACAACGTGAAGACTCGAGCAGCTGCCAACTGCGACTCTGGAAGTGTGACTATGGCAGTTCGATCTGGTCTAAACGAGGCTATCGCTGCAGGACAAGTAATCGCCCCCCCAATCAGAAACCTGGCCAAGGCGTCTTTACCGGAATTTGGAGATCTAGAGTTGCTGAGGAAGTTCCTGGGAGATCCCAACGCAGAGTTTAAGTCAGTCGCTCAGGCAGTAGCTCTGAGTACCATTCTTCGCGGTGCACTAAGTGCTTTGATCATATTACCAACCGGTTCTGGGAAGAGCATAATATGGTATTTTGGGTTGCAGGGGCAAAAATGGTACAATCCAGGGCTGAGTGTTCGACGACTTCGATTGTATGTAGGATGCGCATGGTTGAGGTTGACCTCCTGCTCGAAGAGGTCATGTTGAAGAACGATAAACAGGTAGACAATTGTGTAGCATTCGTAAGAATATTCTGGAACTGTTGGCTTAACTGGACACCGGTAACTACTCCAGCCTCAACTCTCCGGTCGTTGGTATCGAACTGTTCGAGGGTGGTAGGATTCCGAGTCCAAATAATTGGCCGCATCCCGAGTGCAAGAGAAATTTCACGAATGCGGTTATCGATATCTCCCCAGGGTGGACGCATATACACGGGAGAAACACCTGTGACTTCCCTGATGGCTTCACGACTCCAAGCGAGTTCAGCGACAACTTGCTCGTTGGTGAGCGCTGTCAGAGGAACGGAATGCGACTATGTATGCGCAGCAATGTGGTGTCCAGCCATGTATTCTGCTTGAAGAACATCCGGACGTTCCATAACGCTGGAGCCAACGATGAAGAAAGTGCCTGATAGGTCCTTCTCGGCGAGATATCTGAGAACTTTAGGAGAGTAGGAGCAGGACCCTCATCGAACGAGAGACCCCGGGACATCTTGCTCGGGCATACAACAACATCTTTGGCACCTGAGGTGGTATTGGTGCATCCACTGCAAGTCCACCAGCAGCATGTAGTATCAGCAGCGGCTTGAGGCTCAGAAGCGCAGGAACCATCAACTGTAGAATCTTACTTGAAGACTCTGTGCGTTATCTGTGCCACACAGTGGCACTTTCCATCAATGCGCGTCCCAACGCGTAAGCCTCTCGCTTAGATAGAATGACTCACCCATGTGTATATAAGGAAGTCCTTTTGGATCATTTTAGATAATTAATTGATTTTGTTATTTCAAGTTTCCCATTCTACACGCAAGATAGTACGGCTACACTACGAACTGAGATACTGCCACACGCGCAATGTGGTAGTGTTCTCTTCACAACTGTAGGAGTGATGTTTAGGATATCGTCGGGAATACCAGAGATTTCTTGCATCCATTGTGTGACTTGGGGAGAATTGACAGGTGGGACGGTATTCTCAGGAGGATAAGTAGAAAGGTTCAAAGTCGGATCTGGAATTGATTAGTTCAAATCATGTGGTAAGTTCAACAAATTCAGAATGCGATAAACGCTTGGATGAGTCCAAGTTCTACTCATTAGTCGATTCGCTTTGCACGCGATTCTACTTAGAGCTCTAAGAAAAGGGTTAAAACAAAACATTGGTCAACTTTTAAGAACTGGCCGTGAAAGGTAGTATTTGCGTTAATGACGCGACTTGAGAACATGAGAATTGTTGGTTGTACCGATATCAAGAACGATAGTAAAATCTTCTCGCCCCCTCGTTCGTGAAATCGGTTCTTTCTTGAGTCTTCTACGCGTTCGTCAAAACTTTAATTTTCATGTGATACGAATCAATTGCAAGCCACTTGAAGTTGATGCCTTTAAGGGGGCAGTACAGAGCCTAAGCTCATGGTAACGATTTTGGAGACAAACTCCTTAGTTTGGAGAGGGTAGATTTGTATAGCCTGAGAATCAGGTTCCATGGCACGCAAATGGGACGAGTCAAAGCTCAGTTACGACAGGTAGTATGAGGGTCATGCCCTTTAATTCACGGTAAGCACAGGGTCAAGCCCTTTGTTTGCAGTACTGAGTCTAGCTCATTTTGACGGTGTAGAGACGATACTCTGACATTGCTATGTCAACACCGATACAGCCTGAGGGTCATGCCCTTTAATAGTGGTACAGGGTCAAGCCCTTTATTTCGGGATACAGAGTCAAGCTCTTTAGATGCGACAACAAGCATCATTGGGTACTGATAGGAACTGAGTTCCTTGGTGCTACAGAGTCGAAGCTCTTTGCAGGGATACCAGCCTATAAGGCTGTTGGGTATGACGTGGAATCACTCTCCGAATGAAGATCTATCGTCGTAGGAATAGAGAAATATTCCTGTGCAATAGTCTTAGTTCGTAGCGTAGGGAAGGTAGTTCGTGAATTGCCTAATATAGGCTCTGGGTACTTGTCCGTTCGTTTGTTGAAGCTCAAAACTAATAAGACTAATTCGTCACTCTGCGTCCTACCGTACTTAGTCTAATACTCGTGATTAGCGTACTAAGTTGTAGTCAGAGCTTCGTTTAATATTAGCCGATGCGTTTACCGGGTGTCTCGAACCTGTTTTATTTAGACCTAAAACTACTCTTACTTATTTTGTACATTACAAAGCTTTCTACTACTATTACAAAGTCCTTTAATCAGCTATTGCACACATTAATAATGATAATAATTACTACTACTAATACAAACGAGTCATACCCAAGTGCTTACTAAAACGTGGCACAGTGGCACAGACTTACGTCACACCAATAACTCTGGGGTCCTTCACCACCCCCGAACTTTGATCTTTGCCCTCAGAGATCACGGAGAGGCAGAGAATGTGGGAGATGAAGAAAGGGAAGATGAAGAAGAGATCTGAGCGCGAGACGTGAAGAGGTAATTAAGGATGGGAAGGCCGAGATGAGGATAAGCGTCCGTATTTGTGAGAAGCGTCCGTATTTGTGAGAATAATTAGAAGAGCCGGGCAAGGAGGCAAGACATTGGGAAGAATAGTGTGGAATGAGCTAGAAAAGAGTAATAATATTACGTTTGCATTCAAACATGATGGAATTACTCACCCAAAATCCGGAAGCCGCATTAAGAAGAGGCGAGAATAGAGTTCGTTCAAGAAGAAGGAGAGCAGGCCGATTAGATGACAGGACATTCGAAGTAAGACGTGTCAGCAGAAACCACCACAATGCCGATCCCGATGCTCAAAAGCGAGGATTAGGACGAACACTACGAATATCCGGAGACAACTGGAACGTTGAAAACCCGAAGATAGCGTTGCGGCGTTCAGTACTGATTGCAGGAAGTGCGAAAGGTGGTTCGAAAGGGACGCCAACAGTCCTGTTTTTAGCAAAGCCGAAAGTTGGGAAGGGAGTTGGCGGTTTATTCGGAAGAGATACAACAGGAGGATTGAAAAAAGTGGAGGAAGCGATGGCATTGGACAAGTTTTTGTTAGCGAAGTTGAAGATAGGAAGAGGAGTAGGCTGACGTTGGATCGGAGGAGGTAGTACCATGGACTGTTGTGATTTGATGTTCGGATCATCATGATTCCCCAAGAAGTCGGAAGCGGACGAGGAAGTGTCGAACGCGTACACGATAGAAGAATCCGTGTCCGAAACCAGGTCCGGCATAGAGTCAGGAGAGTCCATGGGCGTGTCGACTGACATAGGAGGTAAGAAAGCGGGGGAGAAGGGAGGAGGAGGAGGAGATAAGAGGCGAGGAAGAGGCTTAGGAGATCCAGCGGGAGGTGGAACTCGAGGTTTCGGTAGGGTAGGGTCGTTCCATCCAACGGTGAGTGCTTTTCTACCGAAGTAAATTGGAAGTTCATGCCACACGCTCGTTCAACCCGCGCAATGTCGCGCTTAAGCATATATGCGTGAATGTCCGATGCCTTCTTGATGTTCTGAGGAATAACCATACGACCAATTTGCTGGAGAAGTCGAAAAGATAAGAGGACGTGAAATCCAAGGGAGGGGCATTCCGGAAGAGGTAGAATAGAATCTGGGCACGATAGCGTTCATGAATTCCCCGGATAAGTAAAGTCCATGCAAAGTCCATCGTAATGTAGCTTTTGTCGACCAGCATACATAGGAAGGGTGAAGTAGCATAGAGGAAGCGGAGAAAGACCATGTAATCGAGAGACCAACGGTAGAACCAGTTGGTTATAAGGATCACCAAATTGAATAAGTTGGCACCCTCCCCGTGATCACAGGTACGTGGATAGAAGTTGACTGTTCCCTCTGGTTCACGATCGAACCGTGCTACTCGTGTCCAGTCGATATCGGAAGGCTGTAGGATAGGATAGGGGGCGGTAGGTAGCATACTGTCACCGAGAGACACGGGACAGTTTGCTGAGAGGAGCTGGGAGTCGTTTTTATATTGTTGAGGCCCTCAATATTTCCCATTTCTAGTCCTGCTCGTAAAAGGAGTCATAGCAAATAAATTGGTATTGTGATCTCTCTTCGGTCCCTAGCACCCGATTTGGCACGTTGACTTGTGAGCACGTTTTTCGTTATTCAATGCTGCTCCACTCCTCAATTTTCTCCATAGTCTGCTGATCATCGCTCTAGGTCGTAATTGAGTCTTGCGCAACTGCTGGATTGGTTTCGTCGAGTGCCACATTGGCCAGTGGCAGAGTAATATTCGAACGCAGGAAGTACGGAATGACGCGTTTAGCTGCAAATATAAGTCTCGACACTCATCCATCCATTTCCGATAGCATATATGCACCACTTTGAAGACGTTTCACCACAACAAAAGGACCAAAGTACCGAGGTAAGTACTTATTTTTCAATCCCGTGTCTTCCGCACTATTCCTGACCAAGACTAATTTCCCAGGCGTAAAGTTATAATCCTTAATGGTATGTGCGTTCTTAATTTCGAATAGCCCTCCTAATTTGCGACGATTCTGCCAGACCGTTTCCCGCATTCTCTGTAAGTCATCTCCACGTTTCTCTAACTGCCGAAGTCGAATCGCCAGTAATGTCGAAGTGTCGACCCACTTTTCAATGCTACCTAAAAACGTCCCTTCTTCAATGTCGAATGGAAAGACAGGTTCTACTCCATATACCATGTAATAAGGCGAGTGGCCCGTGCTTTTCTTAGTTGTAACACGTTGTGACCATAGTCCGTATGGTAATTTCTGAGGCCACTCTTTCAAATTTGACCGACAAGCCTTAATAATACTTTCTCGAAGTCCAAAATGTGCTCGTTCCACTACGCCTTGTGCCTGTGAGTTGTACGGCGATATGCGAATGTGATTAATTTTGAATTTCTTCACTAGATAGTCCATTGCCTTGATGAATGGCGGGCCATTATCTGTCGCTATTTCCTTGACTGCTCCGAATCTGCACAAAATCTCATTAAATATAAAATCTCCTAATGTCTTACTATTTTCATTCTTCAGGGCTTTCGCTTCTGGCCACCCGGTAAGTGAACATACTGCGTGAACTATCTTCGAGAATCCTGAGTGTTTTGGCATGTGCATCGTATCAATGTGAATTCGTCCAAATATGTGGGCCGGTTCAGGAATAAGCGGTGGTACGTTTAATTTCTGAACACTCCGTTCTTGACATATTTGACACGTCTTGATATACCATTGCAGATCGTTCATCGCATTAGGCCACCAGAACCGCATATATAACATATTACGATTAGGCGCGAAACCCTTGTGTCCTGAATCATTATGAATCTTCTCTAATACTCCCAGACGTTCTTCACGCTTCAATACCTTTTGAGGAAATGCGCCCGATACCTGTCGATACATTTGTCCATCCTTGACAAAGTATTTGTATATTTTCTTCGAAGTCTTTTCGCGTTGTTCTTCTTGCTGTCCGATTGGAGCCTCTAAAGTGCTTAGATACCCCCGAATCTCATCGAGCCCTCGAAATTCTCGTTCAGTTTCTTCCGACGTTGGAATTGTTTCATTTCGACGACTGCCATCTTGCTCGTCTTTTTGATCACACTCTTGATCATTCATTGCATATACACACTTAAGGCATCGAGAATCTTGAAGGAAGTACTGTTCCAGCTGCGTTTCCATCCAGTCGTTTAATTATCCGAATCTGCTTCTTTAACATCTTCCTCGGTAGGCGCTTTTCTCGACATACCATCTGGAGCCTTGTGTTTATCAGCTGGAACGTGGACCAATTCAAAGTCGAATAGGCGAATCAACGCGACCCAACGACTTATTGTTGCATTAGGAATCGACTCCGGGTTGTTTATCATGCCTTTAATATATTCAGCATCTACTTCGACGGTGAATTTCTGAAGAGGCATAACGTAAGGTTGGACCGCTCTTAGTGCTACCAACAATCCGAGCAATTCTAGCTTCGCTTGTGAATACCGCACTTCATGATCTCGCCAGATTCGTGAACCGTATCGCACTGGATGTCGTTTGCCATTCTTGTCTTCCTGAAATAGGATCCAGCCAGCTGCTATGTTCGAGGAATCGACTGCTAATCTCACAGGTAAGTCTTTGTCGTATTCCATGGGCTTTAGGACTGGATACTGAGTCACTGCTTGCTTCAGAGTTTCCATGGCCTGAATCTCTTCCGTACCTATTTCGAATGGTGCGTCCTTACGAGTAAGCTTGATTAATGGACTTGCCTTCTGCGCATAGTTCTTCACGAAGATCCTCAGTAAGTTGCAAACTCCCAAGAAAGCTCGCACATCAGTCAAACTCTTGCAGATTGGCCAATTGAGAATCTTCTTAACGTGCGAATTATCGGGTATTCGACCATTTTTGTTACATCGGTGGCCTAGAATCGAGATCTCAGGCACGCACAATGAGATTTTCTTTGCCGAAATTGTCACCCCTGCTCGTTTAAGTCTATGCAACACTCGATTCAGATCCACTAGGTACTCGTATACGAAACGTCGAATTCCAGAGTTCTCAGATATTGCTTCAGGTATGCCGTTTTCGTCCTTGTATTCTGTTTTGCCTCCTTTTATGGTTATGTCATCAATGTATTGCCTCGCGGTGTCAGGTATCTCATCCTTTAGAATGTACGTTATATGACCATGGAATACTGACACTGAATTAGACCATCCCATTGGAGAAGACAAGTGAGTCGAAAGGTGCCTAGAGGAGTTTGGAACGTGGTAAGACCTCTCGAACGCTCGTCTATTAACTGATGGTCATCCCCCACCATAGCGTCCACTAAGGTGTAGACTACGCGTCCAGCCGTTTCCTCTATAACCTCGTCAATCACTGGTGGCACTCCCAAATCTCGAATTGTCACCCTGTTAAGTCCTTGAAGGTCATGAACTATTCGAATCTTGGTCGGATCCTTCTTCGGTACAACAAATATCGGAGATCGGTAGGATGAGCTGGAGTCCTCGTATACGCCAAGATCAATTTTCTTCTTGATTTCGTCTATTACTTGCCCTCGAATTCCTGGTGGAATAGAAATCGACTTCTTAGCCCACGGTTCATGTGCGATTACTGGTAAAATGACCGGAGGAAAGTACTCGGGGTTAAATGTACCTCTCATACTTTCATCCCACGCTAAGGCCCGTTCATTTGCTCTGAGTACGTCGCGTACCAACTTGATTTCCTTAGATTGCAAAAACCCTTCATCTTGTAATTGTCTCTCAATCATATCCCATCGTTCCTTCGTCAGTCGTTCTCCGGGATGCCATCCATCTGTTGGAGTCTTCGTAAGCACAGGTAAAGTGTCCAACGGGTTCTCCGGCATACGCCTGACTATCCTGAGTTCCTCTGGCAACGTAGCAGGTACTGCCCTTATCTTCTTATCAACCGGCTTATACTTCTTCTTGTAAGTGAATACGGCCTCTATTTCCTTTTCTGGATCCGAATCCGGGCTCGGTACCGAGAGCGGTAGATATTCGGCAATACCTTCTTTGCCCAATAAGGCCAATTTATTAATACCTGCAGTACGTTTCTCTCCTTGCCTTGCATGACGAAGAAAGCCTCTTGTGGCTTTTCGATATTCCTATCTCTAGGGTACGTCGGAAATGTCTCTGTGTAGCCAGGGTTATTAGGATCGGTAAGCGATATCAATGTATCACCGTTCGGATCGTCATGTTTCACAGATCCTGCTAGCGCGCTGAATGGTCGGCCTAATAGAAATCTATAAGGAGCTTTCTTGACCACTTGAGCCTGGAGATAGAAGGTGATTCGACCCAGTCCTACTGTTAAGTTTCTGACTAATCCCATAGTTTGATTAAGACTTGCATCTGCACACTCCATGTTTACTGCTTCGTCCTGTACCAGAGGCAAGCTTCCTATTTCTTTCCATAAATCTTGTCTCATAACTATAATGCTAGATCCGTCATCTAGTATCGCCATCTCCTTTATTCCATTTGGGAATTCGACCTCTATTTCTCTTACCGGAAGCGATTGCTGGCCAACTATCCGATTAGCCTGGAACATTACTACCGTGCGATCCAACAGTGAGTTTACTTCAACTTTTTGTCCACGCAGATAATTAATTATCCTTGCTCTGACGATCGGACTCACGGCTAGTATATGCGCCGGAGTTATTTCGGCCCATCTGCCTTCCTTCAAGAATTCGACTACTTCGTCGACCAATTTAGGATCTTCCGCTTGGCTCTTTATCGCTTGTCGAATCGGGGTGCTGGATCTGCCATAGAGGGCCTAGAATCCTGAGGTTGCTTCGTTCGAATTTTGGTCTCGTTTTCCGATATTTCTGGGGTTGCTTCTTCGATTAGTTTCTTTGTACCCTCCAAGTCAGGAATTTCGACAAGCTCTTTCCTGATTGGGTTCGGATTTACTGCCTTAGGCCGAGGTAGTATCTTCTTAGGCACGAAGTCTAGTTTGTTTGGTTTCTCTGTTAGTGGTCCGTCCGCTTCATTTATTTGTTTCTTTCTCGGACTAACTCTTCGTTGAGTTTCTAAGCTTGATACCAAATTTCTTAGCTCGTCGTCCGTTTGTTCGTCGTCTGTCCATATTGCTAATCCTCTGCCGTTCATGGCTCGATCGTAGTCTTCACATTTGTGAGTCTGAATTAGCATCGCTGGCATTTTCTGATTTTCGCTCTGTGGCTTATTAGCTCCGGTTGAAGTTCGATACATGTCCACCAAGCCTTTGATATACGCGTCAACTCGCACTTTTAGCGGACTATTGGGTGGATTATTAGGTATGCCTTCGCCCGTCTTCAAGGTCAATCGACCCATTACTTCATCTTTCCTTATCAGGCCTTGATGTAGATATTCTTGCATCGTCAAGCACGCGCGCATATAGTGTCCATCAGTACTCCCGCAGAATGAACATCCTTGGAACCTCGGCTGTCGGTTGAGATCGTTTGCCACACCAGTTCCCGATCCACTCGGAGCATTTGCGTTGTACAATGGTCGCGTTTGGGCAACCGTCTGCGACAATGTCTGTACTTGGTTCATTACCGACTCGACTGCGCCTATTGCTTTGTCTTGCGTGGAATTCATTTTGAGAAGTAGCTCATGTAAACCAGGTTCTTGTTTAATTTTAGTCAGTTTGGAGTCCTCTTTATATTTCTTCTTCCACTGACTTTTCTTCTTAGCCTTGCTCTTCTTCTTATTTCTCTGAGTATATCCATAATCGTCATCATCATCACTTTCGCTTGTGCTGTCAATATCACCATCCTTGCTTGCTGCGGTATCTGGTGTATCACTATCGTTATCGGATTCATCGAAGCTATAGACTGAATCGACCGCGTGATTCGGAAAAAATCGTTTCAGTTCCATTCTTTACTTTGTAGGGTGAAGCCGGTCTCGACGTGACTCACTCACCCCTGGATCTCATTTTCCTACCCGTTATGCGTTCTTTTTACTCAATTCGCCATTCTACTGGGCTTTTTCTGTGGCGTTCTGTGTATTTGTTATGAAAGCAGTGCGAGAGGGATAAGAAGCCGGACTTTCCGAGTGTCGCAGACGTTCTTTCTTCCCCAACTTCTCATCCTCATGCCTACTTGTTCATCGTGCAAACTCCCATTTGCCACTGAGTCGGATCGCAACGAACACATTCGAGACATCCACCAGCCTGATGTCACGATAGGCAACGTTACGATTCTTCGCCGTAAGGGCATCTATCCCTGGCTGTGTAAATGGTGTCCTATACCAAGGTGGTTCAAAAAGACTCGTGCGTTTAAGAACCACCTTCGAAATCATGAGGACTATCCTGGTGAGCATTTAGCAATCCTCTATCCTTTATTTAGTGTGACGTTCTTTTCTAGATACAAGAGATATAGCGACACCTGAGCCGCCTTCTAACGATGACATGGATTCTGGACCGGTTCAAGCTGCTTCTCCCGCTGCGACGGAACCATTAGGGTTGATCGCAGCAGAGAACTCTCCTGTGCCACCTCCACTGCCTCCACCTATTCCTGCGTCCGACCTCTCCCCTCCCTCCGATTCTCCTGCAGAGAATGCTTCCGTCGAAGTGCCTGTTTCAGACGGTAATACCGGAATCCCTGCGGAAGAGACTCCACTTCAGTTTCCTTTCGTATTCCACCCATTTACCCCGGACCCTGCCGTTACACACGACAAAGAACTAACGTCCTTCAACTTAGTTCTTCATACGGGTCTTCGCGTTTTGATCTGTCGAAACATCCTAGTCGCTACTCCCGCTCCCAACTGGCGTCTTTGGATGCTAGACTCAAGACTCTTTCAGGGAGCTTGGACCGTTCTACTGAGGGTTCATACAAGCCATTGCCGCCGTTCCCAACATACCCGATATCTTATATCAAAGTTCTTAGCGGTTACACTTGCACATCCTCTCACGAATCTGCTCCTTGTCATTACACGGCCGAGAAAGAAGAAACGGTTGCAAGACATATTAACAAGCATCACAATGGAGATCCCGCCTACAAAGCTGAACCATGCCCGATCCAGACACTATGGAGGGGTCCTCGACGACGTTTCTTCCCAGTTTACATCCCTGAAAAGATTCCTGATGGAGGACAGGCTCTTTGGGAGATGATGGCGCTCGCCAACGAGTCGATGCTGAAGGAACGGTCGCTTTTCACGGTATCGGACGTCCATCGACAGCCATTTTTTCAGAAATATCGCTGGATAGAGATATTTGAGAAGTTTGACAAAAAGGCTTTGCGAGAACTCATTCGCCCCGAGACAAACGATGACAAGCTAGAGGAGGCCATCAAGACGGCCGTCGAGACCTACGTCGAACGCGGGAACGAGATCCTTCGTCAGGGTCAGCTCCATTCGTATGTCGCCAAAAGATTATCAGTGAAAGATGCGGAGGAGGGGTGAGTTATTTCGTATCTCGCGCTTCGTCTCCTCTTCTTACGCATATCTTAAATTAGCACCTCATCAGACTTCTGTTATGTACAGAACATCGACAAATACTCAATCGTCCTCGTTAAGTGCGTTCTTGCACTTGCTCGTCATATCCTGTCCTTCCAAGGATTTGGATACGATACCACACCTCCAGCGTCCAAGTTTATGTTCTACTTTACGGAGAGACAAGCTGAGCTTGGGAAGAATCTGTTAAACGTTGCCAAGGAGTGTGGAGATCAGGAAGTTTTGATATCGGTTCTTCACGAGTTTCTATATGCGCTCATATCGGACGTTCATCGCATCGTCAAGAAGGACTCATACTCATGCACATTTACGCGGTTGATCATGATCTTGCAACTCACCGAAGAGGGCCATTTTAAGGATCCAAGGAACTTCTCCGGTAGCATTGCCGCCCTCCAGTACTGTTTTCGCCGGATTATGCTGAAGGAGATTGATAAGCGGGCAGCTGAAGCAGCTCTGGTTTACGACGTACCGATCGACTACGTTACTCCGTGCGATGAAGTGGTGGACAGATGTACTGAGGAACTTCGAATGTCGCCCTGGTCCCAGATGCAGATGTGGCTTGCCATCTTGCATCCTATCGCTCGAGAAGCTCTCGGAGAAGGCAGGATAGTGTGGGTGAGCGACCGCAAATCTTACATTTATAAGGGAGAGGAGCTAACCATTGATGGTTGGGCTGGGTGGTTCCAAGATCTTATGATGAGATTGGAGTTGCTCGTGAAGGAGGAGATTTTTTTGGGTTTGGACGTCAAAATCAAGCGGCCCGACATGATTCATGACGATATTGGAAATCGGCTCTCGGGATACTCTTGGGCGACCGATCCTCGGAACAAACACTTCACCAGCAAATATGGGCTTTTATGGTTCTTCAAACACGTCATCCTCTCCACAAATTATGCAGAACCGCTATACGACTTTACTAATTCGAAGACGCCGAGGTTGGAGAGGTGGCTTCGCATGTTCAAACTCTGTAAAGTCTACATCGGCGTCCTTGTCAAGCTCGCGTGCTCCAGTTCAATTCGGGACACGGAGCAGCTCTCTATTCTCGTTAGAGAAGCACCCTATTGCCGTCGATCGTGGTACTTTATCAAGAGGGATCTCATCTGTGTTCCCTACACAGACAAGATTGCGTATACCAGGAAGAATCCAGATCCCATACCGCATCCCATCTTCGATCGACTCACTGATGCTATCGTGGCTTTGACGTTGTGCGCACAACCGTTCGAAGAGTTGGTTCGCTGGCGTGACTGCGATAAGGCTGTGTGGTCTCTGACCAAAGATTTGTTCTTTGCTGATGAGAACGGAGCATATGAGCCAACGATCCTCTCCAATTTCATCAAGCAGGAAACAAAGGCACGTTTCAAACTCGAATTGGGATCCCGTGAAATGCGTCACAACATCCACGGTATCATGATGGAGACCTGCCCAACGCATTTCATGACAACCGGTTACAATAACTTTGCAGCTCGCAGCGCCCATCATTCCGAGAAAACTGCAGATCGTGTATACGGTCGTCTATGCTCCGTTGGATCTATGGATCCTCAGGAGATGGTCCAATATTTGGCGGTAAGTGTCTTCGCGTTCTCCGCACTGATGTATAACTGATGATCTGATAGATTGGCCGACACCTTCATAAGACTTGGGGGCTAGGCCCTGGCAATGACCCCATTCTGTACCCTTTACCTTCCGAGCTTCATGCGCAACAAACTCAGATCATCACTCGGCACGAAGGTCCCGTCACCAGTAATATCTCCCAGGAGAGTCATGATAGGCTGGTTCGCGACACAGTTAACGGTGTTGTCACAGTTCTTCGCAGAGATCTTGGATTTGCATCTAACGTCAAAGCTCCCGTTGGTTATATTGATAATCGTGTAATGATACCGCCGTCACCACTGGGAATCAAACTTCTCCGCGAGACTCTCGATCAACCCGACGCTGAATTCAACTCGGCTGCCCAGTGTTTCGTTCTTGACCAGCTTATAAAACCAGTTATGAATGTTTTCTCCATCTTGCCAACTGCGTCAGGCAAGACTCTGTCATACATTCTCACCGCTCGCTATCTCCAACAACGGTCATTCGGCTCTGCATTCATAGTGGTCGTGGTTCCGTTCACGCACCTTATAACTGACATCATGCATCGTTGCAAACAGTTTAAGGTGCCAGCTGGTCAATTGGAGTACGGATGTGACGGAACGGTGCAGGGTATGCTCGATCGCAACGTGAGCCCCATTTTGCTCATCTCGGCCGATAAATTTGCTACGAGCGACACGATCGAGGAGTTTCTGAGGGTGTCAAAAGAAAAACAGCGTCTTCACTGTATCATCTTTGATGAGGTTCATGCTATCTTGGAGTCACATCGTAGGAAGCTTCTCTCCCTTCCCAGCAGGATCGTCCGGGTTGGCGTTCCTGTATTCTTAAACTCAGGCACCGTTACCCCAAGCAATGAGGCAACAATAAGAGATCTGTTTGGTGAGCTTACTTCATTTCATCTCAACCTTCCGCGCTGATTTCTCGCAGATGTTCTTGATCTGAAGGTCATCCGAGAACCATCTGTCCGCCCCAACATCTCCTATTTTGTCCATCCCATTAAGAAAAGCGGTACCGTTTTCAATAGCGTGAAGTTGTTGGTCAATAAGTTTAAATCCTTGAGTTCTGTACTTGGCGGTTCCAAGACAGTCGTTTTCGTGCGCACCAGGACTTTGGCTGAATCATACGCCAAGCACTTAAACGGCTTGCCATTTCACCGTGGTTTATCGGATGACGACTTGCGGGAGAATTCACGTCTGTTCAGAATAGGCCAGGCAGATGTATTGTGCTGCACGACGGCGTTTGGAGTAGGAGTCGATATCCCGAACATCCGATTCTCCATCCATGTCGGCGCTCCTTACTCATTGACAAATTTCTATCAGGAATCTGGTCGTATCGGACGCGATGGTGCCTCATCTTCAGCACACATTGTATACGATATTAGCGACGACCGTGAAAATGCCCTCAGTCAAAAAGGCGTGGACAAAATATACGACTTTCTTCGTGCACGCGATGAGTGCCTACGTGGATTCTTGACCGCAGCGTTCGACAATCTCCCATGCTGTTGTTACTCTTGTCCAGGCTTGAACACTTGCCAATATTGTTTCTATCAGTCACGTGGTACTTCTTCCATCCGCAACTCCGTTCAGAACCAGGCTCCCGCTGTTGCCGAGCAAGACCAATCAATTCAAATTGCATCAACCGTCAAGCCTCCCAACCCTCAAACTGCTCCGACTGATCACGCAACTGTAACACCAGCACCGCCGCCTCCATCTCCACCTGCTGAATCTCCGAACAAAAGAGCTATTCATAACCATTCGCATCAGCCAACAATCCTCGTACCTGCAACACCTCCGATTCAACACGACGCTACTGCACATCCTGATCAAGGCCCTCCGTCCCACACCAGGTCTTTAGGAGAGAAGCGAGTGCACGAGGAGGAGTCAGAGGATGAGACTCGTCCTGCGCGTCTAAGACAGAGAATGATCGTTAAGTCTCAGACTCCAGTTCCGTCATCCCAGTCCCCGCAACTTCAGCCTGTGGACATCAACCTTGAAGCTCAGCCTGTGGACATCAACCTTGAAGCTCAGCCCATGGACGTTGACCTTGAAGATGATACTGCTCAGCCTGTTGAGGAACGTGAGGAACAGCAGCACGCACCTTCCACTTTGACTAAGGCTCAGCAGCCCATTCGTGGCCTCTGTGTGGAGTCATTCCTAGCTGGTTTTGACGCATCCGATCGTAAGGAAACTGCTGCAAACAACTTAACGGCCGCTCGTAGTGAATCATCGATATCGGATCTGACGCAACTGTCTGTGCAGGAGTTGGTTGATGAGGAAAAGCGGAAGGAGCTTGCAGAGGAGGAGGAGTTTAGACGCGAGATACAGGCATTGAGGAGGTTTATGACAGAAGCGGAGAAGTGCAAAGCATGGAAGGCGGTCAAGTCATTTATGGACGATAACAAGAAGAAATGTTGGTGGTGCATGCGTGATCCGATTGCCGAGAAGAGATGCCAAGCGACGAGTACATACGAGTGTCAAATCAAGGACGGCAGCCTAGCCAAGGACTTCGAGCGGTGGAAAAACTTTCACGGAAGCACGTTTAAGGAACACATGCAGCGACCCGGAGTTAACAAGTATGGCAATAACAACTGCGGTCAATGTTACTTACCAAGCACCGCTCCTGGCCACATGTATTCGGAGTCTGACAAATGTAATCTAGGCGACAACACTCGTGCATTGGTTTTCCTTATCTTGAACTCAAACTGGTGGCGACCGCAACTACTACACTCGTACCCTGAGGCATATAACGTGGACGCTCCAACTTCACTGGTGAACAGGGACTGGGTTATGAGGGACGTAAGGAGGTGTGGTGATTCTGGGATGGTCCGTATCTTAGAATGGTGGTTCCTACGTGTTTGCAGGAAGACGTTCAAGTAATCTTTCATTGATTCTCACTTTTCTTTTCTTTTATTTTGTGTTTGCTAGTATACCTTCTGTTCAATAAGTCTTATTTATATTAGAGATCCGTGTAAATGCCTAGCTATAACGTATACCCAACTAATATAGTTAGACGTGAAATGCGGACATTTCAAGTACTCTATTAGTATCAGCTTTAACCATTTGAAAACGCCTTATCTACTTACTCGCCTTTATGCAGATCAGAAATATCACACGTGACTGTCACATCGGAGTTTGAAAATTACTGGAAAGTGGTGCGCATCGTGTGACAATGCGCACCACTTTCCTGCTCACTGTCCCTCGCGACGTTCACAACAACCCACCCAAAACCTCATGTCTTGGCGTCTGGTTTTTTACTGTCAACAACGCACCCATCTATTTAAATGCACGAACCGAAGGGAGAAGGAAAAAAAGGGAAAAAAAAAAATAACTCCATCCATCGTTCGTCATTCGACTCGACGCGCTTCGACGTCGAACGCCGACCAGCTTTTTGCACGTCGCGGTTTGAGGGTGAGCGACAGAGTTACTTTTCTCTCTTTTCACGAGCCAGACTTACCGTGCTATTAGCTCCACCTCCGTTTCAACCACTTCGTTCGCGTCTTTCACAGATGTCACCCAACCACCCGTCCACCACCCATTCAACCACCACCTTTCACGCCCTTTCAACCTTTGTACCCACCCGTTACCTCCTACGCCACTCAACACATCTCCCCACAGGTCTCCCACTGCTGGCACCATGCCAAACAAGGCCAATCTTGGTAAGTCCATTTTCAAGAACTGTGTGCGCGTGATCTCATTGGTATTTATTTAGTATCTATTGTATATTTTGTGTCTACGACTACTTGTTAGCGTTATTATCGTATTTGTGCGTTTTATGTCACAAGTTTGTATCCCTCGTGGTTCTTTTCTCTCCCCGTTCTCCTCCTCGCCCTTCCTCAGTTTTTAACGACTCAGTAAGTTTTCTTCTTGGTTTACAGACAAACCTAAAAGTGTTCTTATAGCACCTACTCATAACGGGAGTAATCATCCGCTTCTTCGGAGGAGCGCTGATGATTCACTCTCGCCGCTCTGATGGATCGTAAGTCTCTTATACCGTAATCTAATCTCCCTCAGATCCGTCGAGCTTGTATGGACCCCAATTCTTCAAGGAATGGGGGGGCATCTCAGCCGCAGCCTCCCAAGTCGGCGCTCAAGCACTCGTCACCCACGGAGACGTAACAATCGGAACCGCTCTCGTTCTTCTCCTTACGGAAGTCGGCGAAAGCGTTTTAGGAGCACTCGGTAACTATTCCATAATCTCTCCCCCATCTTGTATATACTCACTTTTATTAGCTGGCGCTATTTGGTCCATCGAGATGCCCCACCAGCCCGAAGCTCACCTTCCATTCCTGAACGAGACAGAAAGAGCAAAGATATACGGCAGTATAGCTATCGCAGCTGAATATCCGCTAAACGGTCAACACGGCGAGGAGTCATCGCAGGCAGGTTCACCTTCACTGACTTCTGAATCTATCTCATCACCCTCCTTCACAGCATATTCCGAGACGATGAAAACCACGCTCGTACTAGCGATTCTCCTCAGCATCATCCCGCCCATAGCAGCGACACTGATGCCGAATTACTATCTCAATGACGGGCAGAACGCAGTCGATCAACTGACGAACAGGTAATAGAAGGGCTGGAAAGGAAGGAACAACTGCTACACAATCAGGTACTCAGGTACGACATAACCCCGATAATACATCCTGCAGCACAGCTCACTAAGCGCTATGTTTCGCATCGCCATCGTCATCACCGCCATTTGCTTCTTCAGACCTAACACTCGACCACATCTTCACAATTCCTCACTAATGTTCGTATCGGTAGTACTAAACAGTGTTGGAGCACCAATGAACAATCCCTTGTACGTACGCCCATCCCTCTCACATCCGCGGCTAACCCCTCCTACATATTCGCAGCTGGAGAATTGCGTTAGCACTTTCGTCAATCTTCCCATAGCTTCGCATTTAGGTCTGTCGAAACGTACGTTGTCGAAGTTAGATCCGTTATCATATCCATTGTCGAAGTTATCTAGATCTGTTATCGTATCCGTAGTCGCCCCGTTCGCGGAGGAGTTCATTATGACGCGTGAGGTGATAGTGGGAGCCGAGACGCTTGGTATTCGGACGAGATGGAAGATGAGTCGACAAGGACGTTCGGTCTTCTTTTAGGAATCTCTGATCCATATTGTTGGACGAGTGCAGCTTTTGCTGCCAACGCAATTGTGGCAGTTGGGATGGATTAACCATAGGCCGTTCGAGCCGAATACGTGTCTGAGTTCGAGATGTTAGCGAGAGGGATGAAAGAAAGACGGAGCTAGGGATGAGATTACCCTTGTACAGTAGTAAATAAAACACCCATTACACGGCGGAAGAAAACACAGTTTGCGAAACCACATCCATCCGTCTTAATCGCCGCCGAACCAGACCCAACTATGAAAGACAAGTGTTCAAGAAGGGAGTAACAAGAACGTACCACCTTTAAGATCTGAAATCATGCGTATGTCGATTCCCGGTCCTTCGAACTCCACGACAGGCTTAATAGTAACTCTCGTCGATTAGCTTATTTGCTGAGTTACTATATTGATATCTCATCAGTCTCATAACAACGAGGCACTCAAGAGATACCCGCCTGGCGAGCATTCACCCCATCATCGTTAATCGCAGCCATAGCTATTTTGCGCGTCATCTTCGAAGTAACTCCATACCCTTCCTCGCTCCCATTCCCTCCACTCGTACCAAAGTCGCCATATCGGCAGTGACCATCGTCAGTAACCCCCTGGATTGATCCCCGACATGTTTGACCTTCGTCTTCTGTCACAGACGCCGCGGAACTGGCCAGCCATAGTCCACTTCCCGAACATCTTCGTCGTCTTCCTCCGCCCCCGATTGACCTTCATCTTCCTCCTCGTCTAACTCGGGTGTCGAATCGTGGCCATGATCATACTTGAATACTCCTCCTTGACGATGACTACCCCCTGCGCCAATATCCATACTGTTGAACGCCATTCTCCTAGAACTTGACTGCACAAGAACGTCGACCCAAGTAACATCTTTGCTTTGCTTTCGTTCGTGACCTCGTTCAGTGCTAGACGGAGATCCCTCCTCCTCAGAAGTAAAGCTCCCAGTCGTGCGTGTCTCGAAGTCGATAGCTTCAAGGTATGCCCATTCTTCCCAGATCCCCGCTCTGACTTGCGCATTCCTACTAGTCCAAGTCTGAATCGACTCCTTCGAGGTGTTGGCGTCATATCCCCAGGTGAATTTAGTTCTTCGTGAGGTCCTGTATTAGAAGTGACGGATAGAGAGAAGGTCGGTGCATGATCCAGATTCTTCTCCGTCGGGTGCGGTGCTGACGGGATACTGGCTCCTCTTCTCGTAGTGACGGTTCCGCCGCCAACCTGGGCACTACCACTGATTCGAGGGTTTCCTCCGACGCCAGCAACGTTTCCCGGTAGCAGATGATCCCACCCCGCTCTTAGTCCCGTCAGCAGCAATTCTCAGCGTCATTCCGCTTTTGGCTTGCTCCAGTAACCCCTCAAACTCTCTTACTCGTTCCTTCTTTCCTCTTCCTCCTAAACGAGTCACGCTGCTGGTCGTTGGAACCTGTCCATTTAACTTTACCGCTCGCTTCCATTTGCTCTCGTTTCCCGATTTAGAAGCTAGCGAGATGGACAATGGGAACCGAGAGTTTTGATGAGCAGGGGCAGGGACGAATTTTCCATTCTCATTCGGTCCTTCCACGATATATCAGCACATAGACATAGTGTACGGCATGAAAGAATGTTCACACTCACGAAAACGGATCTACTCTGTACTGTACAGTTCTAGTTCCAATACCTAAATACATCGTTGATACGCATTTCCGAAGTCCATTCACGTCCACTCTCGCATGCAAATCCTTTAGTTTACCGACGGCACACTTCAGAGCACCATTCGCGACTTGTTCGTGACTAGATCAGAAACGAACGTGTTCTTTCGAAGACGACGGTACCTTGATTAATGTTCTGGACCCTCATATCCGTCTAGAAACCCACCTCCAACGGAGATCCATATTTGACTTCGAAAAGAATGAATCGCCGTAGCACAGAATTAAGGCGATGCGTTGATTATGACTTCCGTCCGAAGGGAAGCTTGTAAAGCGAGCGTGTCTGCGAGCGTGTGTCGTGTAGCCGTCCGCTCAAGGGGTAAAGAAGTCCGCGGCGATGAGTAATGGACGACTCGGGTGATTCACTTGGCACTCCCAGCAAAGGATCGACGTGTCTGTGGGTCACTTGGTGAGCGAACGTGAGGTGGGAAGGCGGGACCCGGAAGCGAATTGGCTAGCCGATACTCTGGCGAGTGGGGGTTTCAAGCTCCATCTTCCTCCGAATGCGCATGAGACTCCTCATCGTCAGAAAACCCTTCTCCCCCAGTAAGTTCCCAACGTTCGGACTCTCCGAAGTACTCCCGTTCTAAAGGAAGATCGGCGGATGGATCGAGGAGTAGTTTACTTACCGACCGTTAGTTCTATTTCCGCGTCTTAGCAGTCCACCGTGTCTTCGATGCTAGTCGACCTCTGACAATTGGTCAGCGCATCATCTAAGAAACCGAGACAAACTTACCTATTATCACCAAACCCGTCCACATCCCCCATTAACGCTCTCACTCTGTTCACCCCGATGATAACTCCCACTCTTCTTCCCACTCCCACTGGAATCGGTCCCCAAAGCGCTCGACTCGACCTTCTCTCCGCCATTCATCTCCTAATCGCCCCTTCCTCGTTTTCCGCCGTTCAGTAAACCACCGTCCACCAAACATCATCGTGACCGCCACACCGACGCAGACGACAAATAATATAATGACGATTGCTATCGAGAGTATCTGTCCGACGGTATCTCCACCTGAAGCCTGGGCCTGACCAGAGGATGGCACCTAGGGTTGATTAAGGTCGCGAACGGTATGTAATCGTTGAAGCGCGAGGGTAATGTTAGTTATCGGAATGAGAACCGGTGTCGAACGAAGTCGAAGTCCACGAACACCCCTCGAGTTGATATTTCCGCCGGACGAGGCAGCAGATGCAGAGAGGGATTGAGAAAGACGGACAACGCCGAACAAACGATCTTGGACGCGTCCAAGAAAACTTCTTTCCGTATCGTCTCAATTAAGTTCGCTCTGCCAATGTTAATACCACAGTAGTCGCACACACTGTCGAGCCTCGAACCCTGTGTTCTCAAAATTCTAGGTGAAAATATTCATCTCACCTATCAACGCTTCCGATATACCTCAACACGAACTATAGTCTCCATTCCATTGGTAGCGACGTTAACACGGTATGTAAGCCATGAAATTTGAACACGAACAGCATCATCATGGCTTAGTGGTTGACCTCGCGTTTTCGGACGTGAGTATCAATGGCCCTAAGGTCCCGGGTTCGAATCCTGTTCCGCGCATTTATTTGTGTGGGGTGGGTGACGTACCTACTGCCTTGGGGAACAGGGTTGTTGGTCACCTAGTGACTTAATGCTCCGCTACTCTGTCGTTTCTTGAGTAAAGGGTGGGACCTAGCACTAAGTTATGATGAAGTTATTTTCTTTTTTTTTTTTTCTATTTATATACAACATATGTACCACAACGTAGTAGACGAAGAAACGACATGGCGCTGATAAGCGATTCTTACCTCTGAGTTGGTGGATAACTTGGTGCACCGACGTCCTTTTATCGAGAATCCAATCAGGGGGTAGAAGACTTACCTCGAGAACGGCGCCTCAGAAACATCCTGACAGAATTCTTAACATAAACCGCGCATAACTCCTTCCCGTGCCCCCTCGGGAAATCCTCGAACACGAACCAAACACAAGACCTCTCTCCTCTCCGAGTTTGACCTGTAGCAGTTGGCCCCCTAACACGGTTAAGGACCGCCAGGAGAAAGTCAAAGCTTACTTCTGCTTAGCATGCGTCCGTGAATCGGCAATCGTCACCCAAATCCGCCTAGTTCATGGTTATTCGCGCTTAGCGCTTTTTGAGCAGAGTTTCACGACGACTATTAGATCACGTTCGACGGGCGAAACTTGAGAGATACTCACCTCATCTTCGAATTCAACGAACGCGAATCCCTCGGCATGAGCGGTATCTAGAGTAGCCAATCCAATGTCTCTAATCGTCCCAAACTAAGAATTCTAAGTCGCGGAACTACCATACAGCAAATGATAAGACAGACCTGCCCTCGAGATCCGCACGTGTTGTGAACTTCGACAAACCAGCCATGTATATCTCATCAGCTCCGGCATCTGTCCACTCCTTCTTTCGTTCTGGATTCGAAATGTATACGTTAAACTTATGTCCGTGCGTGAGTGCAGTTTCGTGCGGCACCAAAGTGGACTGAGCAGCAGCCTATATAGAGAATGAGTAAACGGCCGAACAAATCCACCCAAGACTAATAAATCTTACCTTTGCTCTTTTACGTTCGATACTCCTCTGGCCGGTCGATAAATGTATTATTCGTTCGATTCGTGGTTAGATCTTGCGAACTTTGGCAGGTCGCTCGGATTTACTAAGAATTGAGTGAGGCGATGAATATAGGATGAGAATGGAACTTCAGTACCTTTGTGTATTCGATCCACGCCATGTAGTTCGACTTGTGGTGACTCGTCGCATCCTTCGTTAGCTTCTGCGCCATCTCCAATAACGGAGGATCTGAGGAACTGAACTATTTACGTTGTCAGACTAGGTCCACTAATGAAAAAGTCTGTGTCTTACGGGAAGAACTCCAGTCTCAGTCAGGTATCGACGACAGATTGTAGCGGACAAGGATGTGAGCACGTCTTACGAGCTCGGGTGCAAGGAGATGCACATGAATGAGGGGTTGGGAAGCGGGGTGGACGTTGAACCGCAGAAGCATCTGTATTTACGGATGAGCGAGTGGTACTCTGGTGTGACTCAGCGTGCGTATCAACAGTTCCAGAATCTTCGACGACCAAGTCTTCTCCGTAAAACAAGGACACAACAGACATCCGGTATCGGGGAACGGTGATGGTTACAGGATGAGCGTATTGGACGCAAACAAACTGTCTCCGCACTACGACAATCAGGTTAGATTACTGAGGCGCAGTAACGATTATTTACGTCCGAGAACAGTTTCTTGAGACCGTCTTCAGCCGTCGATTCAGGCAGATTGGTTCGACAGTGCAGTTCTCGCGATCTCTGTTAAATATCAGCATAGAACCATCAGTGAGATAAAGCAGCTGACTGCTTGAGAGGAGATTCTAAAGCGGGAAGAGGGCGATTGAGTGTGGATCTTTGAGCAATGAATTGACTGTCGAAGAAAGTGCGTTAAAGAGAGCGTGTTCATGCGCCATTTGACTGGACTTATATCAGACATAAAACCTAAAAAAAAAAAAAAAAAAAACACTTTGAAGCCCAGGAAAATGAACTCTTCTG
>Ga0335075_10001624_pt1 | contig 36824 bp, 28 predicted proteins | sample Lox_Sample_24_FD_206723 | JGI IMG/M metagenome (GOLD analysis project Ga0335075, IMG submission 206723) | Soil microbial communities from Loxahatchee National Wildlife Refuge, Florida, United States - Lox_Sample_2.4 | ecosystem: Environmental > Terrestrial > Soil > Wetlands | place: USA... | reverse complement strand
CTTCGTCCTCGTGGCCGAGGACCCACTCCAAGTGCCCGTCGACCAGGGCGCGGACAGCGGCATCGGGGCGGTCTTCCGCCCGTGCCCGGCTGGTCACGTGGGCGAAAAGGCGCTCGAAGGTGCGGGCTAGCAAGGCGACGGTGAGCGACGGCAGGCCGTCGAAGAGGTTGTAGACGCTGGACGGGCTGGCGCCGGCCGCCCGGCGAACGTCTTCTATCCGCGTGCCGAGCAGCCCGCGCTGCGAAAAACAGGTGAGGGCGGCGTCGAGCAGTTCATCACGGCGCCGGATGCCGTCCCTGCGCCGGGCGGGCGCCTGTCCCCGCAGATCGTTGCCTACGGCCCTGGAAGGGTTCATAGCTGGATTATCTCTCCAACTCCTGTCATAGTTGTAGCTATCGTCTAACTGGAAGAGTACTCCCAGTAAAGGAAGGCACCACGGGAAGGAGCTGTCGATGTCAGCCATCACGATCCCCCGAGCAGACCTAACCAGCGAGGAAGTCACCACGGCGCTCCGCGCCGGCCTGGGACCGCACTACCACGTGGCCCCCGGGATGCGCATGCCCCAGGCTTGTCTCTTCGCGGCAGAGCCAAGCCAAGACCCCGACACCATCCTGGTCAGCACCGGCTCCAGCCGGCTCTCCAGCCGGTTCTTCCGCGCCCAGGTGACGCTGACCCGGCCCTCGGGGCAGACCGTCATCCGCATCCGCCCCGGCGGAACCAGTTCCGAGTTCCCGATCAACGCGCTGGGCATCGCCCGGAAGATCCGCCACGTCTTGGAAAGCGCCCCTGACATCCGGTAATGAGCCCGAGGAGGACAGCGATACAGAACAGGCACTCCGAACACGCCCGGCGTTCCGGCCATCGTCACCGCTAGGGCTGCACCGACATTCGGTTCGATAAACGAGTGCGCCTTCGAGCAGGGTTCATCGTGACCACGATCGCCATGTCAGCGAGGGCTTCGGTCACGTCATCGGGGTTGAAACCGACGTCAGGAACGCCGCCTCCCGCGCGTCCTTCATTGAACGCCCCGATCCCACCGCTGTCCTCGGCTGGCGTCGAGCCGCGCCCGCCGGTACACCGCGGGTAGGCGACACCCGGCGCGGCGGGCTGGATCTTCTCGACGACTATGTCGTGCCGCCAGCCGTCGCCGAAGTCATAGAGGTAAACGACCTTCGCCTTCTCGGTCCCGGCGACCTGGGCAAGTGCGACCCGTGATTCATCGCCGGCGTCGCTATCGCACCAGTCGTCCTGCAGCGGGTCCTCGTACTCGCCCCAGACGGTCTCGAAGGAGTGCAGGTGGTAGCCGGTCCAGTCGAACGCGACCTGCAGAACCTCGTGCACCAAGCCGAGCCGCGTGAAGCTGGGGATCTCCAGCCGCCGCCAGACCGGTGGCTTCGCGCCGTGCAGGCTCACCTTGACGACGTGCACACTGTTTCCCGCCCACTTCGGAAGCTCGGTCGACACGTCCGCCATTCTGGCAGCAGTCCGCACAGCTGTCCGCCCGCGCCACGACTCTTTCCAGTTATCCCGAACGGACCCGCCCGACTCCCCAGCGCCCCCTTCCCGAGCAGGGTTGGCAGACCTCGCACGCGTGGCAGGATCAACAGCATGATCGGCCGAATGCACCACGTAATCCTCGACTGCCCGGACCCGCCAGCCCTGGCGGCGTTCTACTCGGCGCTGCTGGGCCTGCCGGTGACCTACCAAGACGATGACTGGGTGGTGGTCGCCGCCAACGACACGACCTCCGGCCTGGCATTCCAGCGCTCCCCGGATCACCGCCCGCCGACCTGGCCCGATCCAGCGGTGCCGCAGCAGATCCACTTCGACATCATGGTCGAAGACCCAGCGGCGGCAGGCCCGCGAGTGTTGGCCCTGGGCGCGACAAAGCTAGACGGCGAGGACGTCTACGCCGACCCGGCAGGCCACCCGTTCTGCCTGATCCGCCGCCCCCGCTGGGCCCCGCCCATCCCCTCAGAAGCGAACGCTGACATCCGCTGATCTGCTCGTTAAGCGGGCGCTACCGTTGCTCCGATGAGCAGCGAATACCGCAGCATGCGCGAAGAGCTTCCCGCCGAAGTCGTAGAGCTAGTCGACGCGTTCAGGAGCCCGGCCACGCAGATCGCGTTCCTGTACCTGCTCGCCAACGCCAACATCTTGGACCTGGTGCTCGTGGACGCCGAAACCGCTGCCCGCATGGTCCGCCCTTACTCATGGTTCCTCGACACCGCGTCGGCGCCGAAGGCATCAAGCTCACCAGTGCCGGCTACCTCCCGTCACCCGAGGTGGAGGCCGCGGTCGCCGAGCTGGGCCTAGCCGATGAGTGGTACGGAAAGCTCAGCCGCGAGTCGCAGACCCCGGCCCCTGCTCGACCTCCGGGAGTCCGCGATGCACCTGGGTCTGCTGCGCAAGCACCGCGGCATGCTGCTGGCCACTCCACGCGGCCGCGAACTACGCGGCGATCCCGTCGGCCTCTGGTGGCACCTAGCCAGGCAATTGCCGCCAGCCAAGGCCGTCGGCTACGCGCGACACGCTGGCATGCTGCTCCTAGCCTCCGTCGCCGCTGGCCCGGACGCGACGGGATACGAGCAATTCGACTACGTCGCCCGCATGCTCGGCGAGGCTGGCTGGGCGCTTACTGACGGTACGCCCGTGACAAGTTGGGAAGCCCGCGACGTCGCAGCGGGCACATACGAGCGCTCGTCCGTGTCGGCGCACTCACCCGAGACGTCCCTGGCTCAGTCCCAGATCAACCGACCCCCGACGGCGCGGCATTCGCCCTCGCCGCCCTCCGCACCTGGCCACAACCACACCGGGGGCTCCGCACGCTCGAGGACGTCGGCGACGTGATGTAACCATAGATCTCACACACGTGTTAGTGGTTAACACAGTCACTTATGGTTCCTGCTGCGCCCGCTGTCTGAAGCCACCGGATCGTTCTCCCTCGTGGCCGCGGAAGCGGCCACGAGGGACTCGCTGCGCGAATTCGTGCGGCCCTCGCGGTGCGCGGCGGCGGGCGGGCACCCTATGCGCTGGCTTCGTGGGACGACAGGCTCGAGTGCTTAGTGACACCGTCCCAGGCGGGTTGGCGATCATTGACTAGTTCCCCTACCTGGTCCGGGCCGAACCCGCGCTGCCTTCCCTCATCCAGCGGATGCTCGATCGGAGGGCGTGGGGGGAGCAGGAGCGGGGGACGCGGCTACTGCTGTGCGACTCGGCGATGTTGGCGGCCGGGCGGCGTTTTAGCGGGCTCCCGCCGCTCCCGCTGATCGGAACGCTCGTGCTCGAGTTCTACAACCGGGACGTCCCGGGCCATCGGCGGCATGTCGTTCTTCTACTGGTACCAGTTCGTCTGGATCCCGGTCAGCGTGGCATGCACCTGCATCGTGTACCGCGTCACCCGGAGGCCGGGATGACGTCCCCGTTCAACCGACTCGAGTTCGGGATCGTCGTCGCGATCTTCGTCATCATCCTGCTGGGATTCGCGGCGGTGCGCTGGAAGCGGGCACCCCCGCTGGCGTGCATCGACGGGTGGGTCTCGCCGGCCGCAGGTTCGGTACCTGGGGTCACCTGGTTCCTCTTGGGCGGTGACTTGTACGCCGCGTACACGTTCGTGCGGTGACCTACAAGGACTGCCGACGGGGCGACTGCCGCGCAAGCGGGCTGGCGACCGCGCAGCGTTGCTGACAGATCCTGGTCGTCGGCCCGTGGGCCAAGATGGCCTGTTGGACATACGCGGCGCAGGAGCGGCCTCTACCGGCGTCCAGAGGTAGAACTACAGTATTGAAAAAGAGAGGCAGGTGAGACTGAAATGGTGATAAACAGACTTATGCCCTTATTATTCGGTCAGATGGAGTCTAAGCATTTTAAGCCATGATCGCCGGTCCAGGCAGCGCTGACGAGGATAGCCGTCATGTATCTCAGCTAAGCGGCCAACGGTCTTGTTTCCAGGAAGTGTAGTGGCATCCGCGAGGGTTGCGTGACGGGCGTTCAATGAGGTTGCGCAAGCCCAGTCATAGACGACGGGTGCAGTCGGCTGCACATAGCAGCGCGCGGAGTCGTAGGGGTGGTGTTGTGAGCGGGACAAGCGGAAGTCCGGGATTGTCCCCGAATGGATTGCTGTCGGAGGCTGAGTTCTTCGAGTTGATTGATGAGGTGCTCAGTCTTGTTGGCAGGGCTCCGCTCCGCCCAGACGGAGCGGAGCGGGCAATAATTGCTGTCCGCCCCGAGGACAGAGTGCTGCAAATCCTGGCTGGTGCCGGGTCGGGTAAGACTGAGATGCTCGTGTGGCGGGTTCTCTACCAGCTAATGGTCATGGGGACGGTGAGTCGCCGCGTGATGGTGACCACGTTCACGAATAAGGCAGCGACAGAACTCGCGGTGCGAGTGGTAGAGCGCAGTGATGCGCTGCTGGAACAGGCTCGTAAACGCGGACTGGAGCCGACTGACCCGCACGTGCACGATCTGCGGGTGGGAACGCTGCACAGCCTGTGCGATGAACTGCTGGCCGAGTTCGATGACGTCTACATGGCCAGCGGCACCCAGGTGATCGACGAGATGGAGGCGCGGGTCCGCATGACCCGCACGCACCGGTGGACGCTGGGTTTTGTCGGCAACAGCCCAGGGCGGACCGTTGATCGTCTGCTCGTCTCAGATCATCTGGTCGCCCTGTTCCGGCCTCCTTGGGATGAAGGTCGGTGGCCTGCTAATACTTTCGACCGAATAAGTCTCCTGATGTCCTTGCTAGGCCAGCAAACCGAGACCTGGCTACCTCGCTGCGGGCCGTCCGGGCAAGTCAACGGGATCGAGTCCGTTGTCGGCCCGGCCGGGCTGACCGATGACCTGATCACGTTGCAGGAACGCTGGGAGGGCCACCTGGACGAGCAGGACATCCTCGACTTCGCCACCATCCAACACCGCTTCAGGCAACGGCAGGAGGCCGTCCTGCCACACCTGGACCACGTGTTCGTCGATGAGTTCCAGGACACCAACCCCATCCAGTTCGCCATCCACCTGGCCTGGCTCGCCAGGCCTGAGACGAGGCTTACTGTCGTCGGCGACGATGACCAGGCCCTGTACAGGTTCCGCGGCTCAGACATTGCCTGCTTCATCGGGCTGGAAGAGGCCTGCCGCGACCGGGGCGCAGCCTTCAGGCGGGAGAGACTGGAGGAGAACTGGAGGAGCACCAGTCGGATCGTTGCATTCACCGAAGCCTTCCGTCGAAAGAGCGTGCTGGCCGAAGTTTCGATGCCGAAGACAGTCCGTGCACCTAGTGGCGCACCGGTCGGGGACCCGCCGCGGTTGCTCCAGGGGAACTGGGCCGCGCTATGCGATCACGTGGCCGCTGAACTCGACCTACTCGGAGCAGGCCGCCTCCCAGAAGGCGATCGGGTGCCGCCATCCGCTGCGATCTTGCTGTTCTCCACGTCGGAGAAGCAGACCAGCAGAGGCGGCACGCCTGGCCTTGACATGCGCCAAGCACTGGAAGCCCGGGGACTGCGTGTCTATAACCCGCGCAACAAGACAGCAGGCCGCCAGGGGAGCCCTGTCCATAGTCTGGCCGCGCTGCTGTCCTACCTGATAGACCCGGTAACAATCGCCCCGGCTGGCTCCAGTGGCCGCCCAGTCATGGTGTGGGCGTCCTGCGGCGACCCGGGCAAGGCCGCCTTTGCAGCCACCGCGCCTCCTTCCTTCCCTGTTGCTGCGGCACATGCCTCAATCCAGAAGGAATTCCGCGGGAGCAAAGCCGGGATCCAGTCACCCACCGCGGATGTCGGTGGTCTGCTCGCCTATCTCGATCAGACCCGCACCGACCTCGCCGACGCGAACGAAGAGCACCTGGCTGGCCGCGGCAACCCGCCCAGGCTCACCATCAGCGGCCTTATCGCGCGACTGCTCACCTTCCCGCGCTTCCGCGACGTCGGATTCACCCCTGCCCTATTCCGTGAAGCCCTGTTCACCCGTCTGCTGGAAGCCAACATTGCCCCTACCCGACGCACGCAAGCCGCTCTCGACCGTCCTCTGACGCCGACACGCAGCATCGACGGCAAGACCGTCTGGCCCGACGAGATCTGGACCTTCCTCAACGTCTTCGGCACCCTGGTGAAGGAGCTCGACCTGGACGATGTAGAGGATGACGCCTTCTCTGACGATGCTATCGCGCTCCTCACGTTCCACCAGGCCAAAGGCCTTGAATTTGATCATGTGTACGTCGGCCTGACAGGCCGGGAGCCTAACGCGCATGCAGTACTGCAGACCATGGTGTTCAGCGGATCACCTGTGCCGTACGACGTGGACCCGAGCGGGCAACCGCTGTGCGCTGATCCTGAGGTGGCCCGCCTGGCTCTGGCAGACCGAGAACGCGAGGTCTACGTCGCCATCACCCGCGCCAGACAGCAGTTGACATTGCTTCACGGTCCGGGAGACACGCGACCACTAACCGCACTCAACCCGAGCATCGAAGCACTGTTCGCTGGCCAGGCGTCTCGGCCTGTCACCGGGCAAACCGGACTTACCGAGCGGAGATGGCAGCCATGACAGACGTCATCGAAGTCTCATATACCGGCGACCTGCTGGCGCACCGTCGCTGCAGCCGGGCCTGGGCTTACGAGAAGCGCGCCGGGTTTCAGCCCTACGAGGTGGTCCAGGCAATGGAGGGTCGGCTCGTCCATCACGCGATGGAATGGCTCACCCGCCAGTACCAGGAAACACTGGGCCGGCAGCGGCACGTGACCGAAGTGGAACTACGTCAGCAACTAGACCGGTATTTCAAGGTCCTTTGGGCTCGCGGCATCCGCACCCTATTTACGTCCAAGCAGGAGACCCTCGACCGCGTTACGAGCAACCTATTCCCCGGCGGCCAGATAGACCCAGTCGTGAAGGCTGTCATCGAAGGGGCTGTCCACACCGAGTACGAACTGCGGGCGGTGAAAAAGGTCCTCCCTGCCGACGCCGCCGACTTCGCCGGAAAGTCACGCATCCTCCTGACTGGCATACTCGACCTCGTCGTCCAGCAGCAATCCCCGCTGACCTACAACAAGGCTTGGGTCTGGGACTCGACTGACAGGCTCGAAGGCCACGTAGAGGACAGAAGTTGCGCGGCAGCAGCCGGAGATGTCGAGATCTGGGACTACAAGGCCACCCGGGCAAGCAGTCCTTTCCTCGGCGACTACGTCCGCCAACTCCTCACTTATGCAGCCCTCTACCGCGACCGCACCGGGCACCTCCCTGCACGCTGCGTACTCTTCTTCATCAACGAACCACCCCACCTGAACCGCAGGCTCCTCGCTGTCGATGTCACCCCGGCCATCGTCGACGCCGCCCTCACCTGGACCTACGACCAGGTCAGATTGCTACGAGCAACCGCTTCAGCATTCGAGGAAGACCCCCTCGCTCTAGAAGGCGGCGAACTCGCCCGCCGCAGCGAACCCGTCGGCCGCAGGCTAAGCGCGGAGACAAAGGCGCAGTGCACCGCGTGCTCATTCCGCTTCGACTGCCGCGAGTACACACGGAACCTCGAAGGCGGTACGAGCCACGCAGACGTCGCCCTCGGCAACGTCTTCAAGAACTGAATCCGCGCCGTGCCTCGACAATCGTGCGGATCAAGGTCAGCAACCAAGGCCAAGCCTCGATCGAAGTAAATTTATAGTGCAGCGGTCGACTCGCGATCGGCGTGAACTCCCGCACCTCGCGATGCCTCCGGCCGGGATGTGTTTTCGTGCCCGTCGGTCCGGCGCGGGTAGGCCACGCCAGCCCAGCGTGCCCCGCCGGGAAGAAAGACCTGGCGGGGCCTGGAACGTGAGGTACTGGCTAGAAATCGTCGGGGTTCTCGTCCGGAAGAATCCAGATCACCTCGGGAGCGTGGCCCGGCTCGTAGACCTGCTGAGCACCAGACGTCATATCGTCGCCGCGGAAGTGCTGCCAGCGCAGGCCGTGGTCCGGGAAGATGCCGACCGAGCCGCCGCATTCGCGGCACGCCGGGATGGGTTCGTCGTCGTCGCTGGGGGCACTGGGGATCGCGGTGAACGCGATATCGAACGCCTCCGGGTCGAGCATGCTCAACAGAGCGAGCGCGGCCTCCATCTGGCCCGCGGTGGCTCTCGCGAGCCGGTCGGCACGCTGACGTGCGGACGCATCCAGGTCGGCCCACGCACCGTCCCGGTTCGTGTGGGCATTCCGTACGGGTTGCGTGATCATGTATGACATGGTCTCCTCCAGGTCCTGCTGGTAGGGGGTCTAGGGCCGCCCTGGCGTTGCAGCGCCTCGGCGGCCCGCTCGAACTCTCGGAGAGGAGTTCGTTTTGATAGCATCATACTCGTACTGGTGTGCGAGTACAAGACAATCATTGATATAGCACCAGGCATGGCGTTGTTTACTTGCGGATACGATCGCAGAACAGTACGCCAGCGGCCTTGGTCACTCTCGTGAATCAACTACTCCACCTCGGCGCGTCGCTCTGAATCCTGTCGGTACCCCATGCTTGAATCACATAAGTGTGATTCGATGGTTCCCAGCGACGGCGCAGTTATCGCCGCGAGACGCGTTGACTGCCGTTGATTAAGTGGGCATCGAGCGGCGTGTGATCTAGGGAGGTAAGGGTGACTGCAGACAAGCCTGCGGTGGTGCTGCTGAGCGGAGGACTTGACTCGACCACTGTCCTGGCCATCGCCCGCACCGAGGGGTACACCCCCTATGCGCTGAGCTTCAGCTATGGCCAGCGACACAGCATTGAACTTGACGCTGCTCGCCGGGTAGCAAAGACGTTCGGTGCCGCCAGGCACATTGTGGCGGACATCGACCTGCGCGTGTTCGGCGGCTCGGCTCTGACGGATGACATCGCCGTCCCACATCACGAGGGCGCCGAGGACCTGGGCGACGACATCCCGATCACGTACGTACCTGCAAGGAACACGGTCTTCCTCTCCTTTGCACTGGCCTGGGCGGAAACCCTGGCCGCTAGCGACGTGTTCATCGGTGTGAATGCGCTCGATTACAGCGGCTACCCCGATTGCAGGCCGGAGTACATCCACGCGTACGAGCAGATGGCAAACCTTGCCACAAAGGCGGGAGTGGAGGGTCGCCAGAAACTGCGTATCCATACTCCCCTGATCAACCTGAGTAAGGCGCAGATCATCGAGCGGGGGCTGGGGTTGGGCGTGGACTACGCCATAACGCACAGCTGTTATGACCCGGATCCGGCTGGACACGCCTGCCGAACGTGTGACTCGTGCCTGCTGCGGCGTCGCGGCTTCGCCGAGTTGGGAATGGAGGACCCGGTGCTTTCACTGGAGCGGTCGAATGACCTACCTGGTTAAGGAGCTCTACTACACGCTGCAGGGTGAGGGGGCCCACACTGGACGCCCAGCAGTGTTCTGCCGGTTTAGTTACTGCAACTTGTGGACCGGGCGGGAGAGGGACCGATGGCGGGCGACATGCCAGTTCTGCGATACCGACTTTGTCGGCACGAACGGACCTGGAGGGGGAAAGTTTGCCACCGCTGCTGATCTTGCCGTTGCTGTCAGCGCCGCCTGGCGGGCTCAAGACCATGCTCGCGCCAAGGCATACGTGGTCTGCACCGGGGGAGAGCCGCTACTGCAACTCGATGAGCATGCGGTTAACGCACTGCATGCGGCCGGGTTTGAGGTGGGCGTCGAGACCAACGGCACCCGGCAAGCGCCAAGCGGTCTGGACTGGGTGTGTGTCAGCCCTAAGGCAGGCGCCCACCTGCGGTTGACCCGTGGTGATGAGCTGAAGCTCGTGTATCCCCAGGAGGGTGCCCCGCCCGAGGCGTTTGAAGATCTGGACTTCCCGCGTCTGCTGCTGCAGCCAATGGACGGGCCGGAGAGGGACAAGCACACTCGCATGGCGGTCGAGTACTGCTTGGCCCATCCTCAATGGCGGCTGAGCCTGCAAACCCACAAGTATCTCGGGATCGCCTGATGGAGATCTTCCGCGAGTTCACGTTTGAGGCGGCGCACCGTCTTACCAAGGTTCCAACAGGCCATAAGTGCTCCCGGCTCCATGGCCACTCTTTCCGGACCGAAGTCCACGTGAGTGGGCCTGTGGGTGAGGAATCAGGGTGGGTGATGGATTTCCAGGAGATCAAGGAGGCCTTCGCGCCACTGCACAGCCAACTTGACCACCACTACCTCAACGAGGTGGAGGGACTGGGCAATCCGACGAGCGAAAACCTGGCCCGCTGGATCTGGGAACGGCTAGCTGGCGCACTCCCACTTTCAGCGATCGTGGTCCGTGAGACCTGCACGTCGGGATGCATCTATCGGGGAGAGGCAGTCTGATGCTCGAAGATGTCCAAGGCCGCGCCGATGACCGGCAACTGCCGATCGATGAGGTAGGAATCACTGGCATCCGGTACCCGGTCGCAGTGCTGGAACGCGAGTCAGGCAAGCAGGACACCGTCGCGCAGGTCAGCATGTCGGTTGACCTGCGTCCCGAGGTTAAGGGCGCGCACCTGAGCAGGTTCGTCGAAGTCCTGCACGACTGCGCGGGGGAAATCAGCCCAGGCTCGATCCCGCTTATCTTGAGCGCACTGCGTGAACGACTCGATTCCCACACTGCCAATATCAGCATCAGCTTCCCTTACTTCCTGCGCCGCCACGCCCCCGTCACTGGCTTGGCTGCATACATGGACTACCAGTGCCGGATCAGGGCACGTCTCGCTAAAGACCTCGAGGTCGTCGTGGCTGTCGTGGTTCCCGTGACCAGTGTGTGCCCGTGCAGTAAAGCCATCAGTGACTACGGCGCTCACAACCAACGGAGCCATATAGCGATTGAGGCTTGCACGCGCAGCGACGCCAGCACACCCGCCCCACTCTGGGTTGAGGAACTGATCGATGTCGCCGAGGCGACTGCATCCAGCCCAGTGTTTCCCCTTCTCAAACGGCCAGACGAACGCTATGTCACCATGCACGCCCACGACCATCCTGTGTTCGTCGAGGACATGGCCCGTGAGGTTGCCCACGCTTTGTCGCCAGACCCACGCATCGCTTGGTTCAGCGTCGAAGCCGCAAGCGACGAAAGTATCCACAACCACCAGGCATTTGCGCGGATCCGCTCTCAGTCCTTGGCCGCCGATGCAACCCCAGAGAAGGCCGGATGACCGCACTGGCGCACGATGAGACTGCGACGATCCACGTGATTGTCACCTGCACCAACCGCAAGACTCGCACGGTCCCGGCTCACCTTCGCCTCGCACATGTCCGTGGGGCGAGCGCTAGCCAACGCGCCCTGAAATGGATAGCGCGCCTGGCCAAGGAGCATGCCGATAGAGGTGTCCCCGCCCGGGACCTGTACGCGGGTGAGCACTGGACCATTGCCCGCGGGCTGCCTGACTACGGTGACGCCCACGAAAAGGTTCATCTGTGGACATGCTCGGCTGGTTACGGGCTCATCCCCGCTTCCGCACCGATTCACCCTTACGCTGCCACATTCGCGCCCGGCCATGCGGACTCAGTCCTAGACGATCCTGAAACATGGTGGCGCTTCCTGAGTGAATGGAAGGGCCCAGAGCCTAGCGCACCGCGCACCATCCTGGCCCTCACGCAGGCGTCCCCGGGTGCTCTGTTCATGCTCATGCTTTCCCCGCCCTACCTCCGCGCCTGCCGCAACGACATCCAGGCCGCTGCCACGAAGGCTAGGCGTCCTGACAAGTTCTTGCTGATCTCCGCTGGTACCCGCCATCCGGGGGATCTAGCCGCGATTCTTCTGCCTACAGATGCCCGGTTGCAATCGTGCTTGGGCGGCACACGTCAGGCGCTCAACGTACGCGTCGGGGAGCGTTTGCTCAAAGAAGGAATCCGCAACCGCGCAGCCGCTGCCAACTACTTGAGCAATCTCCTAAAGGCGCAGCCGCCACTGGCACGCTATGACCGCAAGAAACTCACTGATCAAGAAGTCATTTTCCTGATCACGGACGCCCTGGCCCGTTCACCCGGCGCGTCGGCCAGTCGACTGCTGCGTGAATTCAGGGATAGCGGCTATGCCTGCGAACAGGCGCGTTTCGGTCAACTCCACCGGAAACTGATGGAGAACCCGGCATGACATCCCGGAATGGCACCCATGTGCTAACCCGGCGGGCACTACAGATGATGCAAACCACCGGCTCACCGCTCTACCTGTTCAGCCTCGCCGCTGGGGAGATCCTACAGGTGGCTGACATCTCCCGGATAAGCCGCGACGACGACGGTTCCCTGATCGGTTACCAGCGCCCGGAAGTACGCCAGCACATCCAGGAAATCACCGACTACCTCAACAGCGAGGACGTCCTTTTCCCCAATCCCATCATCATGGCGCTGCCATCAACCGTCAGGTTCACGTTCAGCCGCGGGCCTGGCAACGATGGCCAGACGGCCAAAGCAGGGGTACTCGAGATCCCCCTTCCCACCCCTGGCGGCCGCAAGCCGGGTTGGATCGTCGACGGCCAGCAGCGAGCTCTTGCGCTAGCCCGGGCCAAGCGGCGGGAGTTCCCAGTCCCCGTGAACGCATTCATTGCGGACTCGGTTGAGATCCAGCGTGACCAGTTCCTTCGAATCAACAACACCAAGCCATTGCCCCGTGGACTCGTCACCGAGTTGCTCCCGCAGATCAGTACGCCGTTGCCGCCGCGCCTGTCCCTTCGCCAGACCCCATCCGCCCTGTGCGACCTGCTGAACCGTGACCCAGCCTCGCCCTTCTACGGACTCGTCAAGCGACCTTCAGCAGACAAGGAAGCCCGCAGCAAGTCGGTGGTCGCCGACACGAGCATTGTTGGAATGCTCCAGGAGAGCCTGACATCTCCATCCGGGTGCTTGTTCCCCTACCGCAACCTCAGCAGCGGCGAAACAGACTTCTCTGGTCTGTGGGCTGCGCTATTGCTGTATTGGACTGCAGTCCGGGATACCTTCCCAGAGGCATGGGGGAAGCCCCCTGCACAGAGCAGGCTCATGCACGGGGCCGGTATCCGCGCGATGGGCCGCCTCATGGACCGGGTCATGGCCGCCACCAATCCGACCCAGGAGGAAGCCGAAGCCCAGGTGCGCAGCGAACTGGCCATCCTCATCCCGCATTGTCGGTGGACTTCCGGGCGGTGGGAAGCACTGGATCTGCGATGGAACGAGGTACAGAACGTTCCCCGGCATACTCACGAACTGTCGAGTTTCCTGATCCGCACCTACCTGGCGGCTAGGGCGGCCCTGCGATGAAGTTCTTCTTCCCCGACAGCCAGGATCAGATTGATCCCACCTTCAACTTTGACACTGAAGAGCGCTCCATCCTGCGCGTGCGGCAACGCGATGACCTCTACGCCCACGAAGTCCTCGGCGAGCGTGTCATCGACGGGTTGCTCGTATCCAAGGCCATCGTTGACGGTGTGGCCGGGGCGGCCGGGAAATATACCCTTGCGCAACGGCATCGTTTTTACCGCCACGGTGTGCAGCGCTTCTTCCGCCTCGATTCTGCTTCGGGTCCGCCACTGAAGACGATGGGTGACTGCGGCGCCTTCACCTACGTCCGAGAGGAGATACCGCCCTACACACCAGACCAGGTCATCGACTTCTACGACGAAGGCAGATTCGACCTCGGCATCTCCATCGACCATGTCATCTTCGGATACGACCTTTCCGCTGACGACTATCCTGGCCATGGCCAGGTTGAGATGTGGCGTGCCCGGCAGCGACTCACGCTGGAGCTCGCAACCCAGTTCCTGGCTAGATGCAAGGCCAGGAAGGTACATTTCCAACCTCTGGGCGTCGCCCAGGGGTGGAGTCCTGCCTCTTACGCCGCAGCTGTCCAGGAACTGCAAACGATCGGCTATACCCGGATCGCTATCGGCGGCATGGTTCCGCTGAAGACCCCCGAGATCATCGCTTCTCTGCAGGCAATTGATGACGTCCGCGATCCACGGACCCAACTGCACCTGCTTGGCATCACCCGCTGCAGCAACATCTCCACGTTCGCGTCACTCGGGGTAACCAGCTTCGACAGCACATCAGCTTTCCGCCAAGCGTTCAAAGACGACAAGGACAACTATCACACAGCGGAACGTACGTTCACTGCCATCCGGGTACCTCAGGTCGACGCAAATCCCAAACTCAAAAAGCAGATTCAGGCAGGCAAAATCCGGCAGGAGCTAGCCATCAAACTCGAGACCGATTGCCTTAGCGCACTCCGCCGGTACGATGCCGGTGAAGCCACGGCGCAGCCCGTGATAGAAGCTCTCCGTAGGTATGCGGAGCTATACGACCCACGGAGTCAGTATGACAACGCGTATCGAGAGCTGCTTCAGGAAGCCCCCTGGAAGTCCTGCCCTTGTGGCATATGCGAGAAGGCTGGAATCAACGTGGCCATATTCCGCGGATCTGAGCGTAACAAAAGGCGCGGCTTTCATAACCTCTATACATTCAGGCAGCGCCTGGACCGCGAACTCGCCGCAAGGAGCGCTGCATGACTACCCAATCAACCCTCTTCGAATCGAATCCCGCCACCCAGACTCTGCAGGTTCCTGCCCTCGAGGTCAGCCAGGGCAACGGGCGGATCTTGTACAGCTTCGCGATCGACGGAAAGCAGTTGCCCTCGATCGCAACCGTCTCACGACTCCGGCGGGACGACGAGTCGAACATTCACGGATACCAGCGGCCAGAGGTGCTCACCCACATCGCAACGATCCGCCGGTACATAGAGTCCGAAGCCCCCATGATCCCCAATGCGCTGGTCGTTGCCTTCGACAAGCGCGTCTCGTTCACTCCCTTTCCTGGTGCGCCACGCAACGGCTATTCTTGCCCTGGCCTGCTCTCAATTCCCCTAGTGGACGATGTTTCCGGGGAAGACAAGCCTGGCTGGATAGTAGATGGTCAGCAGCGAAGCGCGGCAATCCGGGACGCTCGAGTTAGCAGTTTCCCCATCTGCGTGACCGCCTTCATCACCGACTCCGACGACGAGCAGCGCTCACAGTTCATCCTCGTCAACTCAGCCAAACCCCTGCCTAAGGGGCTTATCTACGAGTTGTTGCCCGCCACAACCGGCACGTTGCCCATACCGCTGCAGTTGCGGAAGTTCCCATCTTTCCTGCTGCGGCGCCTGAATTGCGAGGTGCGCTCACCGCTGTACCGGCTAATAAACACCCCGACTATGCCGGATGGGAAGATCAAGGACAACTCTGTTCTCAAGATGCTTGAGAACAGCCTCAGCGACGGCGCTCTCTACCGCTTCCGGGATCCCGGAAGCGGCGAAGGTGACGATGACGCCATGATGAACCTGCTGATCGACTTCTGGTCGGCAGTGCGACAGACATTCCCCGATGCCTGGGACAAGGCACCACGGCAATCACGGCTCATGCACGGCGTAGGCATCGTCAGCATGGGGTTCTTGATGGATGCAATCTTCGACCGATACAGCCGCACTCGCATCCCAACTGAGGCTGACTTTCAGGCCGACCTACAGGAACTCTGCGATGTATGCCGATGGACCACCGGTTACTGGGACTTCGGCCCTGGTGCGCAACGTAAATGGAACGAGCTTCAAAACGTCTCTCGCGACATACAATTGCTAACGAGTTACCTCCTTTACGAGTACAAAACGCGCGTGTGGAGTAAGCAGTTTGCATGACACGTCCCGATACATTACAGAGCTTGAAATGCCGGGGCACCGGGCGTCAGGGCAGTCATAGTTCGAGGACGAGTCCGGTCGGGCAATTCTGCCGCGACCAGATCCGGCGGCCGAGCACGGCGTTCGCCGCACTGCTAGCCGCACCCAACTACGCGATCGGCCAGCGCCGTCCCGCGAGCAGTTCAAGGTCGGCAAGGTGTTAGCCCAGGTCCGGAGCGCTTAGGAGCGCACTGGGTGTACTACGCCACCGACCGACTCCACGCGGTGATCCGGGCCACACCGAGGGCCTGAATGCAATCCACGTTCGCCCCATCGGCAGGTTCCATACGTCCGCAGGGCTGACGCGCAGACACTACTCGGACTCCGCGACTTGGTCGGCCGATTCAGCGTCGGCGGCCACCTATCCCGCGTCCCGATCCCGACCAGGACAAGATACGGGAAACGGCCATCGCCGCGTTCAGTGCCAAGGCCTCCGATGACCTGTCCAAGCTCCCCGCAGACGTCGCCGCCGCCCAGTGGGACGTTGCGGGCGAGGCGATCGCCAGCGCGGTGTACAGACGATTCCGTGATCTGCAGTCTGCGGTCGCCGAGTAAGCCCGGCACCTTAACTCCGCACTCGAGGACACCGCCGAACTGCAGTTGGTCAACGCGCAGTCAAAGCAGGCAACCCCAAGTGAGGCCATGCTGAATGGTCTGCGCCTGCATACGGTCGATGAACAGCGTGTGGATCTTCAGGCGCTAGGTGACTTCGATGCCTGGCCTCTATGGCCTGTCCAGGCGCGAGCAGGTCGGCGCGCGCCTGCGCTACCCACTGGACTCAATCCTGTCCTGCAGAGCGGCTAGGAAGCTCATCACGCCGCCACCGCGCGGAAGTACCTGCCGGTCACGCGGTAGCACTGAGTCGATAGCCATTGTGGCGCTGTGCTTGGCATGCCAGGTGTCGACCACCATGTAGTCGGCGTGGGTGGCCAGTGTCGTCAGTGCTGACGTGGCAACGTGGTCCTCATTCTGCTCCACGGTCACCGGCGCGCCCGCCAGTCTTGAGAGTCGCTCCTGGAGGCGACTCCCCGCCTTTGGCCAGAGTGAGTAAAGCCCGACACGGGCGCCAGCCAGGCGCGCCCAGATGTTCTCGTCGGCCGGAGCACTTGACTCGAGTTCCAGGCTTCTGCCGAGTCCCGCCTGCTCCGCGACGAAGTTCACCATTAGGACCTGGTGGTGCGCCAGTTGTTGACGGTGCGTGAATGCCCAGGCTACGAGGTCTTGAACGAGCCGCTGGCGAGCTAGCGGATCTGGACATTGCATCGAGAGCAGCAGGTCCGCGAGGTCCAGTCCCCAGTCGAACGTTGATCGCGACCGGACCTTGTTCCAGAGGCTGCGGACCAATTCGACGTAGCCGGCGTACTGCTCCGGAAGCGGGCCCGACTCCAGCAGAGGTTCAAGAAGCCCGCGGAAGGCCTCCTGTACCTGGTGCGAGGGGTTTGCCTGATCGCCGATCACGAGCATGACTGCTTCGACCAGTGAGTCGCCGATCATCCGGCCTACCAGGTCACGCGCGAGTGCACACAGCAGGTCAAGGGAGCGCAGGACCTGATCGGCGTTACTGTTACCGGAAGCCTCAAGCAGGGCAGCGCCAGCTGCCTCGGCCACGCTGTCCGAGGTGAACTCTGCGATATCCCACCCGTCCGAGTTGGCACGCAGTACCTCGGCGGCATTGCGCCAGGACTCGGATCGTCCCACACGTCTCAGCCACGCCCTCCAGGAGGCACACTCGTCCCTGGCAGTCTCTCGCACCGCGTCCAGTCGGCGTTGGAACCCGGTCGATGAACTCAACTGCCCACCTGGTACCAGGTTGAGCAGGGCGACCGCACGACGGGAAAGGCTCGGGTCATCGGTCTCGAAGGCGGCCTCCACCGCCGCCTCCGCCGCACGCGGATCGCCCGGACTCTCCTCGGCCACCTGGAGAACGCCTTCCCAGTCTCCTAGGGCCAACAGTTCGCTGATGGTGGCAGGTGCCGCGGCAGTCGTTTCCGCGGCCACGTCGGCGTGGCCGCCGTCCCGCCAAGACATCAGGTCGGTGATGAACTGGCGGTCGGCCTCATCTGCTGTGTCGAAGAGCCGCTCGAGGCGGTCGTCCTGAGCGTCGAGGCAGGCGCTGATGGCGACAAGTCGCCTGCTCGCAATCCCATTCGGCACATCGACGCTGCGGAGCAGCGACGGATAGTCGTCGGCCAGTCCTGCGGCGGTGAACCGTTCGATCGCCTGCGCGGCACTGGCCACACCTACGCTGGAGGCAATCTGCGTCCGCCAGAGGGCCTCAAGAAGTTCTTCACTGATCCGACGAGGCCGCCGTGCCCGGGAAAGATCGCGGAATATCGGCAGCCCGACGAGTTCCTGCCACCGGCCCAGCGACGCCAGGCGATCGACTCTCAGGAAGCGTAGGTTGTCGGCGCTCAGCTGGCCAAGCCGTTCTATCTTGGCGTAGAGACGCCCAGATTCCGCGGCATCGCTCTGCTGCAGGGCGAGTCGATAGTCACGAAGCAAGAACGGGAGGGCTGGCTCGACCTCACGCCGGATAGCTGGCTGCGTCGACCGGACGGACACAAGTCTCTCCAGGGCAGTCAGCAGTTCGTTACTGTCTGTGCCCGGCACGCGAATGAGCGGCACCACGCGTGAGATACCGTGACGGTGCAGTGCGGCGTCGGCGGGAACTGTGGGCGACAAGGCAAGGGGCGCGCCGCTTAGGCGTGCAATCCCTGGCCCGACGAACGCGCCGATGATCTCTCGCCCGCGGCGCTCTCCCTCACCGTCCCATGCGACGAGGGCGAAGACGGGCGGTGTCCGGTCGAGTGGGATGACAGTCCACGCTCCCGGTTCGTCCCTCCACATGTCGTGTTGCGCCGTCACAAGAGCATCAACACGTTCGCGTGCCGTGCCGAACCGCTCGGTATCCCCGACTGCGGCGAACGGGGCCGCGAGCCACACCTCCGCCGTCATGACGGAATACCAAACCTTTCTCTGGCGTAGAGCTTCGCCTCGGCAACGAAGTCTTCTTCGGTCCGCAACTCAAGGTATTCCTCGCGGAGGTTCACGCCGTACCACGTGATATTCATGGATCCAACGAGGGCGTAGTCGTCCCCGGTGATGGTCTTGATGTGTAGCAGGTCGAGCGAGTCGCGAGAAATGCGAACCTCGCTGTGTACTCCGAGTTCCCTGGCGTGTCCGGTCAGGTGATCGATGAACTCATCGTTGTGAGGATCACCGGTTGTGCCGATGATGACCGATGACCCACGTGCGGCGAGCGTGGCGAGTACTTCGGCGAGTCGGATGCCGCGCGGACCCCATCGGCCGAGCGGAGCGAACGCGCCGGTCTCGTTGTCGATGATCTTAATATCCGTGATCCACGGCGAGACAAGCCAGAGGTTCGCGCTTGGTGCGATGAGTTCCGCTGCGAAAAGGTTCGCTAGCAATGCGGCAGCCTCCGAACTGCTGCGCGTCTGGGATTTGCGGATGACCCGGCTCATGCCTCCACCTCGGTGAGCACGAAGGTGACATCGATATGCCGGGAGTCCTGATTCATCGCCACCACGCTCGGGTGCCCGAGCATGCCCCCTACATCGATGGGATTGAACTGCGAGTCCAGGACTGCGCGCCGGGCACTGCGCAGGCATGCCACCGGAAAGCGAAGTACTGCGCGCGCATCCTGGAGCAGAGTCTGGTGAAGCAGTTCGCGAACCTCGTCGTTCCAGCCCGTCACGGCCAATGGCGGCGCCGGGGGCCTCAGTACGTCACGAACAAGCGCGATGTCCGGGTCGGGGAATGGTCCGAAGGTGGTGGCCACATCGACGCCGTCCTGCCATGCCGCACTACCGCGGGGCCATAGTAGGTTGGCAACGGCACGCGACCTATGCTGGTCGGAGGCATCCGCCCGGAGGTTAAGGACGTCCGTTACATCCTCGGCTTCGGCGATGAGGACACCAGCGACCTGCGAGTCGAACGCTATACGAGTTCTCGCCTCGGCGTCGTCCCACGTGGCGAGCCATGAGGTGAGGGCGTCGGGAAGACCCGGCTGTGCCCCGGCCCCCAGCAGGCGGGTACTGATCGTTGTCCAGGCCAGCCGGGACAGTTCCAACCCCTGGGCGACGGCGGCGGCTCTCAGGTCATCGAGTGCCGAGTTGACGGCCTGATGGCCAGACTGCCATGACTCGCGCAGGCGTTCCGCCGCCTCGCGGAGTTCTCCCCCCGCTCCGATCAGTTCTATGAATCTGCGCAGTGCCGGATCGAGTTCCTCGATGTCCCCGGGGATGACCGACGCCTCGAGGATGCGCGCGAACCTCCCCGGTTCCCTGGCGAGAGTGGAGTGAAGTTCCTCAATCTGGCCGGTTCCGCCTGGTGCTAGTTCCGTGAGCCATATCTCCGCACGACCCAGGGTAGTCATGCCGTTCGGCTCGACGTCAAGAGCGAGCTGGCTGCTGTCAACCTCCGGACAGGCGGTGGCGAGGGCGTCGACGAATATTGCGCCCACGGTCGACACGAAGCGCGTGCGCAGCCAAGACAGCCAGTCCTCGTCACGGTCCGACCCGGTAGCCAGCGCGGCCGCGCGAACAGCGCGCAGGACTGCGGCGTCGGCTAGCCAGTCGAGGACCGCCGGGTTATTGGGTGGCTGCTGACCGTCCTGTGAGCGGACGACGTTCACCCGGATCAGAGCGTCTGCGAGGCGACGCTCAAGCTCGTTGTCGGTGAGCTGGGCAATGGCTATCCCGGGGTCCGGCCAGTGCAAGTCGGCGAGTGCCAGTTGCAGGGCGGGCAAGAGCGGGGCGCGATCGAACCAGCTCAGCCTCGCTGGCAGGTCCGGGTTGTCGATAAGCAGCCATCGCATGCGGTCGCTGCGTTCCTGCGCGGTTGGCTCCCGGAATCGCTCGGGAACCTGCACTGTGAAGCTAAGTCCGTCCACGTCCATCTCGATGCCGAGGGCTACCGTCCCCACCGGTGCCGCATCGGGTGCGCTGAAAGAGATTTCAAAGGGGATCGGATCCCGGTCAGTGAATAGCGCGCCCGTCGCGCCCGTAGCGAAACGTCGCATTCTGACTCCGTCGCCCAGCCCATGGGTGTGAACCGACAGGCTGACAATGACCTCCTGCCATTGGCTGCGCGCCAAATCCACCTTTTGTCCATCGCCCAGGGACTCCAACTGGACACCCCATCGGGGTGAGGAGGTCGTGGCGTCGCGGATGGCGTCGCGTCCGGTGTCCGTGGGAGAGTCCAAGGCGACCCGCCGTGGACTGTACATGTATACCTCTCGCTGAGGATTACCAGGATCCGCGAACCTTGCCGTCAGAACCCCGCCGTAGGCGAGGCTAACGTCAACATCCTGCATAGGCTCCTGAGCGAGCGACTGCGGAGTGGTCACCCAGTGCCGCCGACTGGAAGACGCGACTCCGAAATGACGGGTGACATTGCCGGGCATGAGTTCGCGCAGTGTCCGCAGCGCGGGAAGGTGCTCGCTCTCGGGCGCTGGGCCCGGTCCGTTAGCCGGGAGAATCACCTCGACGTCTGGCACCAGGAGGTCATCGAACAGATTGCCCGCTACGAACTCACGCAACGGCGTCCGCGTCCGGACCTGGGGATCATTGGACGTGAGCGGCTCGCCGTCCCAGTCCGAGCGCAGCCGCCGCACGATGGTCGGGATCACTGTCAGCAGGAGCGACCTCGGGGGTTCCCAGAGCAGGGCGTCAAGCACGCCCTGAACTTCCTGATCGTCATGACGGCCCAGGCGAAGGGCCTGCCGCAGGTAGGTTCGCAGTCGTTCCCTGGCAAGACCTCCGTCCAGCACCTCGTCGAGCAGGTTCGCGGCGGCGAACTGTCGGGTCCGGCGATCCGCGCGAGCGGCCTCACTCGATTCGGTCAACTGCGCGGAGGCGACCAGGTCGGCCCAGACAGACTTGCCTCGGCCAAGTCGGCTCAACTGGCTGCCGAGCCAGTCCATGAGCGCATATACGCCCTGCATGCGCAAGACGTACCTGTTTCCCAGCGGGAGGGATCGTGCCCGCAGTTCGGGATCGAACAACTCCTCATACAGTTGCCAGGCCCGGCGGTCACGGCCCCATCCGGACAGCACTACGACCGTCCACGGGCGCATGACCGGATCACGGCCGGCCCGCCCGCGGCGCTGCAGGAACTGGGCCGCGTCGTGCGGCGCTTTGTGCTGCAGGATCGCGCCTACCCGGTCATCGTCGTAACCGACCTCAAGGGTCGCCGTCGCGACGATGATGTCCGCGTGCTCGCTGACGCCGACATCCTGAGAACTGGTCCGGCCGATCTCGAGTGAGATGTCTCCCTCCAGGTCCCAGCCCAGATCCTCTGGGAGCCACCACCACTGCCCGGCTGGTTCACGACCATCAGCGCTCTCCTGCGCGGACTGCGGTCTGCGAATCTGCTCTTCGGCGCGCAGGTGTGCCAGGGTCACCGGAGAGCGCTTCTGGTGGATGGTTGGCGTATACCATCCTTCGGCGCTGAGAAGATTCCAGTACAGACGGTTGGTGACATCCAGCTTGTCAGTGAAGGCGAACGTCCGGGATCCAAAGAATCCGTCGGACGACGGCGGATCGGAGAACAGTGCATTCGCGCGGTGGCGGTCGAGGCAACGCGGTACGAGCATAGCCGTCTGGATGGTCGTTGACAGCGGCCCCGTTCGCCACACTGGATCGTGGCGCAGTGCCACCAGGTATTCCGCGCCCGACTCCTTCAGCTCCGAGGGTCCGGGCCGGGCAACCGTCACAGTCCCTTCGTCCAGGCCTACGAACTGCTCGAGGAACCGGTCCGCGTTGAGCAGCGTAGCGGACAGGCCCACCCAGGTGAGCGGCCGGTGCACTATGTGCCTCAAGCGACGGAGCAGGAACGCGTTCTGGGCGCCTGTTGTCTCGTTGTAGATGTGCACCTCGTCGAGCAGAATCATGCGAACCCGGCGGTCCCGGGCGCCGCCGATGCCGAAGGCGAGGTGCCGGTCGGGGGAAGCCAGCTGGCGGTTTAGTGACTCGGTCGTGGTGAGCATGATGTCGGCGGGACGTCTGCTGGCGCGGTCCCGTGTCAGGTTGATGATGTCCTCGCCGAATGTGATGCCACAGCCATCTGAAGTGCACGTCAGCGTTTCCCGTTTCGCCCTCGCGTCGGCGACGGGCCAGATCACTGCGCCGCCACAAGATGGGCAGTCAAGGAACGGGCATCGCCAACCAAGTAGGCGCCCTGCCGACTTGAATTCTTTCCAGTCATCCACACGCCCCTGGGCGACCAGTTCCGCCGAGAGCGGCGTGGCCCCAAACCAGGTCCCCACTACGATTGGCCTTTCCGTCGCCTTGGCCTGCTGCAGATCTCGTACCTGACGCAGGAGCGCCGAGAACTGGTCCTTCAGCAGTTCGTTGCGCGGATAGATGGCAAGGCTGTGCACCCGGTGCGTTGGGTCTTCCGCGATGGACTCGCCGATCGCGCACAGGGCGGGAAGGTAAAAGGCAAGTGACTTGCCTGATCCGGTTCCTGCCGTCACCATTACACCCCGGTCCGTTCCACTGCGGAGTGCAGTAAGGATCGATGCAGTGGCACGCTCCTGAAAACCGGAGAGAGTCGGCGGGACCAGTCGCTCGGCGACCCGGCGAGCGGCAGGCGTGGCGTCAAGCCTGGATAGGAACTCCCGCGCGGCTATGTCCCGCTCTGGGCGACTGCGTGGTCGGTGCAGGAAGCGCTGGTCGAGGACCAGAGGCGCGCCCTCCCACCAGTGTCGGTTGGGGAAGGTCTGCCGCAGCGTGGTCAGCAGTCGCATCGTCTCGGCCATACGACTGCGGTATCCGCCGTCGGGGGTCTCGACGACGAGGAGAGCCCTCACTAGTTCATCGAGGACGTAGTCGGGGCGTTCGCCGGCCGGCAGGCCTTCCTCAAGTAGTGCGATGAGTTCCGTCTGGGTAAAGGCGGCATCCACCACGCCCCAGGACAGCAGGGCAGTTTCGCGCAGTTCGATGCGTGTGAGGGCGTCCGCCAGGACAGCCCGCGACGCGCCCTCCTCACTCATTGGCAGGACGCCCCGAGACGATCTTGAACGAGTTCTCGGTATTGTTGCGGCGCATCCAGTCTCTTACGGCCGGGGTCAGCGCACTGACGGGTGCTCCGCGTCGTGCCACCATCTCCAGGAAGCGCTGCACATCGGCGGCCTCGCGGCTGCCTCCGAGCAGCGAGGTCAGCGCTTCATTGATGGCAGTGATCTTCTCCGTTGCCCTATCGAGGGTGGCTCCATCTGGCAACTCCCGCGAAAGGGTCTTCAGGTCACTGGCGGCACGCCGTAGGCTCTCAGTCTTGCGCGGGTCCTCGCCCAGTTGACCGAGGATGGTTGCAAGACCGCTTAGTCCATCCAAGCTCGGCATACGTTCGTCGATGAACTCTCGCCAACTGTCCTTGGTTGTTTCCCTGGCAGTGTTCACGATGTGCTGGATTTCCCGGAGGATTCTGGGATGGTCCGGCGGCACAGTCTTGCTCCGCCGTACCCGATTGGCCGTCGCGCGCAGTGCCACGGCTGTGGCGCGCGTGTCCGGCCGTTCCGGGGGCAGGCCGACTCGGGTGAGGACATCAAAGGCATCGACCATGCGCTCAAGATCTTCTACATACGGCCTTATCTCATCTTTGGCCCTGGTGAGCGACTCCACGGTCCGCGTCGTCTGATCGGCCTGTTCGTACTCACCGAGCGCCTCTTCGACGCGCTGCAGGTGTTCAGTCATGGACTCGGTCATGAGGTCCTCAATCCCAGTCGGTCGAGCAGGTTCGCGGCGGCATCGAACCGGTCGGCCACCCGGTCAGCCAGGTCCTGCGGGTTTCCTCCAGCCTGCCTCGTGATCTGGCTTGAGATCTCCCGGACGGTGGTCCGCATCGCTTCCAGCACAAGCCGTGTCGAGGTGACGTAGGAGCGCATACAGAAACTCCAGGACTGAGCGTCGAGAAGTGCAGCGTGGTTACCGGGATCACTGATGGCCTCGGCCGCGTCGAGCCACTCGGCGACCTCGTCCTGCGGAATTGACCTTAGGAATGCGACCGCCTCTCTGAAACGCGGAAAGCCTTCCGCCGACCGGAAGACATGGGCGGCGTTGGCCCGAGTGCCCAACTCGTCCGCCCAACCGGCGAGGTCGCGACCGCCCGTTACCGCGCTTTCGCGCAGGAACTGGAGCTCAGAGACCAACCCTTGCCGTTCAGTGGCCATTACCAGCGTCCAGTCAACTGTTAGCTTGGCCTTGGCCAATGTGATCTCGCTCAGCCTGTCTGAGAACTGCCCCAGTTGATCGACTGCCCCCGCGGGATCTTCGAATGCCGTTCTGCCCGCGGACTCAAGAGCGGCGGCGTCGACGACGATGGGGATATCGCTGGTTCCTTGGTGGGCGGCGGCGAACTCCCCAATGAGGCTCGCATCGAGTGTCAGCACGATTTCCCGTGCCGACTTGGCGGGTGCCGTCCAGGTCGATGACCAGGATTCTGGGAGGTTCTCTGGTTTCGCGCTCGCTACGTTGACAACCTGCACCAGGTCATCGGCGTTCAGTCCCCCCATGACGCGGAGGGCGGCCGTCCGGAGGGTTACCACGGCGGGGGCGGGCCGGACGCCGGTGCTGCTGGTGATTTCCCGTAGGAACCGCTCCTCAACCTTTGCCGCACAGGAACCGAGGAAGTTCTCAAGTTCGACCTGCAGCGTTGCAGGCTTCACGTGAACTGGGAACTCCCAGGCACGATTGGGAGCGGCGGCGTCCCAGTGCCCGTGGTCATTGAACCAACGGACCGCCGTCAACAGGCGCGATCCGGTGTGCGGAGACGGAAGTATCTCAAAGCAGAGCCTGCCGGACGTTGGCCGAACTCCAGGTGCATTATCGATGAAGAAAGTTGTTACCGGGAAGATCCTGGTCAGGATGGCCTCGGCCGTCCCTGGGCCCGCATTGACAAGATGTCGGCCCAGGTCTACTTTGGCCAGCGTCCACTCACGGAGAATATTCCGGAACTCCGTCATCTCCTGCTCGGGCAGTTCCCTGACTTCATTGTCCCAGTCATAGAGGGATTGCATGCGCTTTTCGCGCTGAGCAAGGAGTTCCTGCTGACGCGAAGGAGGGGACGTTCCCGTCCGGGCTGGAGAATTCTCGTATAGTTGTGGAGTCTCACCTACGGCAACTGTCCCTTCCTCCGGTGGACTGCCGCTCACGGGCTTTCCAGGCAGGTCGAAGGCCACTCGCATGCCCTGGTTCTCCGGTTCGCCGTCCCGCCAGATGATCCGGGCCCGGCGCAGTCGGTCACGCTCTTCCGGACTTTGCGCTTCACGTTCCGTGACGATGGACTCTTGCGGTCGGTTCACCCGCATCTGGAACCAGTTGCCGGTTTCCTTTGAGGGAAAGACGCGGGCTTCGATCTCAGGGTCGGCCGCATTGAGGAAATCCCGGACGACCTCGTTGATGATGGATCTGGGCGTCAACCTGTTCTGCTCGCGGAGGTGCAAGAACGCTCGGCGCAGCGAGGTTTTGTTGTGCGGGTAGAGTCCGACAATGCCACCCGCCCCAGTGTCAGCCGAGTCGAACGCGCCGAAGCACTCATCTCGGTGAGTGCACGGCGTGCAGTTGTTGGGCACCCACGAACCGTCTTCGCCGGCATGGTTGGTGGCATCGACTCGCGCTTCTACCAGACGGTCCCTGCCAACACGCGCATTGTTGAGGTAGCGCGCGACGAACGTCACCATGGTTGAGTCGGCATCGTTATCGCCGAGCGTCAGGTTCTGGACGTGAAAGTGATGATTAATCCTGCTTTGAACGGTGTCAGGAAGTTCCCGGAACTTTCCGTCGGTCGCGGCAAAGACCACGCGCAACGGACAGTACTCGTTCCCCGGTTGCTGACTGAACTGGTCGTAGAGATCGGCGTCGACCAGACCGAACTGCGCGAGATCCTCGAAGAGGAGAACCAGATCGATCTTCTCTTTGCGCAACAGTCTCCGCGTCTCGTTGAAGACCTCATTCAAAGTGACGCCGCCGGCGCTCCCGAAGCCGATTGTCATGCTTACCGCCCGTCGCAGGGCCTCGTTGAGCAGAGCGACAGCAGGCTGGGGATTGCTCCGCACAGTGTTCCACAAGTCTCTCACGGCTGGCCCAAATTGACCCAGAATACCTGCGTGCCGCGGAATATCGTCTGAGGTGAACTGCGGATAAGTCGCGTCCCGGCCACCACGCTTCGCTTTCACAGACTGGATGACGGCTGCGATGGTCCCGTCCTCACGCCCGAGGTGAGCCATAACCTGAGGTGCGAGCAGAATTTCAGCCAGACCGTCCCGTCTGGGTTCACTGCGGTCACCACGCTCCCCGAGAAGGAAGGTCCGCTCCTCGCGGTCGTCTTCATTCATGTCCCCCGGTCCTTGGTCGAGGAGTTCGAAGGTCAGGACCTGCCGGATGTTAAAGATGAGGTCGTCGCGAAGTTGCGCCTCGGGCTTCGTACCGATGGCGGCTTCGAGTTGCCGCTTGGCCCGCTCGACCTTCTCACCAGGCAACAAGCCGTCAAGGATCCGGCCCAGCAAGCTGCGCAGTGTGGTCAGATCACGAGGAACATAGATTGTGCGGTAGCGCAACGGGTCCTCTTCAAGATGCGCGCGTACCCACCTGACCGCATGCGACTTCCCGGTCCCCACGCCTCCGGTGACCGCGATCAGCGTGTTCTCCTCCGTTTTCTTCCCAATATCGCCGGTGAGTGAATCGAGGATCTCGCGTTCCCCGCCGCTGAGACGCTCTGTGCCCACTCCCCGGTCCAACGGGACGGGAGCGTGCGCCGCGAGGAAGATGGCATCATCCTGGGTGCCGAGTCCCCCGATGTCGCCCAGGATCGTCCGCTGCACCACCGCGGTCCGCCAGCACCGGAACCTCCGAAAAGTCTCGTCACTCATCGCCGTTCCCGCTTCCCCGCGTAACCCGGTCGAATGTCCAGCTCTGTCCGTACAAGACGCCGTCAACCCGGTGGCTGGCGTCGTGCTCATCGTGAAGCCCAATGACGCCCTGCGCCTCGAGTCGGCGGAGGGCGAACGAGAAAGCCGGCCCTACCGAGATATCGCCGTGCGCGTCAATGTACTCGCCCTGCGCCGACCGCATGAAGACCGAGATGCTTCCTCTCCCCAGGATCGGCAACTCAGTGGTTGCGGCATCGTAGAAGTCTCTCGCCGGCATGCCGTCCTCCGGAATGATGGGCAGGAGTTCCTCCGCCAATGCAGCGGTAGGGTCAGGTACAACCAGAGACCGCCGACCGCCCCTGGAATACTCCGCGCATCCCAGAGCCACGGCCCATCGGTGAAATCCATTCCACTGTTCCGGCGTGTCAAGATAATTCTTCTTGAGATTCTGATCGGCTAGTACATATTCCGGGCTGGTGCCGTCACTTCGCCATCTGCCGCCATAGGTCTGCGGAAGTGGACGGGAGGGGTCCTGCGCCAGCAGCCAGGCGAGTCCGACCGCGACGTCAGAAGGCTCTTCCCTCTTCGTGATGTCATCGACTGCCTTTGCGAGCATTTTGCGGCGCACCAGAGTCCGGAACTTGATCGGGTCTGCGTACCACTCGCTGTACTGGCTCTGTGCCGCTTCTTCGAGCGCCCAGTCGACTCTATCGACCGGGCTACGGTCAGCACCAAATCGTTGTAGCAGGCCGATGTCTTCGCCGACCCGGATAGACCAAATGAGGTCATTCACGTCCGTCGCGGCGATGGACCTCGGACGCAAGGCCGCATTCATATCGGCGAAGGTGACCCGGTGCCTGTCCGACAGCCACCGGCACACCGGGTAGAGGATGGCGACACTCGCCCGTACACTGCTGGTCAGGTATCTCATGACGACCTCGCAGTCAGGATAAGCTTGGCGGTATGTGCGGGGAGGGTCACTAGTCCGCGGTCGACTCCGCTGTCGACTCGAACTCCGGACTGCACCAGCATGATCAGCGGTACCGGCAGTCCGCGCTTGTCCCGAGGACGCGTCTGGGGCATCAGCCATGAACGGTCGGTCAGTGCGTCCAGGCGTGGCACGACGAACCCGGGGACTGGTGGCGCCTGGCTGGGATGGTCGAGTACGTCATCGATGAACACCCAGCGCCGGGCACTTCTTGAGTGCCCGGTCCTTCTGGGGCGGCGGCCGCTGTCGGGACTCCAGTTGCGGACCCCGGCGAAGTAGTTGACACCGGCTTCCCAGAGCAAAGGGACGAGCGTGTCGATCATACGCATGGGGTGCTCATCCGTCAGGATCGCCATTCGCTCGCCACTAGGGCACATCTCAAGAAGTTCGCTGAGTGCAGGCGACAGTTCGAAGTCGGTGGCCCAGGCTCCCGATGGATGCGGCGGTTTCAGTGCCAGGGGAGGAATGTGGTGATCTCGACAGTATCCGCATCGGCCGCATCCGGCCTCTGGCTGCAGTGTCGCGGCGGCCTTGCCGAACTGGTCCCAGACCAAGTCATCCGGGGCGTATGCCTGGCTGACCACATCGCAGATGCTCGCGTCGGGCTGCAGAATCAACTTCATCTCTGCGAAGGCCTCAAGTGTCGGTGCCACTAGTTGCTCGCGTCGAGGCTCCCACCGCTCCAAGAAAAACTCGTGGTCGTGTTCAAGGTCCGTCAGGAGCGATACCTCCACCCAGTCGTGGTCGCCATCTGACCTTTCTAGTCCGAGTTCGTCCGCCTCCCAGGGAGTTACGTCCCTGCGGCTGATCTGGCGCAGGTCCTGCATGCCGCGTAGGAGTTGCGAGTTCCATCGGTGGGTGTAGGAACCCGGCAGGGTTCCGGGAGTCGGAGAATACAGATCGATGAAGAACCTCGCCCCGCGAGCGCACCGGTTTGCCCACAGATGGTGCCAGCGATCCGCCGCTGACTCCGGGGTCAGGACTCGGATGCCGAGGCTCGCCGCCGCGTCCTCGTCGCCGTCGGCGGGCACGAGGAGTGCGACGCTGGCGTTCCCGTCCCTGCCGCCGCGACCGACTTCTTGATACCAGCGATCTACGGTCTCGGGCAGGCAGGCGTGCACGACCGACCGTATGCCCGGATAGTCAATGCCCAGACCGAATGCAGACGTAGCGACGACGATGTCGAAACGTGACCTGGTATCGCCGCCCGCGCGCATGCCCGCAAGCACGTCCCGTCGGATCTTCCCCTGCGTCTCGCCAGTCACCACCGCGACCCGGTCGAACCCGTAGTCTCGGATACGCCTTTGCCAACCCTCGGCGTCGTGGGGACGCGTCACGTAGAGGACTAGCGGGCGGGGCAGTCGGGTGAGCGCCTCCAGCACACGATTCCGGCGTGTCCGTATGTCGCTCCACGACGCAATCCAGTAGTCGGGTTCGGGTCGGAGCATGTTCGCCGCAACCAGAGACAAGGGGCCTGGACGGCCGAAGAGGTCTGCCAGGTCCCTAAGCTCCGCTGGACCAAGCGTCGCACTCAGCAGCAAGGTCTTCAGCGGCCGTTGCCCCGCTTGGCTGCCCGCCTTAAGGAGTTCAAGTCGCAGCGTAGCGAGTTCCCTGAACTCAGGACGGAAGTCATGCCCCCACTGGGAGACAAGGTGCGCCTCGTCAATGACGAGGGCTGCGATCCTCCCGGTGCCTGCCATTTCTTTCAAGGTCTCGTGCAGTGCGGCGCCGAGCGACTCCGGGGAGGTGATGAGCAGTGGCATCTCGCCGGCCTTTAGTAGCGCCCTGATCTGGTCCCGTCTTTCGCGGTCGGTATCGCTAGTCCACGCGAACGGCGAACTCTGAGCCCTTACTCCTACCTCTTGCTGATAAAGGTTGCGGAAGCGCCGCTCCAAGTCGTAGGCAAGCGCGATGGTGGGCACCACGATGATCACGGTCTGCCCGTGAGACAGAGGAGTCAGGCTGAGCGCAACCTCTGTCTTCCCGCTGCCCGTCGGGAGTTCAGCAATCAGGGTGGCGCCGTCCGGCATGGAGACCGCTGCGCGCACGGCCGAGCGCTGGCCAGGCGTGCTGTAATGCGAGTAGTGCGTTGCCGTCAAGAAGAACGGATCGGCCGTCAGCGGCGGGCCGGGGACTACTCTCCGACCGGCTACGGTTCCGGCTGCCGCGGCGGCGTCCACCACGGTCGAGGGCGCTGCGGCGTCCGATACCAGCCACGGTGGCCGGTAGGGTTCCGCTGTGAGTAGTGGGCGGCCGCCCGATCCTGGCAGGACGGTGACCCCGACTTTCCGCCAGGTCTCGTGGTCCACCGCGATCCTGTCGAGTGGCCCGAGTACCAGACGCAGCGGACTCCGGTCTCGCTCCGAACCACGTCGCATCACCTGGCGGACGAGAACAGCCACGTCCAAGGGAGTTGCGTTTCCGGCGGGGGCCGCGAGGATGGCGTCACGGCACCTAGAGAACAGTTCATCCGTGAACCGTGCGTCGGCCATGTCATCGTCTGTCAGGGCAGCCTGGAAAGCGGCTTCTTCCACTGCCAGCGCCTGGGGATCCATCTCAGCCGCCGACAGGTAGGAAGACGGCCGCGATGCAGGCGAGGAGTCGCGACCTTGGGTGGCGAAGGCCGCTGTCGATCTCCCCAGCCAGCTTCGCTTGCCGGTCGATGTCCGTCATCATCCGCATCCGTTCTTGATGGTCTGGATGCAGGGCAGCCCTTGCCCGCATGACCCCGATCCGTTGACGCGACTCAGCGGTCGCCCGGTGAACGGCGTCGGCGACATCATCGGCGATCGACCGACGGGACATGACGATCTGCGCAGACAGCTCCGCCGCCGCAGTGCAGCGCCGCGCCCAGTCCGCGGGCGGGTATTGCGACAGGACCTGTTCCCACGCCCGTCCGCGGAGTGGGACGCCGGCGTCGGCGTCGATTGTGGGCAAAAGTGCCATGATCTCGGGCGGGGCCTCTGACGCCCCGTCCGACCACACCGTCTCTACCCGCGGACTGAAGAGAGCGTCCGCCTGTCTCCGCAGCCTCGTGCGGTCCGCGGCGGAGACGTCGGTGAAGGCGAGGTCATTGAACTCGATCAAGTAGTCGAAGCCAAACCAGATCTGAATGTGCGGTACCTGCTGCGTCCTCATGAGGGTGGCCACCGAATGCCCGCGGTCGTCTTTCCCCAGGAAATCGCTCAGCAGGTCCGTGAGCGGATCCCCGATGCGGACAGGTTGGACCCTTGTCATTGTGGCCGCGACGAGCTTGTCAAAGGTCCGCCGTCCTGGCAGAACCCTTTCAAACATGGCCCGCTCTTCGGCATTCAGGCCCTGCACGCTTCCCAGGGATTCAGCTAGCCGGAACTCGATTATGCCCGCGGAGCTTGTTACATCCCGGCTGCGCACGCCGATTCCGCCGCCCGGCCGGGTGAGCTTGCCGAACGCCTCGGCGATATTCTCATGATTGTCCTCGAATTTGAGTAGGTCATCGAAGTTCGCGTCATTGAAGTCGGTAAAGAACTGGGTATCTTCGAGTTCGCTCAGCTCATCCAGTTCGTTGCGCTCGTCATCCATCATTCGCTCGGCTTCGGGAACCGGGATGTTGAAGGCCTCGTAGCCATCGCTGAGCAATCGCCTGCGAACACGTCCCTCAAGAGTGTCCAGTGGTCGCTGGAGCGTCGCCACAGACTTATCGAAGACCCCGGTAACGTCCCGCAGAAAATGAAAGAGGCCCTGGACCCAGAGCGATCCTTCCTCAAAGAGGTAAGTGCAGCGCGTACCGTTTTTCTGTGCGCGCAGGTTGAACCTGTCGACCCGTCCGATACGCTGCTCGAGGGCATTCGGCGAAAGCGGCAGGTCGAGGAACACGACCTCGTCGACCATCTGGAAATTTCGTCCCTCGGCGGCGGAACCATCGGCGAGCATGACCCGGCAGTCAGACTGATACAGGAAGCGGTTGACTTCGTGGTCGCGTTCGTCCGCCGCCATGCCCGACATGTGGCGTGCGACTGTGCCGTCGCGGACGTCCGCGCGCCGGAAGGCCTCGGCAAGGGCACTAATCTCCCCACCGAAGGACGTGAAGACCAAGACCTTCCGGTCCGTGCGCCGAGTCGACTGAACGTGGCTTACGACGCAGTCGAGTCGCGCACTGGTGCCGCGCAGTTCCACTGCGGTCGCAGCGTTGTTCAGGAGGGCCCGTTCCGTGGGATCCACCGGAACCTCGAGGCCGACCTGGCCGACTATTCGCTTCCGCATGAACTCAAGGGCGGGTCCAGGGCCCGCGAGCACGTTGATCACACCATCGACGAACAGTTCGCTGGCCTGACTCGCTGCGGGGTTCCTGGTCAGAACACTGCGCCAGTCGTCGAGAAAATCATCGAGCAGTGCCCTTGTCGTGTCACGCAGGTCGAGTCTCGCAGGCCGACGGCCCGAGACTGGATAACCGTGCGTCCTCGCCGCATCTCGCCGATGCCGGATGACCCTCCTGCTGATCCGATACGTTTCACGAAGATGATCAGCGACTGCCCTCAGTTGCTCCGCAGCGTCCGGACTACGTTCCGTCACGCCGTGCGTGGCATGGTTCAGCAACATGAGCAACTGGTTATCGCGATCGTACTCGGTGGCGAATTCCTGAAGGATTTCCAGGATCATCCGACGTGGCACGCCAGGCCGAAGTAGCTCCATCTTGCGTGCCTGCTCCTGTCGCATCTGAAGCCGGTTCCTGAATGACTCGATGTCATCCAAGCGATAGACGTTAGGGTCAATCAGATTAAGCAGTCGCAGAAACCCGGAGGCGCCAGCGTACATAGGAGTGGCAGTTAGCAGTAGCAATCCCGGCGCACTCTGGGCCGCCAATGTCAGCAGGCGCTCACTGTTCCTATCCCGTTGGGCCAATTCGATCATGCGGTGTGCTTCATCGATGACTAGGAGTTCGGACTTGTGGGGTGCGACCTCGGCGAGGGCCTCATGCGGCGCCACCAGAACCCTGGATAGATGCGGGCCGAGCGCCAATCGGTCGGTGAGTTCTGCTCGCCACTGGCCTATCAAGGTCTCGGGAACAAGGACAGCAATGCTGGCCTGCGGATCGTCAAGGAGCAACTGTCGCATGATCAGGCCAGCTTCGATGGTCTTGCCTAGTCCGACCTCGTCGGCGAGCAAGAACCGCATGGCAGGGTCCACGGTCACCCGAGACAGCACATCGAGTTGATGCTGGAATGGGATCACTGCAGCTGAAGCTGCCCCTGTGAAGCCTTTATAGGCGGCTCGTTGCCGTACCACACTCCGCAGTAGAGGCTGCCGGGCGGCGTAGAAGTCCCATCCGGTGACGATTCCGTGGGCCACAGCAGCTATCGGATCGCTCAATGGCTGGTTCCAGCGGACACAGAACTCATGCGACCACAGAGAGTGGGCCTTCGTCTCGCCACGTACCCGAACCCAGTATCGCCCGCCTCCGTGTGGTCCAACGATCTCAGCGGGAATCCATCCGAATGGTTTGACCGGTATCCAGATCCTGGTTCCGGCTGACAACTCGACAGATCGGATGTTGTCCACGGGCACATGTCGCGTCTCTTCGAGCACCCCAGGAACGTCAACGTAGAGTAGCCTGGCAACACTTCCGTTCACTTCTGCACACCAAGCGACACCGTCACGCGCATCAATCTCGCGCACGAACCTGCGTGCTAGGTGCCGCGCGCTGCCCGCCGGGCGCGAGCGTGACCGGGGTTCCGGCAAATGGACCTTATTCAGCAACTAGGTTCCTTCTACCTGCAAAGTACCTTTGGGAGCTATACGGTAATATGCTACCAAAAGCAGCACTTTGGTAAGAGGCTTGCTATAGCACTACGTAACCGCACGAACTCAGCATGAGTCTCATCCAACACTTCCCGGGCTAATTAGTGTGCAACCTCCGGCATTGCCAGCCATCTGCGCTTCTCCGGCATCTTCCAGCCTTTTGCCGTGCGCATGAAGACTCTGGACGGCAGTTGCACCCCGTGGCCTAGGCATCCCGCAACGTCCTGAACACTGTTCTACCCATATGCCAGATGCTTTCACCGCGGCCCGTTACCCGGAACGGCCAGGTGCTCGACCAGGGGTTCCCGCAAGTGCATCCGTATCGATCAGCCTCCATGCCACCGCGCCAGTCCACGAAGGCAACCACATCCTGCCTGCTGCCTCCGGGTCTGTAGATGCAGCGGTGCTGCTTCGGGACGGAGGAAATGCATGGCATTCCTGGCAGTGTCGCGTACCTTCTTAGCGGTCTTGGCGCAAAGAGTTGCCAAAGCAGTCCCATCGTGCCTCATCCCTTGCCCTGTACTTACCAGACGCGGAACGGGCGCTTAAGGTTCACGCCAACTCAAACCCGCGGTCCTTGTCGACACGATCGGGGGACCTCCACGCATGAGGACGCACTCTCAAGGGAACATCGGCTTCCAGGGGGTCAAGGTGGAACACGCCGTTCAGCGCTTCATCGCAGCGTTCAACGAGATCGAGAGCTATTTTCGGGCTGCGCTTGTCGTCGATGAGCACGTCGAGTTCGGGAAGTTGGTCCGAGAATACGTCGCTACCCGGCATCTGCCACTCAGGCATCAGGACGCACTGCTCGCGTTCGCGCGACTGAGGAACGCGATCAGTCATGAGCCGTACCGTAATGGCCGCCCCATCGCCTACCCTCGACCGGACGTCGTGGAACAGATCGAGCAACTTCGCGACCTATGCTTCAAGCCCCCGACAGCGTTGAGCGTCCTCGGACAGAGGGAAGTCTGCTCCGTCGCTCCAGGTCAACCAATCAGCGCGGCACTTGAATACGTGAGCCTCTACGACTACTCGCAGTTGCCCGTCTACGATGGCGACAGCTACGTCGGCATCCTGACCACCAACGCAATCGCCCGGTGGTTGGCCGCTCAGTTCGCTGCGGCCGAAGGACTGGCCGAGGCCGAGACAGTAGGCCACGTTCTCGATTTCGCTGAGCAGCACGAGAGCGCCAAGCCCGTGGCCCGGTCCATCACAACCGCTGACGCGATCCACCGGCTGTCCAAGGGCGGTCAGGAGGGCAAGCCTCTCACGGCACTAATTATTACGCAGTCAGGAAAGTCAACCGAGAAGCCACTCAGGGTTGTGGTGGACGACGATCTACCCGCCCTGGTCTCCGCGCTCGAGATCGGTTGACGGCTGCGCGCGCTCCGTTAGCCGGACTAGCCGCGCGGAAGTTCCTCCGGGTTCCGGGCAAGACGTGCGGATCTCCCTGCTGACGGGCGATCGCCAGGCGTTGCCGTCAAAGTTTGAGATATAACTTGACAGTCGGCTAACTCAAGATACATCGTATTTCATGTCGCCAGTCGGGACGGCGACGTGCGGAACCCGCCGGGCCTGGGGGTGCCGCAGGCTCTGTCATGTCATCGGGGAAATGCAGCGGAGTAATCATGTCGGCGAAACACGGCGGGACGCACGAATACGACGGCACGGGACTGCCTGTGACGGGCAGGCAGGTAGAAACACCATCAGGTCGGCCGGGGGCGCCGGCCCGTCGCGGCCTGGGCTGGCGGCTGGCGGCCATGCCCAGCGGGCGGCGGTCGAAGTGGCTGGTGCTGGTCTTCTGGCTCCTCGTGATCGCGGCGACCGGGTCGCTAGCGGGCAAGCTGCAGGGCGCGGAGCGGAACGACGCCTCCTCTTACCTCCCAGCGTCCGCGGAGTCCACGCAGGAGTTGAACGCGCAGAACGCGTTCGTCGTGCAGAACTACAACCCGACCGTCGTGGTCTACGTCCGCCAGTCCGGCATCACCGCCGCCGACCTGGGCAAGGCCCGGCAGGACGCGCGGACCTTCGCCGCGCTGCCCGCGGTGGACGGGCGGGTCACCGGCCCCTTCACGTCCGCGGACCACCAGGCGATCGAGCTCGTCCTCGGTTCAAGCCTCGGCTACAACAGCGACCTGACCGGCTTCATCAACCAGGTCACGACGGCGAGCCGCGGCGATCCCGGCCTCGCGGTGTCCGTCACGGGGCCCGCCGCGAGCGCCGCCGACGAGGACAAGGTCTTCAAGGGCATCGACTCGACCCTGCTGTACGCGGCGCTCGCCGTGGTGATCGTGCTGCTGCTGCTCACCTACCGCAGCCCGGTGCTATGGCTGCTGCCGATCATGTCCGCCGGCGTCGCGCTGACCATCGCCGAGGCCGTCATCTATGAGCTCACCAAGCACGGTCTCACGGTCAACGGGCAGACCGGCGGCATCCTCATTGTGCTCGTGCTCGGCGCGTCCACCGACTACGCGCTGCTGCTCGTCGCCCGGTACCGGGAGGAACTGCGCAGGCACGCCGACCGGCACG